>Ga0208413_1001527_pt1 | contig 14626 bp, 17 predicted proteins | sample AntAceMetag02UKD_FD_184761 | JGI IMG/M metagenome (GOLD analysis project Ga0208413, IMG submission 184761) | Saline lake microbial communities from Ace Lake, Antarctica - Antarctic Ace Lake Metagenome 02UKD (SPAdes) (version 2) | ecosystem: Environmental > Aquatic > Non-marine Saline and... | reverse complement strand
GAAGAAGAGGCCATGAAGGCTTATGACACCGATATGACCATGAAATCTGACGCTGCTGAAGAAGCTGACGTTGAAGCTGCAGATGTTGATGCCCTTAAGGCTGATATTGAAACACTCAAGGCCGAAAACGAGCGTCTTCGTAAGGGTTTGATTGAAGAAGGTTACGTTATCGAAGCTGATGCTATCCAAAAGAAAGCTGAAGTTGAGATGATTGAAGTTTCTGGTGAGATGATCGTTAAGTCGGACATCCCTGCCCCCGTATTGAAGGCCCTCGAAGCTGCTGCTATCGAAAAGGCTGACATTGAGCTGACTAAGAGTGCTGGTGAGGCTCTGCCACACTTTGATATTACAGTCGCTAAGGCTCTCGTAGCTAAGTTCTCTGAGGACGAAGCAATTATGGTCGCACTGAAGGCTGCTGATGCTGCTTTTAACGCTGCCATGCAAGAGTTCGGTAAGTCCGATGTAGATGGCGAATTCGCTACCTCTGCTGACAAGCTCGACGCTCTCGTAAAGTCCTACATGGACGACAACCAACTCAAAAAGAGTGATTATGCCAAGGCTTACGCTGCTGTAGCTAAGACCGATACAGGCAAAACTCTTATTAACAAATCCTACAAAGGGGAATAATCATGGCCGTTATGCAGTCCCGCGATAACCGCACTTTCATTGCTGGGGAAGACCTTACCGCAGCTCAATTCAAGTTTGTAACTCTGGAATCCGATGGTCAGGTTGACCTTGCTGATGCCGCTGGTGAGAACGCTATCGGTGTTTGCCTTGTTGGCGGTGCTGCTGGTGCTGCTGTCACTGTCTGCGTGTCTGGTTCTGTTCTGGTAACTGCTGGTGGCACTATTGCTGCTGGTGCTGCTGTACAGACAGATGCTGCTGGTGATGCACTCACTGCTGCTGCTGGTGATGTCGTACTGGGCTATGCCCGTGAAGCTGCTGTGGACGGCCAGATCATTGAGATCGAACTGATCCAAGGCGGCAACGTTGTCCCTGCCTAATCCAAGCATTTAAGGAATAATAGAAATGCCTCTTTTGACCCCATCCGCCGTACATATTGACCAGCCCCTCAGCAACCTGACGCTGGCATATGTGCAAGAGCAAACCAACTTCATCGCTGACAAAGTGTTCCCAACTGTGGGTGTTCAGCGTCAGTCGGACAAGTACTACATCTACGACCGTGCGGGTATGAACCGCTCTGGTGACGTTAAGAAACTTGCCCCACGCACCGAAGTAAACCGCATTGGTCTGACACTGTCGAACGACAGTTACTTTGCTGACGTGTACGGTATCGGCATGGACTTCGACGAGCAGACTATTGCTAACGAAGATACTGTGTTGGAAATCCGTGCTGCTGGCGCACAGACCCTTGTAAACCGTGTCTTGATTGAACGTGAGGAGCAGTTTGCTTCTAACTTCTTCGCTGCTGGTATCTGGGGTACAGAAGCTACACCAGCTAACCTGTGGTCTGACTACACAAACTCCACACCAATCACTGATGTGACAACTGCTCGTCGTACCATGCAGCTTAAGTCTGGTGGCTTCAAGCCAAACACAATGGTTATTGGCAAGGAAGTCCGTGACGTTCTGATTAACCACCCTGACATTCTGGCCCGCCTGAACGGTGGTGCCACTGTCACCAACACTGCACTCATCACCAATGCCAAGTTGGCTGAAATCTTTGAGGTAGAGAACTTCTACGTCATGGAAGCTGTGAAGAACGGTGCTGTCGAAGGTCTGGCAGAAAGCAACTCCTTCATCGGTGGTAAGAACGCTCTGCTGGTTCACGCACCTCGTAACGCTGGTCTGATGACCCCAGCTTCGGGTCTGACCTTCGCATGGAACAACATCCCAGGCGCAAACAACCTCGGCATCACTGTTGAGTCCTTCTCGGACGATGCACTGAAGCGTCAGCAGGTTGCAGAACACATCCAAGTTAAGATGGCATACGACATGAAAGTTGTTGGCGCTGACTTGGGTTACTTCTTCTCTGCCGTTATCGCTTAATTAGCGTTACTAAACTAATGGAGTGTCCTCAGTCTTCTGGGCTGGGGTCACTACCCACCAATAAAAGAACATAACAGTATCCAAACACAATGGAGTAGTCCTATGCACCCATCATATCTGGGATGGCAAGTAGATTGGCCCGTATTCGTAAAGCAGCCACTATCTGCCGACAATAAGAATTGGAAACGTGGAGAACATTTTAACTGGTTAGAGCGAGGGTTGAGTGAACAAACTGTGTCGCTCCTCTATGCCACTGGTTTTATCTACCACAACACAGAGTTTGAAGTCCAAGCCAAAGTAGGTGATCGCCTGTCAGAGATGTCTGGTGCGCAACTGAATACCCTAGTTGGCTTGATTAACTCTGAGGTCAAGAGCAGAACCTCTAGCCTAGACGAATACAAGAGGAAGAAGTGTCCTCAGTCTAAGATTGATACAAAGCAACGTGGTATTATTCGTCGCTTCCTGAATAACAATGCTTGGATCACAGAAGATTTCTACCGTATTCGTGACGGTATTTTAGGCGACTAATAATCGAAGGGATGCCCAAATGAGTTGGTCGTATGATTCTACTGACCTAGACACTACAACAGCCTCTGGGCGTCTCAACTCTGTCCGTATTCTGGTGGGAGACACTGACACACTAGACCAGCAGGTGCAGAACGAAGAAGTCCTCTTTGCTCTCTCAGAGAGTGGTGATAACGTCTACTATGCTGCTGCTTGGGCTGCTAGGGCTATCTCCTCTAAGTTCTCTCGGAGGGTCACGACAAGTCTAGATGGCTCTCTCAGTGCTAACTACAGTGACCTTGCCAAGCAGTATAAAGTCCTTGCTGATGACCTTGAGTATCAGGGTAAGACCTCTGGTGCTGTCATTGGTGTACTAGCTGGTGGTATCACCAAGTCTGGTATTCAGGCTGTTCGTTCTAACACTAATCGTATCGAAGGTTCCTTCCGTAGAGATCGCTTCAAGAACCCTCCAAGTTACGACACACCAGAGTATGAATGAGGAGCTAGAGCATGACCTTCCGCTCCTTTGACCTGTTTAATCTAGTGCGTGACTTTGGGGAAGACCTAACTCTGCGTAAGATTACCTCTGACGGTTCTTACGACCCCACCACAGGTTCTGTCAATGGGTCTGTCACAACGGACTACACTGTCCTTGGTTACTTCTACAACTACGAGACCCTCAACGTAGATCAGATACGCAAGGGGACACGCAAGTGTGTGATCTCAGCCCTATCTAATGTAGAGCCTGATGAAGACGACCAACTGCTAGGTAATGGGGATGCTGTATCCATTGTCTCTGTATCTACAATCTTTTCTGATGGTGTCGCTATCTGCTACATTTGTCATGTAAAGGAGTAGGCCATTGGAGTTTAGAACTAAGGTAAACAAGAAGTCGGTCTCAGGTAAACTAGATGCCGCTGCAAGTGAAATCGAGGGTGAGGTTAAGGATTACCTTAAACGCATAGCTGACTCACTAATAGGCGAAGACCCAAGAGAGGGCGGCATAGGCGCAGGCTCACCCGTCGATACAGGGGCTTATATCACGTCCCACAGTTTTCAACCTACTGGTGGTAGGGGTGGCCGCTCAAGGAGTTCTACCAATAAGCCCAAGAACCAAAGCTGGTCGCAAAAGGCTGAAGAGGCTAGGTCTAACTTGTATGCTGATATTGAAGCCGCTGACGTTACAGAGGAAAGGGCTGGCATTTTTAGAAACCGTGCGCCTCATGCGGCAGCGGTAGAAAGTAAACACCTCGTTTACGCAAAAGTAAAAGACAGGTTCAGGTAATGGCTAGTATCTATGATGACATTCGAGCTGCCCTTGAGGTTAAACTAGGTTCTATCACTGATGTCCCTTCTATCGGTTGGGAGAACTTACAGTTTAGCCCCACTACTGGTCAACCTTACCTAAAACCCCGACTAATTCCCACTCGTAGAGAACCTGCTGTCCGTGGCATTAACCCACAGATGTATTACCAAGGCATCTTTAGAATTGAGTGTTATGTCCCTGAAGGTGTCGGTCCTGCCGCTGGTGACGATCTTGCCGACAAGATTATGGAAGCTTTTGAAGCCACGACAGACGTAGGTCAAGCTGGCACTATCGTATCCATCCGTTATGCCGAAAGAGAACAGGCAGAGATTGATGGACCCTTTTACATGATACCAGTTAATATCGGGTGGTATATTTATGCTTAGGGTTTGTAAAACTTGTTGCTTAGAGAAACCGTTAAATGAGTTCACCAAGAATAGTAGGTGTAATTACGGGGTGACGAACAAGTGCTTGAAATGTTCTGCTGAATACAGTTTGAAATATTACTACGATAACACTGAGTTGAGGGCAGAGGCTCAAAAGAAATCTGTGGCTAAGAGAAAATCTAAGGGCAAAGATGTAAATAAAGCTCAAAGAGAGTGGGCCAGAAGAAACCCACACTCAAAAAGGTTTCATGCGGCCCAGAGAAAAACTCATGTGAAGCAAGCAACCCCACCTTGGCTGACTGACAGTCAAAAGTCCCACATCAAAAGAACTTATAAGTTGGCACAGATAATCAAGGATGCCACAGGTGTAGACTACCATGTAGACCACATCGTTCCCTTACGTGGGAAAAACATCTGCGGTTTGCACATACCAGAAAACCTGCGGGTTTTAAGGGCTGACCTCAACTTATCCAAATCCAATATTTATAAATAATCCCCATAGGAGAAACAACATGGCCTTTGCACAGGGTTCGCGCTCCAGCTTGTCGTACATCGTAGAAGCTACGTTTGGCACTACACCCGCTGGTAACTTTACTAACCTCCCTTTCAGCACTCACTCTTTGAACCTCACTAAAGACCGTGTAGCTGGTAACGACATCCAAGCTGACCGTATGCCTCGTGTGGACCGTCATGGTAACCGTCAAGTAGCAGGTGACATTGCTGTTGATCTTCGTGATGCTGACTATGACGACTTCCTTGAATCAGCTCTGCTTAACACTTTCTCGACTGACGCCCTGAAGGTTGGCGTTACCCCTAAGTTCTTCTCCATCGAAGACTATGCCGCTGACATTGACCAAGCCCGTGTGTTCACAGGTTGTTCGGTTTCTTCGATGGCTATTTCCCTCGCCCCCAACCAGATGGTTACGACTACTTTCTCGATGGTTGGTAAGGACATGACCATCAGTGGCACACAGAAGACACAGGACGCTGCCTCAGGCGCTGCTCCCTTCGATGCCTACTCTGGTGACATTGCTATCGGTAACGTGGCCTCTAGCTCCGCTGTAGCCATTGTGACGGGCCTTGACTTCACCTTGAACAACTCTTTCGCACCCACCTTCGTTATTGGTGACGACAGTGTGCCTTCTCTGGAATATGGTCGTGCGGAGATTGAGGGGACTATCACCGCATACTTCGAGGATGCAGCCCTGATTACTCGCTTCCTGAATGAGACTGAAAGCGAACTGGAAGTGTCTGTGAATGACCCAACTGGTGCTAACGCTTACACACTCCTGTTCCCCCGCATTAAGATTAACTCTGCTGACGTTGGTGTCGATGGCCCAACTAGCCGTATCATCAGCATGTCTTTCGTTGCTCTCTATGATGCAACTGAAGGCACAAACCTGAAGATCACACGTCCAGCAGTGTAAACAGATACCTAGCTGCTATAGCATCGGCCTCACGGCCTTAGGTAGGGGAGGCTCTGGTCGTCGGGTCTAGGGTCTCCCCATTTATACTACCCGATAAACCCCGACATAACCCACAAACAAAGGAAATCCCGATGGACCTTATGAACCTTAAGCCTACCAGTGACACTGTTGAAGTTAAACTGGTGCATCCCAATACTGGCGACCAACTGAAGAACGACGACAAGACTGATATGACTATCACTGTCTACGCAAGCCATTCCAAAGAGTATAAATCTGTAATGCACGAACAGACAAACAAGCGTCTGAAGGCTATGCAGTCAGGTAAGAATAAAGACTTTACCTCTCAGGATATGGAAGAAGCTACTCTTACGTTGCTCTCTAAGATTACAGCTAGTTGGGATATTACCTATGGTGGTGAGAAACCCAAACTTACTGTCGCTAAGGCTAGAGAATTATACGATCAGGTGTTCTGGATTAAAGATCAGATTGAGGGAGCGTTAGCTGACTCTCTGGATTTTACGAAAGCCTAACTTGTCAGTTATGTGAGTGGGCTGAACATCAGTTCAAACTCAACAGGCCTGATAAGGATGGCATTTCAGAACGAGAACATCTTGAACAAGTAGAGAGGCAGATTGGACGTAGACCTGAAGCATTGGAACCCCCGACAGATTTTCCACAGCTTATGTCTCACGTCTGGTCTGCCTTTATTACTTTAAGCAACAGCAGAACACAAGGCTTTTCTGGCCCCAACCCGATAACATACGAACAAATCAAAGCATGGAAAGAACTGACTGAGACGCCTGTAGAACCTCGTGAGATTGAGGCTATAAAGCGTGTTGATACAGTTTATATGAGGGTAGCGAATGGCTGACTTAGCAATTATTGTAGACACTAAATCACTTGTTGACGCTAAGAACAAACTCACTGCTTTTCAAAACCAGATGGGTAAGACTAACTCTGTCTTGGGGTTGAGCCGTGCGCTAGGTTCAGTTGAAAGAAACGTAGAAGAACTTATTAAGGCCCAAGCTAAGGGCCAACTTAGTTCTCGGTCTTTTCAGCAGGGTCTACTTGAGCAGAGAAAAGCCCTTGAAGCTATGGGTATGTCTTCGTACATGGCTAGGCAAAGGGTGGAGCAACTTGCTGCTGCACTGAGGAACCAACAGGCGGCTAGGGTTGCTGCTCAGGCTGCTGATGAGGCCGCAAGGGCCACTAAAAGGCTTGCTGATAGACAGTTGGAACTCCGTATGCGGTTCCAAGAGGGCTACGCTAATTTTACTCGTCAGCGTGAAGCTATGCGTAGTCTCAGGGAAGCCTACCGCTCTGGCATAATCACCCTACAGCAGTATGAAGCACAACTAGCTAGGATTAGAACAGCTAACCAAGGTAACGTAAGGGGAACTAATAACCTTGGTGTAGCCATGCAGCAGACGGGTTATCAGGTTGGTGACTTCATGGTGCAAATCCAAGGCGGGACAAACCCAATGGTTGCTTTTGGTCAGCAGGCTACTCAGCTTGTCGGGGTACTTTACTTGATGCCGCCAGCAATGCTAGCAGCTTCGACATCTATCATGGGACTTTCTGTCTCGGTAGGGTTTCTCGTGATGAGCCTTGGTATCATTATCCCTATTGCAACCGCTATTGGCGCATACTTTATGCGAATGAGTGGCTCATCTAAAACCCTCAGCCAGCGCCTAGATGAAGTAACCTCGTCGTCGGATAAACTAAAAGAAACCTTTGAGCTTCTTAACGACCAAGAATTAGGGTTGAAGTTTGGCAACTTGACTGATGAAGTTAGGTCGCTGAGTTCTGCAATGCTAACCCTTGATAGTAACGCTCAACTAAAGAATTTCTCGGCCTTTCTGGATAAAGCTGAAGGTGCTGCTAATGTTGGTGGGGTCCGTCAATTCTTTAATGAGATGATAAACACCCCTACGTTTGGCCTTCTTGCCTCGTCTGAGGCAGAGCTGGACGAGGCAACTTTTGCTAAGTTAGGTTATGGTATTGGTAGGCAACAATACTTGGGCTACATTGATGGCCTAAAATCGGCTGCTAATCAGGGCAACAGAGAACAAATTGTAGGTTTGTTTGATAACCTTATAAGCTCTCTTGGTAGCAACGTCACCCCAGCGGGATACCTTCTGGCTGACCAGATGAGAAAAATAGCCCTTTCTGTTGCTGATATCACTGCGGAAATGAATGGCACAGCTAAAGCGGCTAGGGTAGCTGTCCACCTAGAAGAAAAACGTGTAGAATCTATCAAGCTCTACTACGACAACCTAAAAAAAGTAAGCGACCTCCAGCAAGAGCGCAAAGCTGGCGTTCAAGAAATTCTTGATGCTGTTGACGCTGAGAAGAAGTCTATGTCTGACACTCTCGACCTTAACAGGTTGATCCTTCAGTTTGGAAAAGACTCTGCACAGGTTAAGGCAAAAGAAGCTGCGATTGCAAGGGAGCAATACAGGCTTGAGCTAATTAACGCCCAGATTAAGGGCAACCACTTAATTGATGCTATGGCCCTGTACGATGCTAATGTGGGCGTAACGAATGCAATTTCCGACTCTGAGCAAAAAGCAAAAGGTTTAGCTGAGGCTTTAAAAGATGCAGCTTCGGCAATGTCTAGCCTTTCATCTTTTGGTGACAGTTTAGATAAAGCTCTCGCGGTATCTCTGGCAAAAGTACAAGCCCTTAAGTCTGGGGTTGATGCTACCATTGCTGGTTCTATTGCAGGGATGAGGGTGGACTTAAATGCCCGTATGCAAGCTGCAAAAGAATCTGGGGTAGACTCTGGCATTGTTGAAAGAATGTTTGGTGGCGCTAGAGGTAAAATATCTGAGATTGAAGCCTCTGAAACAGAGAGAAAGGGGCTTGAAGAAGCCAACAGGGGATCTAATAAAAAAGGTACGACATCTGAAACTGGTCAAGAAGCTCTCGACAAGTTGGTGCGACAGACAGAGAGTAGACGTAGGCTGGTTGACCTGACTGAGGAACAAGCACGTTACGAAGAGCTGCTGTTCAAAATTCAAGAGACTAGTGCTGGTAAGCGTGACCCCCTGTCTCAAAAAGAACTTGAAGTCGCAGCTAAGAAAATCTACCTCATAGAAGAACAAACTCGCGTTATTGAAGAGCAGAATAAAGTACAGGAAGCTCTTGCAAGCACCATAGAAAACTCTATGGAAGATGCTTTCATGTCGATGGTTGATGGTACTAAGAAAGCTAAAGACGCCTTTAGGGATATGGCTGCTGACATCATCAAAGAACTCTACAGAGTGCTTGTCGTCCAACAGATGGTGGGTAGCTTTAAGACAGGTGGTGGTGGTATCTTAGGTGCCATTGCACCTATCTTCGGTAAAGCATCTGGTGGGACAGTAATGTCTAACACCCCTTACTTAGTTGGTGAGAAGGGTCCAGAGGTTATCGTCCCTCAGAACCGTGGTCATGTTATGAATGCTGACCTGACAGCTAAGGCTATGGGTAATGGTGGTGGTGAAGTTACTATCGTGCAGAACTTCAATTTCCAAGCTAATGGTGACGACAGTGTAAAGAGGATTATCGCACAAGCTGCACCTCAGATCGCACAGATGACCAAGAAGTCTATGATTGATGATCGTCGTCGTGGTGGACAAATGAAAGCTACTTTCGGGTAATAGGGAAAGATACTAATAGATGGCACTCACATACCCACTAAATCAACCAACCACTATTGGTATCGAAAGTATTGAGTTACGGGCTGTAAATGCTGTAGCTGTCTCTCAGTCTCCTTTCACCTATAAGCAGCAAGTTATTTCTCACGGAGGGCAGAAGTGGGAAGCCTCAGTTACTATCCCTTCTGTCCGCCGTGACTTAGCTGCTGAGTGGAAAGCTATGCTAGTAGGTCTTAAGGGACAGACTGGCACTTTCCTACTAGGAGACCCTGACTATGCGACACCAAGGGGTGATGTAAGCTCTTGCAGACTTACTGGGGTAACTGGCGATGAGACTGTTACTGTCGTTATGACTGGGACACTAAAGGCTGGTGACTATATTCAGCTAGGGGGAGGTTCCTCTGCTAAACTACATCAGGTTCTTGCTGACCAGACTGGTAATGGTTCCCTAGAGATTTGGCCTGCATTAAGGGCTGACTATACAGGTGCCACGGTAGTGCTTGATTCCCCCAAGGGCGTCTTTAGGTTGGCTATTAACCTCACATCTTGGTCTATCAACAATGCTTCTTTCTATGGTATCTCCTTTGAGGCTGTAGAAGTTATAACGTAAGGATAAGATATGTCAAGAGACCTGACCTCAGCCACAATCACTAACATATCAGAAGCCACAGTCTACCCATTCTTTGCTATTGAACTTAACTTTGACAGTGAGATACTGCGGTTGTGGACTGGTCAAGGCACACTTACACTACCTGATACGACACAGTGGATTGGTACAGGAACCTTACTTGATATCTCCGCTATTGAAGAAACCGCTGAAATGGCTGTCAGGGGCGCTACACTGACTTTGAGTGGGGTACCCTCGGAAATACTCTCACTAGCCCTCAGTGAGCCTTATCAGGGCCGTGTGTGCAACATCTACTTCGGAACATTCACTGGTGGTGACCTTACTACGGCACCTAGTAACTTCGATCAGATTTTCTCTGGTTATATGGACCAGATGAACATTCAAGATGGTCCTGAGACAGCTACTATTGAACTGAAGGTAGAGAACAAGCTAGTTGACTTAGAAAGGGCTAGGGTTGCTCGCTTTACATCTGGGTATCAGAAGTCTATCTACCCTAGCGACAAGGGGTTTGACTTCGTAGAAAGCCTTCAAGACAGAGAACTATTCTGGGGTCGCAATGCTGTCAATTAAATACCAACAAGAGTTCCTTTCTCAATTCAAGAGTGGTGCTCAAGAGTTGCTGGAACAAGATTGGGATGAGATTGAGCATAAGAAAGACCTGCGTAAGTTAAACCCAGATTGGTCTATCTACGAGTTACTAGAGAAGCAGGGTCAGTTGTATATCTTTACTTGTAGGGATGACCTAAAGCTGGTCGGTTACTTTGTCGTTATCATCACACCTAACCTGCACTGTAAGGGAGATACCCTTGCTGTAGCTGATGTGATCTATCTGGATAAAGAGTATAGGTCAGGTCTGTTGGGCTACAAGCTGTTCTTGTTCGCTGAGTCTTGCATCAGAGATGATGGCTACAAAACCCTACAGGTAACGACAACAGAAATGAACCCGATAGACCCGCTAATGCTAAAGCTGGGCTATAGCAAGGTAGAAACTAAGTTCGAGAAGGTGTTATAAATGGCTGTCTTTACCGCTCTTAGTGTTGCTGTCGCTACTTATGGTGCTGGTGCCAGCTTTTTTTCTGCCGTTGGTGTATTCATCTCTAGTGCTGGTTTTACTGGACAGCTCCTGTTGAGTGCTGCTACTAGCCTTGTTCTTAATGCCCTGACACCTAAGCCTTCTGCTAGTGGTGGGGCTAACAGGGGCTATCAGGTAAACTCTAGGGGTGCTGCACTAGACCACCAGATCATCTATGGTAAGGTCCGTGTTGGTGGTGCTATTGTCTATGATGATGCAACGGGCGTAAACAATAAGTTCCTGCATCGTATCATTGCTGTTGCTGGTCACGAAGTACAGTCCTTTGATCGTATCTACATTAACGACAGCTACATTGACTTCGGTGACATTGCTGGTGATGGTAATATCCCTTCTGTCGTTGACCCTGACGGTAGCACATCAACCAGATACAATGATAAAATCCGTATTCAGTTTGGCTATGGTACACCTACCCAGCCAGCTAATGCCGCTCTTGTGTCTGAATCACCTAACTGGACTGCACAGCATACCCTGAGTGGTATTGCCTATATGTATGTCCGACTGGCCTTCGATGCTGATGTGTTCCCTAATGGTATCCCCACGATCACTGCTGAAGTAAAAGGTAAGAAGGTCTATGACCCTCGTACTACCACGACAGTGTGGTCTGATAACCCAGCCCTGTGCTTGCGTGATTACCTTACGTCCAAGTACGGTGTCAATGAGGATGCAGATAACATTGATGATACGCTAGTTACTGCTGCTGCTAATGTTTGTGACCAGACTATCTCAGGTCTAGCTAGGTACACTTGTAATGGTGCCTTCACTACTGGTTCTACTCCTTACGATTTGTTGCAGAGTGTCCTAACCTCTATGGGTGGGACTATGTGGTATGCTCAGGGTAAGTGGCGTATGAAGCCTGCTTACTGGACGACACCAGTGATGGACTTGAACGAAGATGACTTCCGTTCTAGTGTCGGTGTAAGCACACGTCATTCCCGTAGGGACAACTTCAATGTCGTTAAGGGAACCTTCCGTGGTGCAGAAACTAACTGGCAGGTCACAGACTACCCACAAGTAACTAACGCTGCTTTTGTCACTGTTGACGGTGGTCAGGAGTCTGTTGTTGATGTGAACCTTGCTTTCACTGATAACTCTATTGAAGCAAGAAGACTAGCTAGGGTAGCCCTAGAAGCCAACAGACAACAGCTTATGATCAGTGCATCCTTTGGCCTGAGAACCTTGGCCCTTCAGGTTGGCGACAATGTGAGGGTTACCAACACTAGGTTTGGTTGGGTCAACAAAGAGTTCACTGTTATGTCGTGGAGCTTTGGTCTCGCTGATGAGTATGACCTTCAGGTGAACATGATCCTGCAAGAGACTGCTGAGAGTATCTTTGATGAAGTTGACGATGGCATTGTTTACGACAGAGATAACACTAATCTCCCTAACCCTTTCTTTGTTGAGGGGGTAGGTATCTCTGCTGTAGCTTCTGTGCAAATCTCTAACCAGAAGGTCTCTAACATAGCTCTGGTAAACATCACAGCAACAGATGGTGTATATATTGACAGTGTAAACGTAGAATACAAGTTATCTTCAGGGTCTATCTACAAGGCTCTAGGTACAGGCACACTAGGTTTTTATGAGGCTGTGAACCTAGAGCCAAATTTCTATGACTTTAGGGCCAGAGCAATAAACATCTTTGGTGTTAAGGGGGAGTGGACTTACCTGTTAAACAAGGAGATTAACGCTTTTGCTGGTGACCCAAGTGATGTAAGTGGCTTTGATATTGAAATCTCTGGCGGTACTACCTTCTTGTCTTGGGAACCTATCTCAGACCCTGACCTTAGTCACTACGAGATAAAGCACAACTCTAATACATCAGGGGCTAACTGGGGTAACTCTACAACTGTTATTAAGAAGGTAGCTAGACCAGCATCTTCTGCTACACTTCCAGCGCGTAGTGGTACTTTCCTGATTAGGTCTTATGATAAAGAGGGTAACTTTAGTGTAGATGTAAGCACTATTGTTGTGTTAGCATCTGAATTACCCTCAATGGGACAGACTGAATTTACTGCTGACCAAGAGCCTACTTTTACGGGTACTAAGACTAACGCTATTGTTGTGTCATCTGCACTTGAGATCGACATTACTACTTCATCCTCGCCTACAGGTGAATACTTCTTCCCTTCCTACATTGACGTTGATACAGTTAGAAGTTGTATTGTAACTGGCTTCAGGACTTTCACAAGGAAGTTTGACGGTGGTACACTCCTATGGGACAACATACCACAGGACTTTGATACTTGGCCGGATCTGTTCGACACTTGGACAACAGAAACAACAGCCTTTGGTGACACTGGTGTAACGGTATTTGTCTCTGCTACTTACGATGATCCTTCTGGTACACCCTCTTGGGGAAGTTATCTCCCTGCTAACGGTGCTTCTATCATGGGTCGTGCATTTAGGTTCAAGGCAGAACTAAATAGCTCTAATGCTAAATATACACCCTCTCTTACTGAGCTTAATGCTTCAGTCGCATACTAAAAGGAAAGCCCTGACATGAGCCAACATGATTTTAACATCTCTAACCAGACAGCTAGTGTAACTAGGGCAGATATTAACAATGCTCTGGGTGCATTAGCTACCCTATCGTCTGGTACTACTGCCCCCTACACTAAATATGCTAATATGTTGTGGTACGAGACTGACACTAACACCTTGTGGATGAGAAACGAAGCTAACTCCACTTGGATCAGAGTGGCCTATGTCGATCAGTCTGCTAATGCTTGGCGGGTGCTAGATAACACGCGGGTTGTTAGTACATCAGGGACAACCATAGGGTACTTAGCCGTTCATGCAACGTCTACTTGGCAGTCTGGCGTGGACACTAATGATAAACTTGTGTCCCCTGCTAAGGTGAATGCGGCGATTCAGGCTTTGGTTCCTAACGTGCTGAACGCTTCCGGCACAGCTCCGCTCTACGCTTGCCGCGCGTGGGTGAATTTTAACGGCACTGGCACTGTGGCAATTCGGGCCAGCGGGAATGTTTCCAGCATCACGGACAACGGTGTTGGAAATTACACAGTCAATTTTACGACAGCGATGGCCGATGTGAATTATGCGGTTCTTGGGTCTTGTATTTACACGGAAGTTGCTACGCAGACTAACCTAGTAACACTTTCACCATACCTTAGAGACACTTCGTCTGTTCGAGTAATAACTGGCTATGCGGCTGACACTGCCAACGCTGGCGTTCTAGCGGATTGCAATGTTGTCAGTGTCGCAATTTTCCGCTGAAAGGAACCCCAATGGACCAACGTATCATCTACCAAAACGACGAAGGCGGCGTGGCAATTATTATCCCGTGCGATTGCGGTTTAACAATTGAGCAAATTGCTGCCAAAGACGTGCCAACGGGCAGGCCCTACAAGATTGTGGACGTGGCCGACATTCCAACAGACCGCGAATGGCGCAATGAATGGGCTGTTGATGAAGCTGATTTAACCGATGGGGTGGGCGCATGATTATCAAGATTAGACAACCTGACCCCGCAATTGCGCTGGCCGAGCAGGAAGCCAACCGCCAGTCAGCATACACCGCTGAAGCTGACCCGTTGTTCTTCAAGTGGCAGGCTGGTGAGCTTACAGAAGCCGAATGGTTGGCAAAGCGTGAGGAAATCCGCACAAGGTTTCCC
>Ga0208413_1001518_pt1 | contig 14684 bp, 12 predicted proteins | sample AntAceMetag02UKD_FD_184761 | JGI IMG/M metagenome (GOLD analysis project Ga0208413, IMG submission 184761) | Saline lake microbial communities from Ace Lake, Antarctica - Antarctic Ace Lake Metagenome 02UKD (SPAdes) (version 2) | ecosystem: Environmental > Aquatic > Non-marine Saline and... | reverse complement strand
GTTTATAGAGCTGCCTTTCTCTCAAGTCTACTCTACTCGTATACTGTAGTGTACCTTAGGCCCATTTTTCAACTCACGTGGTTTCATTTGGGAATCCAGATTCCCGATCCAAGATTTTTACCTGGGGTCTGACCCCATATAAACTGTGCATGGGGTCAGGTTTTTAAGACCGTCGACTTGAGTTATTTTGGTCCATGTCAATTCTCTCACTGCGATAAAACTCTTGACCCCTGCAAGCTGCATGGGGTCAGGTTTTTCACGCGATTGGAACGGGAAACACCCCTCGATGCGATCGAAAAAGGAATTGACAGTAAAACTTGAAAAAGTTTTGGCTGTTTGGCTGGTACAGACACCAAATTCTCGTTTGGCCAATCGCAACCCTGCGAAATGAGCTCTCGGCCAATCAAGAAGGGGTCTTCAGCGTCTCGCGAGACGCGGAGACGGGGTTTACAAATCTTAATTCCCGATTCAAATTTTGGCTCGACCAGTCTTTTCAACCATCAAAAAGCCTCGTCCATATAAATACAGGGGAATCCGGATTCCCGATTCCCGTTTGGGGTGCTGCTAAATCGTCTGTTTTTGATTTTCCCCGGAAAATGAGAAAATGAACCATCCTACTACTAGTACTTAAGTCTGCAAGGGGGGGGGGCAGGTGGCGCTCTGAATTTTTGCTCAAAGCTCTGAGAAGGCTGCATTTCACGCCACGCTGGCAGCTCCGTTTTGACGACAGCTAACGGTCTTTTGCGGGGTTTTGGTGAAATTATATTTTTGCCCTCGGTCACGCATCGCCCGCGCCCATCTCGCGTCTCGCCCCGGCCCCGCGCGCGCACGCCTTCCGAACGCGCCCGTTCCGCGCGCAGCGCCATGCGAGATGAGCGGTGCCGTAAGAGCCCTTCCTTCTCCCGTGGAACGATCAGAGGCGGATAAACGTCGAAGGTTCGCGTCACGCGCGGGAGCAGCCGGAGCTTAAATATGGGGGGGGGGATCAGGGGGGGATTTTTTAACAGGGGTATTAATACGTACATAGGGGTACATAGGGTGACACAGGGGTACACAGGGGTACATATGGGTACACAGGGGTAAACAGGGGTAAACAGTGGTTAACAGGTGTGCACAGGGGTACACAGGGGTATACAGGGGTACACAGGGGTAACGCAGGGGTACACAGGAATACACGGGGGTACACAGGGGTACACAGGGCAGGGGTACACAGGGGCGGAACGGTCGGAGGAGGGTATAAAAAGTCGGAGGTTGGTGTCGCGCGCGGGACCACACCGGAGCTTAAAATGGGGGGGGGGGGGACCGGTGGCAGATTTTTTAACAAGGGTATAATACGTACACAGGGGTACACAGGGGTACACAGGGGTGCAGCGAAGCGCACAGGCAGAAGCCCTTGTCGGTTGTAATATAAAACAGCTTCGGCGGTCAACAAAGAATATTTGTGATGACGCTTTTTAGCGACAAAAGTTTTTGTAGTAAAATTTTTTCTCCCGCTTCAAGTCTGACGTCCTGAAAAAAACAAAGCGTTAAAAAAATGATTTTTCGGCTTTTGGGTGTGTTTTTGTAAGGCCACCTGCTCGACGGCCTCGTTCTCGACGCCCTCGGGACGGGGATCGTCGAGGTGCTGCTCGACGTGTTTCGCGTCGACAAGAGTCACGATGCCGTCGAGCTTGAAGTACTTTTGGACGTCGTCGTCGACGAAAAACGTCTGCGCGACAGGTGCTGGGTCCGCCATGCCCGTGGTCTCGATGAGAACGCAGTCGAGCTTGAGGGTGCCTTTGCTCATGCGGTCCGCGAACTTCTTGAGCACGACGACGAGGTCCTGGCGCACCGTGCAGCAGATGCACCCGTTCATCATCTCGATGATCTCCTCCTCAATCTGTTCCTTGGCGTTTTTTGCCAGGAGCGCGTCGTCGATGCCGACGTCGCCGAACTCGTTCTCGATGATCGCGATCTTTTTGCCGTGACTCTTGTCCGTGAGGATGTGGTTCACGAGGGTGGTCTTCCCCGCACCGAGGTAGCCGGTGAGGATGGTGACAGGGACTCGGGTGTCGACATCTGACATCGCTGTTGCGAGTGCGAATGTGGATGAATGCGGGGCTTGGTCGACGGTCGACTTCTCGCGCGTGTCCGTGCCTCGCGGGTGAAGCTGTGGCCCATTAATAAAGATCGCGCGTTTTTGCGGCGCATGCAAAACAGATCTTTATTCCTTTTTGCGTGAAAGGGCCGGAAAAAACGTGCCTATCTGGCCGCGCATTCTGCGGCTCCGCGCTCTCCACGCGTTTTTACTGCGCTCAAAGCCTTTTTCTGGGGCACGCACTTTCCAAGGTCACGATCCTTTCTTGATAATAACGAAAGCGCGTCGCAGATATTTTGGTCTCCGTGGAGTAATTCTGATCGCGCATTCTTGAATCATCGAAAGGACACGCGCTATTTTTGGTTTGCCTTTCTTTTGTAACGCCACAATCTTAAACGGGCGCTCGCGTCCGTCATGACCTTCGCGGGCGAGCGCTGTCCCGAGTTTCATGTCAACGTCGTCGACGCCAAGGGTGCTTACGAGCGCGTGGCGTTCACCCACCTTCTCGAGGCCAACACTCCCACGATCGTCGACTTCTACGATTCTGGATGAGGCGGGTGCCGGCCCACCGCGCAGCAGGTGCAGGTGTGGCGAGGGGCGTACGCCCCCCAGGACGTCACACTCATCGCGATTTGTGTCGAGCACGGTCGGCCTGAGCGGGTGGCTCGGGAGTTCCAGCAGCAAATCTTCGGCGACGGGGGCGTGATCAACGGCTTCATCGACGACCCGGAGGACTTCCCGGACTTCCCCATCCAGCTCGGCTGCCAGGGCCTCGTCGTGCTCAACGGCGCGGGAGAATTCGTCACGACGCGTTCGCCGGCGTACCTTGACCTTCGCGGCGGTGCGTTCCGCGCGGTGGAGCGCATGCTCGAGCCGCTCATCCCCGCCCGCGCGGTGAGCAGTACCGAGGCCTATGTTGCAGTCTCCGTCGCGAACTGTCCGAAGACGTCACCGCCGCCTTGCTCGCAAACCGAGGCGTACGTCGCTGAGGTCCACCTCGCCGAGCGAACCTGCGCCGACTGCGCCTCCGCGCGCGACGGAGCATATCTCGACATCCCTTCTGTGGGACACGCGAGCATGGACGAGGAGCACGAGGAAATCAACGACGCGATGCACAAGCTCCTCATGAACCTCAGCATCTCCGACGTTCACGCGCTCGTCGCGCTGTTCGCGAAACATGCCGAGCACGAGGAGACTCTCATGCGACGATCGGGTTATGGCATCTACGGCGGGAAAGGAACCTTGTCGGGAAAGTTTGAGTCGCACGCGGCGGATCACGCCGCCATCGTGGTGCTCGGTACCTCCCTCATCGACGAGAGCGATATTGATGGTGTGCTGGTCGGATCGAGGGCCGAGCATCTGTGCCGGAGGATCGTCGAGCACGCGGTTGAGTTCGACTCGCTCTACGCCGGCGCTCTTCAGGCGAATTAAGAAACGTCTTTGTCTGACAGATGGCGATTCGAACACCATCCTGGCCACCCTTCGAGCTCGCGGGTGCAACAAGTCCATGTGACCCTCTGACTTCCCCCGCGGTAACGCAACGTATGGGGAGAACATGAACCGGGCGTTGCGGCACGTGACGACGGATTTTCTTTTATTATTGTTTTTCTTCTTGTGACGTCGACGGGCTAAAAAGGCGAGAGTATTCAGCGCACCGCCCGTCGCCCGAAGTGTGTGGAAACATCGTAACAACTAAACCTCCCATTGTGTCGGTCGTTCCGCCTGGCCAACTACATTACTCGTGCCTGGTAACTAACGCACTTTAGTGTACATTGATAATAGTAACTGACCTGGTATTAATACAATATAAACAAAATAATTATGAAATAAATAAAACAATACGTCCCGCAAAGCAGTTCGTTGGGTGAGCGTTACAAAATAATTATGAAATAAAACTAAGACGCCCCCCACGACGCGGTTCGTTGGTGAGAATCATGCTATGAATAGCGCGGGTGGGGTCGTTTAGGATTTGGAGTTTAGGGTTTCGAGTTTATGGTTTAAAGCGTAGGGTTTCTGGTTTAGAGGTCAGGGTTTAGAGCTCAGGGTGCAGAGTCTAGGGTCTAGGGTTTAGGGCTAAGGGTGCAGGGTTTCGGGTTTAGGAGTTAGAGTTTAGAGTTTAGGGTTTAGGGCTTAGAGTTTAGGGTTTAATCTTTAGGGTTTAGGGTTTAGGGTTTAGGGTTTAGGGTTGAGAGTTTAGGGTCTTAGGTTTTTCTGTGCATGTTTGCAATTTTACACTGAAAATTGAGTACTCGTGCGTCATTCCGAAATGATGCAGGCAGGGTTTGAAAGCCACGATGGGACGAGGGTTTATATCAGGCTTGCACTTAATAAGCAAGCCGAGGTAACCAAGGTGCAAAATGGCTAGCCGTCGTTTGTGCCTGTGTACATTTTGCCACCATAAGGCTATAATCGCGCTTCCCGAGATGTCTTCACGTTTCTTCGTTTACCAGGTCAGCTAGCTGGCCGCCGGTTCCTAGCAAAATGTTGCGTGTTGCAACGTAAGTCATCAACCGGGCAGCCGCCGGCGCAAAGTTGTTGAAAAATTCGCGTCGAGTAGCAGATGGGAATATGGAGAAGTCGGAGAAATCTAACAGCAGCGCTGCCTTCGCCACTTTTTTATTGACAAATTAAAGCTGATTGGAATGAGAAACTGGACGGAAGACACTAGAAACTGACAATGGAAAATATGATGTTAATTGGAATAAGTATTTCTCGGATCGTATGCATTACGGCTGGGCGATAGGCTCGACCTGCATGAGGAGCTGCTTAAACATGGGATCGCCCGCCTTCTCGCGCCGGTACATAACGACGAGCATGAGTACGCCGGCAAAAGCGGCTACACCGAGGATGCCGATGGCGGCGATGGCGCCAGCGGGCATCTCGTTCTTCTCCTTCGTAACCTGCTTGGTCACCTCCTTGGTCACGTACACCTGCGTCGCGGGGGTCGGGCAGTTCAGCATCTTGGCCTTCTCGATGTCGTAGTCCGGGCGCGGCGTAAGGTGCGCGCCGCAGTACGGCGTGTCCTTCGGGAACAGCGATTCCGCAGCCTCGGCCAGCCCCGCGAGCTCCTTCTTGATGATAGCGTCGCGGTCGACGGCGTGGATGATCACCTTGCGCATCTGCAGCTTATCTGTGGGCGCCTTCGCGGTGTTGAGCACGATGATGCGGTTCTGGATTGCTTCGGTGAGAACCACCGAGACCTTGTCGGTGTTGCTCGTCCGCATTGCCGCGACATCCTCCTCCGTCAAGACGCCGGCGCCGAGGACGGCGTCCAGCGAGCCGTCGAGTAGCGCGGTCTTCACGGCGTCGTGCGTCGGGTAGTGCACGATGACCAGCTCGTTCACGTGGTTGCCCGAGGGCGCGTCCCAGTGGTCGGCGTGGATAGCGAAGTGAACCTTCGTAATCTTACCGTCGCCGCCCTTCTCCGTCTTGCTGTACTTCCACCTGCCGGTGCCGAAGGCGGTGCCGTTGGCGGTGATGCCGCCGCCCCCCATGCCTGCACACTGGACGGTGACGCCGGAGTCGGTGATGTTGCCCCAGCCCTTATGGCACGAGTTCTGCTTGAGGGGGTCGCTGGCCAGGCCGCCGACGAACATGTTGGGAGACGCCATGCGCAGCGGGCGGATGAACGACAGCTCCTGCATCAGGGGATAGTACTTCTCCTTGGTGACGACTACGAGGACGAAGTTGCTCGTGCAGCTCCACGACGCGAGCTGCTGCGGCAAGCCGTACCACCCGTGATAGTCGCCCGTGGTGAGCGGGGACGCCATCACGTGGTCGAAGTTGAGCTTGGCGACGGAGCAATTCCACGCGGCACCGTCGTGGAACGTGACGCCCTGGCGGAGATTGAAGGTGTACGTCTTCCCCTTCCCGGGGGCGGCGGTGTCGGCGACAGTCCACGACGCGGCAAGGCTGGGAAGCACCGCGCCCCCTGCGCCGTACTCGACGAGGCCGTCATAGATCCAGTTGCTCGCGAAGAACTCGTTGGGGCGGTACGTGTGCGGGTCCAGGCGGCCGATGCCGGTGTGTAAGATAGTACACGCTCCATTCTGCAAAACTTGGAAATCCAGGAAAACACGTATCAGGTGCAAAGGTTCACACGTCGAAACCGGGCGCAAAGTTTGAAACTAGTCTTTAACGACATGTCAACGGGTATTGGCAGGTTCAAGGGTTGCAAGCAAGTGCTTTCAAGATACTCGTGTACTCGTATGGTCTGATTGAATTCCTAGGAGCTGTTCAGCCTTACCGGTGTCGGCGCTGAAGAGGCCGGTCTGGGCGCCCGGCGCAACGGTGATCGTGCGCGAGCCGCTCGCGACGACGGTGAGGGTCGACGCCAGCACAAACAAGAACACCGATTGGACGAAGTTGAAACAAAGTCACACGTCATTGGTTCACCATAAAGGGCTGCTCAATGGGCATAATTTGAAATGACACGCAAACTCCCCTACTGCGGAGGTTATGCGCCGGGTAGTCGAACTGCTGGTGTCCCGGGACATAGCCATTCAGCCGCTTGTTGATGATGGCGGGGATGCGCTTGCCGGAGATTGGTAACTGCACGTGTGAAGCGGGCGGCGCCGAGGGAAGATATATAATTGTTAGATTTGTAGTTGGATGGGATGTCAGGATGCAGCAGTGGCTCGGGCAAATGATGCATTGAAGTTTGTGAGGTGTGTGTGTATAGCGAGTGAGGTGCATGTGCGTCAAGTATGTGAGGTGCGTGTGTGTGTATGAGGTGGAGTGTGTGTCTGAGGTAAAAGTGTGTGAGGCGACAGGCGAGAGACTAATGCGTTTTTAGACAGATGGGTGAGGAGGAGGATTCAACCTCAGTGGCCTGCTCGTGCATAGCGGTCAGGATCTCGGTCCATGCCATCTCGCGCGCCGCCTCGGACTCCTGGACCAGGGCATCTTTGACCTTTTGCAGGAGAACTGCCCGGGTGCACGGCGCTGGAAGCCCCTTGAGGGCGGCGTAGTAAGCCTGGAGAGAGGAGACGAGGGGAGGGGAGACGAGGGGAGGGGAAGAGGACATGTCAGGGGCATTAAGGGTTTCGGTTCTAGCGTTGCGTTTAGGGTTCAGGATTTAAGTTGTGTGGCTTAGGGACAGTGGCATGGGGGGAGCAAAGGAGATACTCGCGCACGGGGAGTGAGGCCGGGAGCGGGGGAGGGGTGACGCCACGTTTATTAACCAAGGTATACAAATTGGTAAAATTGTGCAGAATAACTTGGCGCACTCACGCACCTCGTCCTTGGTCGCCCATGACGCGGCGAAAGCCTGCGGATCGTAGGGCGCACCCCACGACTCGGAGAAGGCCATGTTGAAGTCGCCGGCCACCATCGCGGTGTTGAACGCATCCTTCGCCAACAGCCGTGTGTTGACGGTGATACCAACCTTCGCGAGGTCGACTCGGATGTCGTCCTCGATCGCCTGCAGGGAGATTTGCAAAATGAAATGATAAAGGGGAGTGCATGGGGGAGGCTTGAAGCTATATAAGCCTTGACGACTGTACGTTTCTGCCCTCGCACATGGTGTACTCGAACTTGCATCCTGAGTACCCGTACGTACAACTTTTGTTTTTGAGTTTTTGAAAAAGCCGACGCAGCAAACCCAGAAGCCTTGAAAAAGTAAAAAAGGGTCTATCTTATAGCGATCCGCAAGCTAGTGGGGAGGTTTTGGCGGCCTCAAGCTTTTCACTGTCTGACGGTAGATAAAGCCCAACAAGATTTTAGACGGCTTCCCTGCGCGGTGGGTGCGGTGCGTGGGGCGATCTGCGCGCTACCCCAGGTTCACGCTTCGCGCTTTGCGCTACGCGCTTCGCGCTTTGCGCTACGCGCTTCGCGCTACGCGCTTCGCGCTACGCGCTTCGCGCTTTGCGCTACGCGCTTCGCGCTTTGCGCTACGCGCTTTGCGCTAGCGCCGCGCGCTACGCGCTCTTGTCAACTTTTTAAGACAAGGCGCCCGCGTGCTACAAGATACCCGGTACGCACGCGCCCCCTCGATCCTAAACCCTACGATCCGTCTATCGAGCCGATGTGCAGCTGCACGCGCTGCGACGCCCCTGCTGTCGCTCTGTTAGAAGGCGCGCGCCTTTCACCCTTGCGGCACGGTTCAGAAGGGAGCCATCACGCCTTTTCTTTCGTCGGGATGGCGTGTCGTGCGTCGTTGTGTATCGTAATCTTGGTGAAAAATTTAAGGCGCCTCGTTTTTTTCAGGGAATTGAGGAGGGAATAACCAATCTTAAGAGGGGGGGGAGTATCAGGAGTGGGGCGTGCGCGCCCGTCCCATCCCGCTGCTCCCCGCGTGGGCACTCCCGAGCACCCCCACACGCACACGCACACGCAGGAAAAGTCGAAACAAAAGTTCAAACACGCTATCTTCTCTTAAGACGAAAAAGGGAAGTGCAGCGCACTTTTGACGCACTTTTGAGGTTGCGTCGCCCTCGAGAACGATGAAGTCGACGGACGTCTTGTTGCAGTTCTCCAGGCTTGCAGTGGCTTGCGCGTGCGCAACGCTGAGCGCGACGGCCATGAGGAGGAGGAACGACCGCATCTTCTTCAACGCCATATGCTTCTGTTGCGGTGGTGTCGGCGGTGTCGAAAGGAGGGGGCGTGCGCGCCGGGGGATGAGAGGAGAGCACGGTGCGATCGAAAGCGTTTTATGAAGGCGCGCCGCCAATTTTGGCCAGTTGGCTCGCTCTCGCAAAGTATCTTTGGGTATTGACTTTGTTTGTGGGTTTATAACTCGTCAAAAGGAGCGGCACAAAAAGACACACGCCCACGTTAAAAACATAACAAAAGCGCGCTCCGATGTGCAGTCGTGGCTTTCTCTCCCCCGCAAAGGCGATGGCGGCACGGGAGGAGCGTTCACTGCGCTGCCTGCGGGCGGCGACCACGCTGGTGTTCGCTTACCTGTGTGCGGGCGAGCTGTTTCCTATTCCCGTCCTGAGCGTTGCGCGTAAGCGCGTGCTGCGCGACTGGCAGCGGCAGCAGGTGATTCTAATCTCCACCCTCTCGTGCCTCTCCGTGCTCCTGGGAGTCGCCGCGCGCAACAGCGACAGGCGCGCGGGTTCGACTTCCGGCTGGGGCGGGAGCGTCGTTCCCGCTGCATGGCTACTCGCCGCGATGAACGTCGTGCCCGTCATAGCCGCCGCCGCGACGACGCCCTGGCTCCTTCTGTCGGAGCACTGCGGCACCCTCCAGCTGAATGACGAGTGCATCCGCGACTTTCCCATCGAGGCCCTCTTGGAAGCCGTCGGGTTAGTGTCGGCCAGGCTGGCGCGCCTGGATCTCGGCGTCAGTCTCCTGCTCGCGCCGCGCGGGCGGTCGGCGTGGGTGTTTGGCGCGACGGGCGGGGCGCTGGGCTCCGCGGAGGTGGTTGCGCTGCACCGGTGGGGAGGCACAAGTTGAGGAGAGAACGCAATGTGCGTGTTTTTAGTTTTGATCGAGTAAAAAAACACCCGCAGTTTCAATCAGTATCAAAAGAACCTTTTATTTCAGTATTTTCCTTTCAAACGCAACAAGCGCCGCTACGCATCGGTCATCTGGCTGGTGGTGCGCGAGGCGGGGCTTCGTATAGGTTGAATGCGGTTGACCCATAGCTTGAAAGCGCCTGGTTATAACACTTGAGCCTTGAATGCTATGTCCTGGCCTCAAGACTTGCCCTTCAAATGCAACGGGTACCGCTACTACAGCAAGGCAGTCGGCGCTGCACTCCGCCGCCTACCTGCTTTACTACCTCCACCAGGGCGGGTTGCGATTGCTCTGGGTGCAGTGTTTCCCGGTGCCCTTGGTTGGGCTGTACGTTGAATGCAGCTTACCCGTAGCTTGAACGCAGTTGACCCGTAGCTTAAAACTTGAAACCGCCTGGTTCCAACACTTGACAAAGCCTGCCCCTTGATAATTGATGACCAATCATGACAACTGGTTACTTATACATACAAACCTTGCTCTTCCAAACGCGGTTTGTGCCGCTACAAGACGTCCGGCGACAACCCCGAGGTGGGGCCGTGCAATTTGACCCTTGTGATCCCATGGCTTGAAAGCGGCCAGTTTCAAACCCTTACCTTTGAATGGCATTATTACTTTCGAAACTTGCCTTGCTATCAAATTCACTTGCGCCGCTTTTCCTAGGTGAACAGGCTTGGGCTCATCAACTGGTTCGGGCTCGTGGGTAGGGGTTCGAACGAAGCCACTTCATAAGCCTCAACCAAGCTGTTTATCTCCTGCTTCCACTGTATCAACCAACGACGTTACTTCTGATACCTTCAGTTGAGCGTTGCGTCCAGTCACGCAATAAATTGGACGACTGTAATGAGCCTTTACCCGTGGGGGGTCTCGTCGGGCTGGCGCTGGCGCTGTCCGCCCTGCCGTTCGTCCGCCGCCGTCGCTACGATGTCTTCCAGAGACTGCATCTGATACTCGCGCTCGTGTTCGTCGCGTGCTGCGCGCTTCACGACGTGCAGATTCTGCTATTCGCGGTAGGGGTGCGCACAGCAAACTAACCCACGAACCTACTGCAGTTATTACGGGTCAATTTACCTTAAACCGACTAACCCCATGCAGTAAAGTGCTGTGCTTGAGCAACCCTATTTCGTGGCGCCCGGGCTCGCGGACTGGTACCTCGGGCGGCGAGGGGAGGGCGCGCCGGTGCGGCTACCCGCCAAGGCCCGCATGCTGCGCGGAACCTCCGGCCCGTGGGTCGAGCTCACGGTGGCCTGCGGCGAGAGCGTCGTCGCAGCGCGCATGCGCGACATAGCTCGCGCGTCGCCACGCGGACAGTGGACGGCAATGGCGGCGGTACCTTTTGGTGGGAGGTGCAGCACCTCAGTTCCCTTGTAGACCGTCTCCTTGTAAGCCGTTCCCTTGTGAACCGTTCCTGTGTAAACCATTCCTGAAACATGATATTCTTGGTCCAAAGTTTGGATGCTCTTTCAAATGCAACCTTGCGCCGATACATCTCGGGGTGGAGTCCCACCCGCTCTCCGTTGCCTCCATCTCCACGGATTCTTTCTCCGTGATTGTCTCCGGGGAAGGCGGGGACTGGTCGCGGTCGCTCGCTGCGTTCGCAGAGAACGAGAAGGACGAGGCGGCGGGGATTGACTTGGACGTGGAGGTAAGCGGTCCCTTCCCGAACGGCGGCGGCGGCTGGTCGCTTCCAGGCACTGAAGCCGCGCGAGACGTGTCCGGGATACGAGGCCGGGAGGACGATGATTCAGAGCCAGAGCCGGAGCCAGCGCTGCTGCTGCTGGCCGGCGGAACTGGCATCACAGGATGGCTCCCGGTAGGTTTGCGTGTAACTATAAATGATGCCTATTCATCTTCAGCCCTCCCCTGTCGCGTGAGTCAATGATGCGAGACTTTGTTTCGTCCTCGTCCATTCGATGTTGGTACTTATGGTCGACCCTCATTCCCGGCGATGGAGGCCGCCGCCGCCGCCGTTCCCGCAGCGTCTGGCTCTACCAAGAACGCTGGCGTCGGCCGCAGCGCGGGTCGTTGTCACCTGGTGTGGTGCGTTCGCACTGAGGCTGATTACCTCGCCCTCGCGGAGGTGGGGAGTTGACTTCTTCTGGCTCATTGATACTTGAGAGGTTTGCCTGATTTCAAACCCGTAACTGTAAAGTGAAAGACGACCAGTTTCGAAATTTGCCTTTAGAATGCAACGTGCACCGCTCCTACATTGAGCGGCTTCCGCGCGGACCGAGCGCGGACAAGCGTGCGGCTGGATGCAGCGGGGGCAGTGGCGATCGGGGAATCGACGTCAGCGTGTTTATCAGTCGCTTCGACGATACTAAAACCGACGAAGACGCCCCCGAGGGCTTGCCGCTCGCGGATCTTCAACGGCGGTAGGGAGGATTGCGTGTCGCTTTGAAGGACGCCCATTGGTCAGCCCTAAATCGTGAACCAAGACTCCTGACTTTGCTTCTTCTTCACCCAATCGGCGTGTTGTTGTTTGTGGTGTCGACCCTCGACGGCGAGCCCTGGCAGGAGGACACGTAACGCCACTACGCGCAAAGACGGGATCCCAGTCAGACATCTGCACCATCCCAAATTGCACCCTCGCAAACAGTACCTCGGAAGCGCACGCTCTGCAAGCGCACGGCACTGGCGGCGAGTAGGGTTGTATGTAGCGTTGAATGACGCCAACTGGTTAGCCCTACATGCGTGAACCAAGGCTGTGGCATATTTCGTCCAATCGGTGTTCGTGTTTGTGAGTCGACCCTTACGGCGGCGGAGACGGCGGGGGCGGCCGTGGCTGGTCGGACGCCGTTGCACCCGCCGTCGACGTGAAGTGGGCGCCAGTCGTGTCGCTCGCGGCAACGTTTCTCGGTGAGTGAGCGAGATAGATGCACGCGCACTTCCGCTTCGTCGACCCTAGCGTTCTCTCTTTGTTGGTTTTAATGTCCACCTTGTGGGATAGTTTCGTTCAATTTGTGTGTCTGATTTGTACCTAGGTCTAGCGTCTGCAGACTGCTTCTCACTCTACTGCCTCTCATTCCCGCCGCATTTTTCCCCACTCTTCCCGCAGGTGTGGTTGTCCAGGAATGGGTCTGGTGGGGCTGGCTCATACGTGACAATCACAGTACGATACTTGGCTACTCTCCGCGTAATATAATTGGCTACGCCGCGGTACTCCGGTGGGGCGGTGCACGTTGAGTCGTGGACTCCCCATGACCCATAGCTGAATAGCACCTGGTTTCAACACATGCACCTATCAAATGAGAAATCGATTTAGACGTTTGGCTTACCGATTCAACTTGGACCGCTACATTCCGGGTCCTGCCCGTCTTGCTGGTTGTCGGTTCCATGGTTGCAGCGACGGCGGTTGGCAACCGTATTCTCAGCCGTATTCTCGTGCACGGTCAGTCCGGATCTTCGGTGCGTTGGTCTAGATGGTTGAAGGGCCAACATCGTTCCGCGGTGGGACCAACGCAGTACGCAATGTTCAGCAACGAGGTGATCAATTGTAGGGATTACGGCGACGACAAGGGTAACAGCAGCAGTGACGGCAGCTGTTGTAGCGGCGACAGCGACGGCGACGGCAGCAGTAACAGTAGCACTCCTGATGAGGAGGAGGGGGGCATCGCCGGCGACCTCATCAGCCCTGCGGCACGCGAAACAGCGCTCGCGTCGGTCGCTGAGGAAGAAGAACGACGTCAGTTTTCAGATCACACAGGTGAAATCGAACGATATCCATACTCCGCGTTCATCGAGGAGCATCTTCCACTGCGCATTGCGGAAGCAGAAGCAATTCTTTCCGACAACCCAAAGATTAGGCGTGGAGGCCTGCACGAACTTCGAGCGGGACGGCCAAACTTTGACGCACTGGTGTGCGCAGCGGCGACGGCGGCAGGACTCGGTGAGCGGCGGCTGGTGGTGACGGCCTAAACCCTAAACCCTAAACCCTAAACCTAAAACCCTAAACCCCAAACCCCAAACGCTACACCCTAAACCCTGCAGCCTTGCCTCAGACCTTCCCACTGTACATATACGGCGTCTGCTATTCGCAGGTGATACAGCAACTTGCCGGAAAGTAAGGTGTAGGGTGTAGGATGTAGGGTGTAGGGTTTAGGATTTAGGTTCAGAAGTGCTGGTCTAAGCTGCAGGGTTAAAGGTTTAGGAATTATAGTTGAGGGTAAAGGGTTTTGGGCTTAGGACTTCGGGTTCGGGATTCAAGTTCAGGGTTTAGGGTTTAGAGTTTATGATTAAGTTTAGGGTTTAGGGCTTAGGGTATGGGATTTAGGGTTTGGAGTTTAGGGTTTAGGGTTTAGGGTTTAGAGCTTAGGGTTTAGAGTATGGGATTTGGGGTTTAGAGTTTAGGGTTTGGGGTTCGGGATTTAGGGTTTACGGTTTAGGATTTAGGATTTAGGATTTAGGATTTAGGGTTTAGGGTTTGGGTTTGGGTTTGGGTTTAGGGTATGGTTCATAATTTGGGATTTAGGATTTGGGATTTGGGAACAGAGTTTAAGGTTTGGGTTAAGGGTTTTAGGGTTCAGGGTTTAGGGTTTAGGGTTTGGGGTTTAGGGTTTAGGGTTTAGGGTTTAGGAATTAGGGTTTAGGGTTTAGGGTTAAGGGTTTAGGGTTTAGGGTGTAGGGTGTAGGGTGTAGGGAGTAGGGCGTAGGGGGTTTAGGGCTAAAGGTTTAGGATATAGGATTTAGGGTATGGAGTATAAGGTATAGAGCTTAGGATTTAAGGTTTAGGGTTTAGAGTATAGGGTTCAGGGGTTTAGGGCTTAGAGTCTAGGGTTTCGAGTCTAGGGTGTGGGGTTCAGAATTTAGGGTTTAGGATTTAGGGTTTAGGGTCCAGGGCTAAGGATTTAGGGTTTAGGGTTTAAGGCCTAAAGTATAGGGTGCAGGGCTTAGGGTTTAGGGTATAGGGTTTAGGGTTTAGGGTTTAGGAGGTTAGGGCTTAGAGTCTATGCTTTCAAGTACAGGGTGTAGGGTTTAGGGTCAGAGTTTAGGGTTTAGGGTTAAGGGTTTAGGGTTTAGGGTTTAGGGTTTAGGGTTTAAGGTTTAGGGTTTGGGGTTTAGGGTTTAGGGTTTAGGGTTTAGGGTTTAGGGTTAGGGTTTGGGGTTTGGGGTTTAGGGTTTAGGGTTTAGGGTTTAGGGTTTAGGG
>Ga0208413_1001515_pt1 | contig 14703 bp, 9 predicted proteins | sample AntAceMetag02UKD_FD_184761 | JGI IMG/M metagenome (GOLD analysis project Ga0208413, IMG submission 184761) | Saline lake microbial communities from Ace Lake, Antarctica - Antarctic Ace Lake Metagenome 02UKD (SPAdes) (version 2) | ecosystem: Environmental > Aquatic > Non-marine Saline and Alkaline... | reverse complement strand
GTACCCTGCAGCATGATTTCACTAAATACCCGAATCATGCCGACCACAGTCCCAAGTAAACCCAGCAAGGGAGTAATCGCGGCAATAGTTCCGAGGGTGTTCAGGTAGCGTTCAAGGTCGTGAACCACCTGAGCCGCAGCCAGTTCGATGCTTTCAATCATAGCCGCTCGGCCATATTTAGATGTCGGCAAGCCCGCCGCCAATATTTGGCCTAAGGGAGACGAAAGTCGTAGCTCTCTTAGCTTGGTTGAATCTAATTGATTATTCTTGAGCCAAGTCCAAACTTGAGCGAGTACATATTTAGGAGTGATACGTGACGAACTAAGAGTCCAAAAACGCTCAATTACAATGGCAATAGCCACGATGGAACAAAGAATAATAGGCAGCATTAGCAAGCCGCCTGCCCTGATGATTTCTATCACAACTTTTCTCCAATAAATCAGGGCGTTAGATTAACATAGTCGCACTATAACCTTGTACTGGTATCGGCACGTTCAGGGACATCGCCAGTACCTGGGCTGAGCCTGTCTAAACGCACGTGGGTCACCAAAAGCCAAGCCGCTTAGACTACGTTTATCGCCTGCGCCTGACACTCTATCGCTTATCTCAAAACTAAGCATCCCAGTTTCTGAGGTCATATAGGTACTGATTCCTAAAGCTTCATATCTTTGAAGGATTTCTTGCGCAGGATGATTAAAACGATTGCGATAGCCAACCGTAAAAACGGCCTGCTCAGGTTTTACGGTTTTCAAAAACGGATAACTTGAAGACGTCTTACTGCCATGATGAGGGGCAATCAGCAATGTGCTTTGCAAGTCAGCCCCATACCGGCTTAACAATTGGTATTCAGCTACTTTCTCAACATCGCCAGGAAGCAGCACTGCAGAATCTCCATATCGCACTTGCAGGACACAGGAGTTATTATTGCTAGAATCCTCAATAAGCGTGGTCTCTAGAAAGCTAAACTCGACTCCATCCCAAACCCAGTCCTGCGCCTCATGACAATCTGCCACTTGCCGGCTTTGCACCTTCACATCGGCACTCGCTACTATTGATTTGGTGCTTATAACCGCCAACAATCCACTAAGTCCCCCTGCATGATCAGTATCACCATGACTCACCACAATCATATCCAGCTCTGAAACGCCCATGGCTCGCAGGGCTGGAGCGATAATGGCGCGCCCAGCACTAAACCCCGAGTCACGGCCGTTGCCTGTGTCGTATATCAGGTTATGCTGCGTAGTTCGCACCAGCACAGACAAACCTTGACCAACATCCAGCACATTTACACTGAGCCCAGCCCTCGGAATTTGAGGCGCCGACCACAGTAAAGGCATCAACAACGGTACCCCAAGCCAGCGCGTCATGCCCAAAACTGGATAGAGTTGAAGCGCTAATCCAACGCCTGCGAACGCCCAAGGGATGAACCCCGTTGGCCGCGCAGTTAACTCAAGTAACGCCATTTGCCCAAAATCCCAATGTTCTATTAATTGAAGCCCCGCTACTAGGGATTCCAACAAATACTCCACTAGGCTAAACACGGGTGCGGCGAGGGTGCTTCCCAATCCAGCAAGCAGGGCAAACAGCAGGCAAAGGGGGACTACAGCAAAACCCAGTATAGGTATTGCCAGCAGATTAATTAATGGTGATAACATGGAAACGGGGAGCCCCCAAACAAGTAAAGGCAGCAGCAATGCGGCGAATACATTGAGCTGGGACGCGATTAAAATGCGCAACGTGGACGTGACGTCGGAAAGCTTGCCGCGCCAATAGGCTTGCTCTCCTATTTTCTTTCCTAGGCCCTTTCCTTCTTCATCGCTCTGTCCTTGTTCTCGTGCGCCTCGGTCAAACGATGAGTCTGGCAGCCGTGCACGCTGACTCCCATTTATCAGCAGCAATAACGCCGCAACCGCTATAAACGAAAACCAGAATCCTTGGCTAACAGGTGCCAGCGGATCCAAGCTCAGCACTGCCGCCAAAGCAAGCAGCCAACGCAGCGATACCGGAAGCTTGCGGCCAGTAAGATAGACAGCCATTAACACAGTGGACATCACCACCGCCCTTAATGTCGGCAGGGTAAAGCCGGCTAACCCGGCGTAGAACGTGGCAGCAAGCATGGCTAAAAGTGTTGCCAGCTTTTGCCTTGGCAAGAGAAAACTTAAGCTGAAAAATGGCCGCAGGCAAAGACCCGCCAGCCAATACACCACTCCCGCGACTAGGCCGACATGCAGGCCGGAGATGACAAACAAATGAGATGTTCCGGTGTTCGAAAATAATTCGGCCTGCTCACGATCTATTTCATTCGCCACGCCCAAGACTAATGCGATAACCAGCCCCCCAACCTCAGACTCACTGGTATAGGGATTCAACCGATCAAACAGATACTGGCGCAGCCTGAGCAAGCTTATGCCGGTGGCCTCTGTAACTGACAAAACTTCGCGCACATAGCCCGTAGCAACAACGCCCTTGCGCAGCAAACTAGCTTCCCTGTCAAAGCCACCTGGGTTTACAACGCCGTGGGGGCGGTTCATTCTTACCCGCATGTTTCGGCGTTGCCCGGCACGAATAATTCCGGCATCGGCCCCGTAGTCATTAAGCAGGACCTTGCCAGTAAATCCGACATCACTCTGCTCAATCTGGAAATGATACTGGATGCCAAACTCTGTAGCCCGAGGCAAGCTAATCACAGCGCCTTTGACGGTGATTTCCTCTCCTTCTAAGGCGCTTGGCAGCCAAGCATCAAGGCCGCTGCGGCCCCAATAAACATGCCAGCTAAAGCCAAGAATGAAAAACAGTAACCCGACCAGACCCACTCTCAACAGACTGTGTATCTCAGCCGGTTTCCAGAGGTAGCAGAAAAGCCGCCAAACAACGACTCCCGCAAGTCCTAACGCGGCGGCGATCTGAAACAGCGGCCATGTCAAGCGAGGCACAGCGATCACCGCTAGAATTCCGAGTGAGTAAGCAATTAGCGAGAGTTGGAGCACACAACAGTTCCGAAAAACAGGAACCTTCACCTTAGTTAAGGAATTAGGCTAACACCAAGAATCTGCCGATAATTAAGCTCGGCAAGACAAGCCTATTCGGAGCGCAGTGCTTTCGCTGGCTGGATTGCTGCTGCTTTTCTGGCCGGGTAAATCGTCGCTAGCAGGGACAATACAATGACGCCGATAACGACGAAGACAATATCCATAGGATTTAATTCAGAAGGTAGAAAGTCTATCGGATAGACATCAGCATTAAGCAGCTGCACCCCTAGCCAAGCCTCAAGACTTGCAGCAAAAGCTGACACATTAAGCGAACCAAACACCCCCAGCAGCACCCCGATCGTAATCGCAATAGAGCCAATGAACAGGCCTTGCCACATAAATATGTGACTAATCATCTTTGGACTCGCACCCATCGTGCGCAAAATAGCGATGTCACCAGTCTTATCTCGCACAATCATAATCATGCTCACAACCAGATTAAAAGCCGCAACACCGATAAGCAGCCAAAGCATGAAGCCTATGATAGTTCTCGAAAACTGAATGTTTTGATAGATCGCGCCAAACTGGCTGGTCCAACTGGTGATTGTCACGCCGTATGGCATTTCATTATAAAGCACCAGCCGAATCTGATCGGCCGCTAAAACATCGTCACTGCGAAGCCGCAGGCCGTTGTACTGCGCTCTTATTCTGAACAGCGCCTTCAAGGCCGACAAATTGGTAATAACCAGCGCATTATCCAATTCCTGAGAGCCTACTTTAAACAACCCCACGATCGTAAAACCTTTGAATATTGGTCGTGGTGAAATTGGGTTGATGGATATAGCCGATGAGAACAGATCAATTTCATCACCAAGTCCAACCCCTAGCTGCTCGGCAAGTGGCTCACCAATAACTACCCCCCAGCGGTTGTCAATTAGAGCGTCTAAACTGCCTTGGCGAACAAAACGACCAATTGCGGAGACTTTCGATTCAGACTCCGCCTCTATTCCATTTAAAACCACGCCCCGACTACTTCTGCTCGTGGCGGCAATACCTGCTACCTCAATTACCGGTGCCACAGCAACTATGCTGCTTTGCATCGCAATGCTGGCACGGATGTCGCCCCACTGCGCGGCATCTAGGTTTTCGTCAGTATTAATCGTTAGATGGGGGACGATTCCGAGTATATTTTCGCGCATTTCTCGATCGAAGCCGTTCATCACAGAAAGCACGGTGATTAAAATGGCAATGCCTAAAGCCAAACCAAAAATCGAAATGGCCGACATGAAGGAAACTAGATGGCTGCGTTTGCCAACGCTGACATAGCGCGAGGCGATGAAGCGCGGGATGGCAATTTTCGCCTTATTGCTTAAGGAATTAGCCGACAAGCTGTCCGTCCTTAAGAATAAGTTTGCGATCCAAGGAATCGGCCAGCACCTCATCGTGAGTCACTACGACAAAACTAATGCCCAGCTGCTGGTTAAGTTCAGTCATTAAAGTCTGAATATCTAAAGCGGTGTGACGGTCTAAATTGCCGGTAGGCTCGTCTAGCAGCACGCATCTAGGCTCAGTCACCAAGGCTCTAGCGATAGCCACACGCTGACGTTCACCGCCTGACAGTTCCGCCGGTTTGTGTGCAACTCGCGAGCTTAAACCAACCCTTTCAAGCATTGCACCCGCTTTTGCCGCCGCTTGCTTGCCCTTCAAACCTCCGATAAGCAGTGGCATGCAAACATTTTCTAACGCCGTAAATTCGCGTAATAGATGGTGAAACTGATAGACAAAACCCAAGTAGGTATTTCGTAGCTGGCCGCGTTCAACCTCATCTAAAGCAGAGATATCCTGCCCAGCAACAGTCACGTAGCCGGAGCTGGCAAAATCTAGCCCGCCTAACAAATTAAGCAGTGTAGTTTTGCCCGACCCCGAGCTGCCCACTATCGCTACCTGCTCTTGGCGCTTAATCTCTAAATTTACACCACGCAGAACTTCAACAGGACTTGGACCCTCATCGTAGCGCTTACAAAGATCGACACAGGAAAGAACAGACTCAGCACTACTCATATCTAAGAACCTCGGCGGGTTGAACTTTGCTTGCCCTATAGGCAGGGTAAATTGTTGCCAAAAAGCTAATTAATAGCGCGGCGGCGCTCACGCTCGCGACCTCTTGCCAGCTAATCACTGTTTGTAAGTGAGAAATAAGGTAAATATTGGCACTTGGGAACAAAGCATTTATGCCATTTTCGATCACTAGGCTAATATCCGTGATGGAAAAAGCCAGTATAACGCCCGCTGCAGCGCCAACAAGGGTTCCTATAAGACCTGCAACCATGCCTTGGAATATAAAAATCCGAGTAATCGTCCCTTTGCTCGCGCCCATTGTGCGCAATATTGCGATATCGGCGCTTTTATCCGAAACAGCCATAACCAGCGTACTGATGATGTTAACCGCACCTATCATAACGATCATCAACAGCATGAATCCGGTGAGGTATTTTTCCATATTAAGGGCATTGAAAAGGCTTGCCTGAACCTGGTCCCAAGTTTCTAACTCGATTTCACCGTCACTATTAAAATCAGCGAGATTAAGACCGGCAAGCGCATTCGCGGCAATTGCACTTGCCGCAAAGATATCCTCAACCTTCATCCTAAGTCTTAACGTGGCGCCAGCATCATCTTCGAATAAGGATTTGGCCGCGGCCAAATTAACCACTGCAATGGTGTTATTTCCATACAGACCAAAATCAGCAAAACCGACAACCCTAAAACTAGCAGCATCATTGAATGAGCGTCTTATCAAACTTTGCAAAGCTGTAGCACTGAGATCAGCTGAATTGAAAACACCTAACTGGCTCGCCAATCTAACGCCCAAAATAATCCCATTATCAGTATTGCCAAGCTCCTTTAGCAGATTTTGATATTGCAGACTTGGGTTATTAACTACAGCAACTTCAAGTTTCGCGTCGACTCCACGAATTTGCACAAAGGCATTTGCTCCTTGGAACCGCAGGGTTGCGTCTCCCACAATATAAGGGGCAACGGCCACCATTTTTTCTGCATTTTCAAGCTCTGGCAAAATCCTTTGCCAGCTTTCTTCTATAGCCGCTCCGCCAGCAGTCACGTGCGGTACAGCCTTTAATGCCTCACCTCGCAGAGTGGAAATTGAACCATTGATAACTGACATGGCAACGATGAGAATTAGGACACCAAGACTGATGCCCAACATGGAGATTAACGACACAAACGAAAGAATTAGGCTACTTTTGCGGGCTAACGTGAAGCGCAGACCTATCCAAACTGATAATGGTAGTGCCATATTAATGCCATTTAAGTACTATTTTAGTGCCGTAAAAATAAACACCAGATGAAGGTTTTAGCAGGCTATTTCATATTCATTAATAGCGCATGAGGGGTTTAAACTAGACTCATCTAGATGAAAATGCTTTCCGGCCTAGGCCTTTTGCAGGATAAAAATAGGACCTCGGGCATTAGAATTAACCCGCGGTCATATGAGATATTACGCCTGCATTGACTCCGCATGTCTTTGCAACAAACGTTGGACAGTTTTAAAACTGATAGGCATTACCGGCGTAGATACCTCGCTAGAGATGGCCCGCAATGATTTGCCTTGCATCTTAAGATCCATGATCTTGCGAAGTACCCGCTGCTCCATAGGGTTCTCAATCAAGCGGCCATTTTCGTGAATCATGTAGCCAAAAGGACGGCTTCCTCCGAGATAACGACCTTGTTTGCGCTGATTCTGCTTGATGCCTTTAATTCGCTCTGCAGATTTACGCCGCTCTAGGGCTGCGAACACGCTGGCGGCTTTTTCAAAATTAACACTAAATTTTGAACTACTAATGTCACCATCAAGTTCAGCAATGTGAAGTTGTACTGATCTTTCTCTAAGGCGACTGATCAACGCGACAGCCTCACTTCCAGAGCTTACTATTCGCTCCAACTTACTACAAAGAATCACATCGCCAGGACGTAGCAGCGTCATTAAACGCCTACCACTGTGCCGCTTATGGAATTCCAAACTCCAATTACAGTCTTCGTCACGCAGTGTTTCAGTCATGTACCACTGTGCGGCAAGGCAATAGGTCTGAATCGCGAGCATTTCTGGCTCTAAAATTTCTTCAAGCTTAATTCCGCCATAGCTCGCCTCTAATTCAGACGTCCGGCAGTAAGAATAAATGGTCATTTTTTGTGTTCCCGGTTGTATCCCTAGCCTCAGTTTCCAGTAACCCGCTCATCCTAAAATGTTAGATACTGGTCCCTCTTTTATTGTTTTTATGCAGTCATCGCCGAAATTCAACGTGACCTGCTTTGTCCTTAGTGTCCTACGACGTAGGATAGCTGCTCAATTCTTCACTCGGTTTTCTACTGCTTGCTATCACAACCTACTTACTTAATTACTTACCTGCCTACCTCGTGACCTACGCTGCCCGTTACATATACTCGCTTGACACTCGTGTCGGTGTGTTGGCAAAGCCACGTGGGTGGCCATTTTAACCCCACGACTTTTTTTTAATCAAGTCTCATCATTAACCATTACCGCAATTGGACTTGTAGTTACTACAAACTGTGGGAAAATAACGCAATTGCTTGTTTTTCTTTCTTTTTTTCACTTAAAAACAAGTTACTCAATTGAGTCTCCACAACATTGCTGCTATATTCAAGTGCTTATAGTAGCTATAACAGTTGTTTGTGCTGCTCAAGCGGGAGAAAGCTAAGCCTGTGCTTCCTTTCCTCGACACAGTGTCATGCCAAAGCTGCGCTTATATTTTAAGTTGCAAATGGTAAATAATGCTCGTGATAACTATGCCTCAGTTAATCCTCAGGCCCCGGTAGGCGGTAGTGATCCCTCTTAAGACTTATTACGACAAGCAGACGGCGAAATCACCGCTTTAAAATTGGTACAAATTTATTTTTCACTATTTTTAACGTGAATAAAATAGCAGAACAGCATTTCAGGAAACAGTATTCGTATTATTTTGCGATAAAACGCTAAACCGTCATCGTAAAATTGAAGCAAGCTAAGAATTTAGATTTTATAATTAAAACAGAGCCTTAGACGCCTTACAAAGCCTCAACGGATTGAAAAAGATCAAAAAATTGGCGGTTACCACCTCAATTTTCGTGATACTTGCTTGTTTAGTTTAAGATCGCTTGCCTGATCAGGCCACTGTCCGGATCAGAGACTTAGTAAGAAATTATTCTTAAATAAGTCCGCTCGAAAACCTCCCTGAGCTTACTGTTCTGCCCCTAACAGATAAGTGAACTCATCATGAAAAGAATGTTAATTAACGCGACTCAGGAAGAAGAACTTCGAGTCGCACTAGTCGATGGCCAGCGTCTCTACGATTTGGACATCGAAAACCGCACCCGCATCCAAAAGAAAGCCAATCTCTACAAAGGTAAAATCACCCGCGTAGAACCAAGTTTGGAAGCTGCTTTTGTTGACTTCGGCGCCGAGCGCCACGGTTTTCTTCCTCTTAAAGAAATTTCTAAGCAATACCACTCTAAAAATGCTAAATCCGGCGATCGTAGCTCCATGCGAGAAATGATCGCTGAGGGCACGGAAGTGGTGGTTCAGGTCGAGAAAGAAGAACGCGGCAACAAAGGTGCTGCACTAACCACCTATGTCAGCTTAGCGGGTCGCTATTTGGTACTAATGCCAAACAACCCAAAAGCTGGCGGCATATCCCGTCGTATTGAAGGCGATGAAAGATCTGAGCTTCGTGATGCCCTGCGTACACTGCAAATACCTGACGGCATGGGACTAATAGTGCGAACTGCTGGTGTTGGCAAAGACCCCGAAGAACTGCAGTGGGATTTAAACTACCTGCTGGCACTTTGGCAGTCGATTCAAGATGCATCAGAAGGAAAACCAGCGCCCTTTCTAATCTATCAAGAAAGTAATGTGATTATTCGCATGATCCGCGACTACCTGCGTAAAGACATCGGCGAGGTCTTGTTTGATACCGTTGAATCTTATGAAGAAGCTCTGGGTTTCATTAAGCAAGTCATGCCGCAGTATGAAAATCGAATAAAGTTATACGAAGACAAGCTGCCACTATTTAATCGCTACCAAATTGAAACTCAAATAGAGAGTGCTTTTGAGCGCGAAGTTAAGCTGCCTTCCGGCGGGTCAGTGGTTATCGACCCTACAGAAGCGCTTATATCCATCGATATTAACTCTTCACGTGCCACGCGCGGAGCCGATATTGAAGAGACGGCACTGAATACCAACTTAGAAGCCGCCGACGAAATTGCTCGCCAATTACGACTTCGAGACATGGGCGGCTTAGTTGTAATCGATTTTATCGATATGACGTCGAACCGCAATCAGCGAGAGGTTGAAAACCGCATGAAAGACGCGCTTGAGTCAGATCGAGCTCGAGTTCAAGTTGGCAGAATCTCACGCTTTGGACTCTTAGAAATGTCCCGGCAACGTTTGCGCCCTTCTCTTGGCGAAACTAGCGCCATCGTTTGCCCTCGTTGCTCGGGTCAAGGCAGCATCAGAGATGTTGAATCACTGGCGTTATCGATTCTTCGCATTGTTCAAGAAGAAGCAAACAAAGAAAAGTGTTCGCAAGTGAAGGCCAATGTACCTTTAATTGTCTCTTCTTATTTATTGAACGAAAAACGTTCAGCACTGACCGAGATTGAAGAGCAAAGCAAAACTAAGGTCATTGTCAATGCGGTTCCAGATCTTCTTACGCCTCATTATGAAATTGTTGGCATAAATCAAAATGCTGAAAGCTACGAAGTGGATGCCACCTCAGAGCCAGAGCCCTCAGTAAACATTAAGCCACCGGTTCAAGAAGCCGCGGCCGTCCAGAAACCCACGGCCAGCAGCCTGCCTCCGCAGCGTACACCACCACCGAAACCAGCTGAGAAAGGCTTTTTCAGCAAGCTGTTTTCTGCTTTTTTTGGTGACTCATCCAAACCTGCTGTCGAGGAAAAGCCAAGTCAGCGCCCTCCTCAAAATAGAAACCGTACTCGTCAAAATCAGCGCGGTCAGAGCAAGGGACGCAGTCAACCGAATAAAACTGCAAATGCGCGAGGTGGGGAAAAAGACACTGACAAGCGTGAAACAAATAACCAAGATTCTGCGCGATCAGCTCAACCTAAGCAGGGGGAATCCAAAGGACGAGGCCGTGGTCAAGGTCAAGACGACCGCAATAAGCAAAATTCGCCGGCTCAGACTGCTAGCCCAACTCAAGCTAAAAGCGAGAGCGGTGATGACGAATCATCGGCACAAAGACGTCCTTCATCTAAGCGAACTCGTAACAACAATCAGCGACGTCGTGGACCAAGGCCAGAAACTGCCACAGAAAACAACGCAGTTGCCGAAACTGAAGGTACTGACCAAAACCAAGTCCAGGCGGTTGCTCAGACTAGTCCCGAGTCAGCGCCTAGCGTGGAGTCAACGCAGACTGTAGCGTCTTCAACTTCTGTAGAGTCCTCAGCTTCTGTAGAGTCTTCAACTTCTGTAAAGCCCTCGGCTTCAGTAGAGTCCTCAACTTCTGCAGAGCCCTCGGCTTCTATAGAGTCCTCAACTTCTGCAGAGCCCTCAACAGTAAAGGATTCATCAACAAACAAGGAAACTACTAAGCGAAGACGTCAACCTGCTAGACGTGATCGGTCTGCAGAGCCAGCAGAAAAAACCACAACTGCGAAGCCTGATGCCAGCACTGAAACACAAGGTTCCTCGGATAAAAATGAGGCGGGCGCAAGCGACGCTGCGAAAGCTAGCAAGCAGCCCGAAGCTGCCGGCAACTCTGATGGAAATAGCGTAGCGGCGGCCAAAGAAGAAGTTAATGGTAATCGAGCAGAGCCAGCAACAGAGCCTAAAGCTAAACCCGCAGCGACACGTCAACCGCGAAAAAGACAACGTCCTGCGGCAGCAAAAGCCGAGAGCAATGGCGATTCAGCCGCTGCAGAAAAACCGAAAGTGGCACCAACGCACTCTGTAAAAGCAGAGCAAGTAGCGCCGGCAACTAGCAGCCCATCACCGGAAGCGTCAAGTGCTCCGAGCGAAGCAAAACCGGCACCAGCAGCGGCAAAGCAAGATTCAACGCCCGCTCCTGCCGCGAAGTCCGCTCCGGCGCCAGTTTCAGCGCCAGCGCAAGAAAAACCTGTGCCTGCAGTAGTAGCCGCTAAAGCTGAGGTCAGCGCTGCTCCAGCAAAACCGAAGGGCAGAGCTCCAAACGATCCGCGTGAAGTTAAGAAGCGCCAAATAGCGGAGCAAAGCAACAATGAATGAGTACTATGCAGCGGCTTAGACTTTTTAGATGAGCCGCTAATTAGGACCCACAAAAAAGCCCGGATATCCGGGCTTTTTTGTGTCTGACTTTAATTAACTCTAGCTTTTCTAAGCCCCGACTTTTAACCCCTAACGATTAGGCTCTCATTTTCGCTATGGAAAAGAAAAAAGGCTAAGCAACCGGCTTTCAGCTCCTAACTTCTATCCCCTTAGGGCGCAAGTTAAAGGCCTAAGCTCGCTCTATAAAGCCGCTTCAAGTTCTGGCAACACCTTAAACAAATCGGCAACTAAACCGTAGTCAGCAACTTGAAAAATTGGTGCTTCTTCGTCTTTGTTAATTGCAACAATGACTTTAGAGTCTTTCATGCCAGCCAAATGCTGGATAGCACCGGAAATTCCCACTGCGATATAAAGGTCAGGAGCTACAATCTTGCCAGTTTGCCCAACCTGATAATCGTTAGGCACAAAGCCGGCATCTACTGCTGCGCGAGACGCACCAATACCAGCACCTAACTTGTCAGCCACTTTTTCAAGTAGAACGAAATTCTCGCCATTTTGCATGCCACGGCCACCAGATATGATAATCGATGCTGCAGTAAGCTCGGGGCGTTCCGATACTGAAAGTTCTTCGCAGACGAACTGTGTGCCGGTTTGCTCGACAGTGAAATCAGTTGCTTCTACAGTGGCGCTGCCACCCTTGGGAGCATCGTCATAAGCGGTTGTACGAACTGTGATAACCTTGACTGAGTCCGCTGATTGTACGGTAGCCAATGCGCTGCCCGCGTAAATTGGCCGGACAAAGGTGTCTGGCGATTTTACTTCAATAATATCTGAGATTTGAGCCACATCCAGCAAAGCCGCCACACGCGGTGAAATATTTTTGCCAGTGGTGGTGGCTGCCGAAAGCACATGAGTAAAACCTTGAGCAATCTCTACTATTAAAGGTGCAATAGCTTCAGCAAGCTGGTGCTCATAGCAAGCAGCATCAGCAACGATCACCTTAACCACGTCCGCTATTTCAGCAGCTTCTGCTGCTGCCGCTGCGCAGCCTGAGCCGGCAACTAAAATTGTTATATCACCACCGATGGCTTTTGCAGCTGAAACCACAACCAGGGTAGAGGCCTTTAAAGAACTGTTATCGTGTTCAGCGATTACTAGAATTGACATATTGCTACCTAAATTACTTTTGCCTCAGTTTTCAGTTTGTTGACCAGCTCTGCTACTGATTCAACGATTATGCCAGCACTTCTCTCGGCTGGCGGAGCCACGCTCAATACTGTTAACTTTGATGACGCATCCACGCCAAGATCAGCAGCCGTCATCGAATCGATTGGCTTCTTCTTAGCTTTCATAATATTCGGAAGCGACGCATAGCGAGGCTCGTTAAGACGCAAGTCAGTTGTCACAATCGCGGGCAGGTCTAACAAGACAGTCTGTTCACCGCCATCTATCTCACGCGTGACCTCGATTTTGCCGTCTTTAAATTCAGCGTTACATGCAAAAGTGCCTTGAGGGTAATTGCAAAGGGCCGCTAGCATTTGACCAACCTGATTGTTATCAGTGTCAATTGACTGTTTTCCAAGGATCACAAGATCGATGCCTTCTTTATCGACAATAGCTTTAAAAATTTTGGCTACAGCAAGTGGTTCAACCTGCTCATCGGACAACACTAATATGCCTCGATCGGCGCCTAGGGCCAAGGCTGTGCGTATTTGCTCTTGAGCGGCTTGAGGGCCTACTGAAACAGCAATGATTTCATCTACCGAACCCGCCTCTTTCATTCTAATCGCTTCTTCAACAGCGATTTCGCAAAAAGGATTAATCGCCATCTTAGCGTTGTTAAGATCAACCCCTGTTCCATCAGACTTTACTCTGACTCTGACATACGCATCAACGACACGCTTAACTCCAACAAGAACCTTCATGGATTCTCCAAATTGATGAGATAAAATTGAAACTTATTTCTTGCACTAGCATTCGCCACCTAAGCTTATTCGGCGCGCTAATAGATAACTTAGCGAACGGAGAAAAACAGCATAAGACGATCTAAGCGTGGTTTAAGTAGTTTATTACGTAAATGATTAGTGGCAGCTAAAAAAAGGAAGCTATGATGCCGCTTTTGGCGGCCGAGGTCAATATTGACGCGCCCTTGTGCCCTAAACTGCTGACGAAGCCGAAGCCGATTCAGCGCTGGGCTGCGTAAACTAATCGCTGTAATTATTAAAAGCTTATGGACTTAACCGCAGCGCTAAAACAGGGCGCGGTTGGCCGAATTCATTTCTAGCGGTAAGCCGTTAGACAAGTAATGGAAATTGCCGGCCTAAACCCACCTAAATTGCCGACTAAACTGCGGACTAAATTGCCGACTAAATTGCGGACTAAATTGCGGACTAAATAAGCGGCTATCGTGACTCAACTACAAGCTAGCCACGCGCCCCTTACTAACAACTCCACACAATATTAACCCAGTGCAAAGAACTGTCCGGCACTCCAAACGCCAAGCTGGATTTCAGTTTTACCATTAGCCTTGATCTCACGCTCGGTGGCCAACTCCACTAATCTGTAAAACACCGACCGACTGATCAAGCCCGTTAAGCCTGACCTCACGTGGGCTGTAGGATGGGGCTGCCCGTCTGCACTGGCTGTACTGAGTGCTACAGGGTGATCGAGATTTACCTCAAAACGCTCATCAGTACTGGTGGTGAATTCGATCAGTTGATCTGCCCCTGCTCCAGACACGTCCATTTCAGTAATTAGAAAAGGACGGTCTTCGACCTTAATGCCCACTTTTTCAACCGGAGTTACCAGAAAATAGTCGCTGTCATTTTCTAATTTTAGAATCGAGGCAAAGAGTTTAACCATCGCGGGTCGGCGAATGGGTTTGCCCTCGTGAGACCAAACCCCATCTTTGCTAATAAGCATGTCTATGTCACCGCAAAAAGGAGGATCCCATAGGTGAACAGGTGCTGGCCCCTTGCCTTTAATCTCACGAACAAAGGCAAATGGATCGACGATTGAGGCCGTGTCTTTAGGTGGAGTAGTTATAGTTTTGTCCTGCTATCAAATGCCATTATTAGAAAGTTGCTACCAAACTAGCAATCCGAGTTTGAAGCTGCGGCAGATAAACTGATTCAGGGGAGTTACTTGAGGACCACAACAAATCACTACTCGAGTGCAGTTTAATGACATCCATAACAAAGCCCAACGCTCACAAACAACTATAAGCTGCACTAGCTTCGGATCCAAGCCAATTTTTGGAGTAATTTGAGAGATTTTTTTATATCGTAGTTGTAATACCCACTCAGTCCTGACTCAAGCCCTGTCATCCCATTCAAAGATACTAGGAAATAAGAGATAGTGTGCCGCTAGCGAATCTGCCTTGGTAATGGCTTGCTGAAAAATTCAGACAACAACACGGTCTGACTTTGAGAGAAGTTTTCCGAGATGACTAACGCAGGCACA
>Ga0208413_1001514_pt1 | contig 14712 bp, 12 predicted proteins | sample AntAceMetag02UKD_FD_184761 | JGI IMG/M metagenome (GOLD analysis project Ga0208413, IMG submission 184761) | Saline lake microbial communities from Ace Lake, Antarctica - Antarctic Ace Lake Metagenome 02UKD (SPAdes) (version 2) | ecosystem: Environmental > Aquatic > Non-marine Saline and... | reverse complement strand
AAAATCAAAAAATGACAAAGTACTCCAAATGTAATTTAGCATGGATTTATTTGAACAAAGTAGAATGTGAAGTCCTCGAGAAGAACAAGAGGTTCATGAAGGACCTCAAGAGGTACTATCGGGACATCGAGGAGTTGAAGAAGGCTCTGGAAGCTTAACCACGATTTTAGTGTCACCGAGAACCTCTTTCAAAATAGTTGCTTTAGTGCGCGCATATTCACGTCCATATACACGTCTAGCTTCTTTATTCTTCTCGTAATATTCTCTTTGCTTTTGTTTAATGATTTCCTTATTTTGTTCTTCATACTTTTTCTGATAAGCCTTCTTCACTTCGGGATCCTTGTGAGGCATTCTTATATAGACTGAGAAAGTTATTTTTAACCTAATTGAATAGTATACTTTTCCAAAGTAGAACGTTTAGGCAACTTACCTGTTTCTTTCATTTGACGAATCACCTTTTGACGGGCATGGTTAAATAAAAAGTTTGAATCTTCTTGATGATCATATACGCATTAAAGACCCCCGAGGAGCGTAAAAAAACTGGTTTCATATAATATATGTCACCTCACTTTATACGTTGATGCACGAGAAATTATATATCCCTTAAAAGTAGAATGAAGGTTCATATCGTCGGAGCTGGACCCACTGGGATGTCTCTCGCGTGGGAATTACTCAAGTCAGGAGAACACCAGGTCACGATATACGATCGAAAAATGTCAGCGGGTGGTTCGTGGTGGGAACCGAGTGAAGAAGTCAGAGATCTTCATGCACACCGGATCGTGTTCGATCGCGCGTATATCAATACACAGTCACTCTTCAAAGAGATGGGTATCTCGTGGGATACCATATTTCAACCGGCAGATGGAGACCATGTATGGTTCGCCCTACGTTCTCTCAGTGTCAAAGATTATGGAACTCTCATTGCTTTATTTTCAAAAGTACTCTCACAATCTACAAAATACAAGTCCATTTCATTGAAGGAGGCTGTGGGAACCTTGAGTGAAAGTGGCCAAGCTGTCATCGAACACCTCCCACTCATCATGGATGGTGTGACTTGGAATGTCATGTCAGCCTATGAATTCGTTCACAACATAGATCACGTCGGTCTCTCCAAGACCTACACGCAACGCGTTTCAGGTAAAGTCATGTGTGATGCGATGGAAAACGCAGTCATGGAAGCGGGTGGAAATTTTGTGTTTAACACCGAGTTGGAAAGTGTTTCGTACGGTGAAAATAGTTACATCGCCAAGTTTTCGGGTGGGAAGCGTATACAAGATGGTATGCTCTTTTTATGTCTCGATAACAGTCCAGCCTTGAAACTACTCGCAGATAATTGGGGACCTGACGCTGACAAGAAATTGAGGGAAAGTACTTACGGAGCTATAAACGTTCTCTTAGATTATGAAGATCCTATTACGATTGAAACAGATCTCGAGATTGCTACAAAAACGAGATGGAATCTTCAACCGAAAGTTCTCTCAGATGGTAAAACGGTTTCGTGTGTCATATGTGATCTCTCCGATGATGTCTTGCGATACGACCCAGCTGGATTGAAAGCAGAGGTACTGAATCAACTCAAGCTCCCAGAACCTCGGGATATGCGTATCGGGTGGGGTGCGCATTGGAAAGGTAAAAAATGGGAATTCACACAGTCCTCGGGGGTTCTCAGTCTCCACGGACAACTCCCATTTTTCGGGAAATGTTCCAAGGTGGCCATGTGTGGTATGATGTCCCCTAGAAAGACACCCTATTCGAGTATAGAGGCGGCTGTGGAAGTGTCTAGAGCCCTCAGTCACCAACAATTTGGGACGCGAGAACCTCTTCAACCTATTCTTCTGTCACAGGTTGTGGTACTCACAATTGTGGTACTTATAGTTTTAATTCTAATTTATCGTAATAGGTACCAATGAAGTTCGTCACCAAAGTATACGAACCCATGTACGAGCACAACGAAAAAAAGTATATCCGTTTCACGGTTCCCCAAAAAGTATCGGAAATGATAGAGCGAATGCATGCGAATAGGATACACCTCCTCACGAATACGAGTGTGAGTGACCCACTCGATGGTCGGGTTCTAAAAGTGAAGGTCCCGTTCCGGTATAGGAGAGTGATGTGTAAAGTTACGGGGCGTCCGCTACAGTCTCTTATACGGGATGATGAAGTTGAAATCGAAGTGGAATTCAAAGGTATTTGGAATACAGGAGATTACTCAGGATTTTCTTGGATACTATCGAGTTGTTCAGTCGTGGACTGATTGGGGTCATTGGGGAGTTCAATTTGGGTGAGACCACCCTTCTTGAATCCCTCGAAGGTCTGGAGCATACCCTGAAGCCTAAATACTTCTTGGGTCAACTGCTCGATGTTCATGCGGAGCTTCTTAATGTTCTCTTCAACGTCGACGGTAGGCATCTTATACTCATTTAAAGTTTATCCTCTTTAAATAAGTATGCTTACCAGAACCGGATACATAGTAACCGAAGGTCCAATTCAAGAAATTAAAAAGGAACTCACAGTAAGACCAGTAGTCAACGGGGATTATGGGTTTCCTCCACCACCTTTCAAAGTTTTCAGACCAGCTAAGAATGGAGTGTGCGTTCCAAGATTCTATGGAACTTCTAAGATTGGAGAACCCCGAGAAGACAAACGACCCGAGCCCACCCGAATCCAGACCAAGTTCGTCGGCCAACTCAGAGATGCTACCCATCAGAACGAGGCACTCGCAGCAGCAATTCAAGCAGGCCATGGTGTCCTTTCTTTACCATGCGGCTACGGCAAGACGACGGTATCCCTGGCTATAGCCTGTAAGCTCGGGTATAGAACGATGATCGTGGTCCACAAACAGTTCCTGGCGGACCAGTGGCGTGAGCGCATCCAACAGTTTTGTCCCGGGGCCACTATTGGTGTCGTCCAGCAAAACAAAAAGGAAATGGAATGCGACTTTGTGATCGCGATGCTCCAGTCCCTTTCCCTCAAGGAATACTCATTCACAGATTTTGATACTGTGGGAACACTCATCGTAGATGAGGCACACCATATTTGTGCGAAGGTATTCAGTCAGTCTCTCTTCAAGATGTGTCCCCGACACATCTTCGGACTCTCAGCGACTCCAGAACGAAAAGATGGACTCACGAAGGTCCTTCACTGGTTCATGGGTCCAACATTCTTCGCGATCGAGAGAAAAAATCAGGAACAAGTTGAAGTGTTTCCCGTGACTTTCGATTCGGGTACCTACATGAACCCACCACCGTCCATGCGAAACGGGAAGATTTCTATGCCCAACATGATCACCCAGATTGTTGAGGACAGGACGAGAAACAAGATGTTGGTGGAACTCGTGAAGAAGGCTTCCGCGGGGACGAGACAGCTTCTCGTTCTGAGTGACCGAAGACAACACTGTGAATTTCTTCACCAGTGTTTCCCCAAAACATCTGGACTATACATGGGTGGTATGAAAGAAGCCGCGCTCCAGGAATCCTCCAAGAAGAAAATCATCTTCGCGACGTTCAGTCAGGCGCACGAGGGTCTGGATATCCCAACCCTCGATACGGTCATCCTCGCCAGCCCCAAGTCGGATATCACTCAAAGTATCGGAAGAATCATGCGAGAGACGAAGGGGAAGAAGAATGAACCACATATCTACGACGTACACGATCCGTGGTCAATCTTCACGTCTATGTATTACAAACGAATGAAAGTGTACCGCCAAGGTGGATTCAAAGTACATGGAAAGGTCGCGGAGGAGTTTCCTTCAGGAAAATGTTTGTTTTTATAATCTGAACATCTATTAAATGTCTGGTGCATTGATACAACTCGTCTCCAAGGGTGTTCAAGACGCATACATCATAAGCGAAGAGGGACACTCCTTCTTTCGAACAAAGTTTATGCGACACACAAACTTTTCTCAAGCTCCAAAGTTTATTAAAACCATCGATCCGAATGATTCATCGATTATTATTCCCGTTCTCGGAGATGTGATTAATGCTTTGTGGTTTCAGGGTTCCAGTAAATTGATGAATATGTTTTTCAATTCCACGATTGATTTATTTATTGGAGGTCAAAAGGTGGACTCCCAACATTTTGATTACTACGCTGATATATGGCCAAACTACTTAGCGGATACCTACAGTAAAACGAAAGAACTGAATAACAAGACGAGTACGGCAAACTCGGGGTTCATACCCCTTCATTTTTTTTTCTGTAACCACAAAGCATTTTTACCTCTCGTCGCACTCCAGAGTCACCAAGTCGAGATACGCATTTCGATTGAAGAGAGTAGTCTAACCGGATTAACCGACGAAGAAAAGAAGGTTGAAGTCTATGGAAACTATATCTTTTTGGATAAGGAAGAGCGAGAGAGTATGGTAAAACGTTCGATGGACTTTGTCATCACACAGGTTCAGCGTTTAGAACATCCACTCAATTCCGAGGATGGGTACAACACTATCGACATAAGTCAATTCAATCACCCCGTAAAGTCTTTATTTTTCGGGTTTGAATCGAGGACGGATGCGTACATCAATGATTTTTTCACTTTTTCTGGAATTGACCTTTACGTGAACGGTACACCCATTTTCGATAACATGAAACCCATGTATTTCCACACGATTCAGAATTATTACAATTCCGAATACGGTACATCTGAATTCGACAACGTGAGAAATATACTCTTCTACACGAGGTACTACGCGTATCACTTTTGTACGAACGCGTCACAATATAACCCCTCTGGTTCATGTAACTTCAGTCGCCTCGATAACGCTAAAATGGTCATTCGTGGTGCGAAGGTAGCATCAAGTAGGAGTGGTGATCCTATGTACGTATACGCGGTCAACTACAACGTCTTACGGATAAAAGATGGGTTAGCGGGTGTATTATTCGGAAATTAAACGTACTATGAGGGAGACCTCACGGTAGATTCAACATTTATGTCCTGATGGCATCGGAGACCGCTAAAGCGATCACACCGACGATAAAAGCGATCACGACGTAATTCAATTCACTCTCTTCTATTCCAACCTGTGTAGGAGCCTCCACCATCATTGGCGGCGGTTGCTTAGGAGGTTCCAGTTCCTCCAGTGGATAGTACGCTATCATTTATATATGTTTAGAGATTAATTTCCTTTTTCGTCTTCTTCTGCCTGGTACGTTTGGTTTTTGAATTGGAGACGTTCACCTGCTTGACCTCACCTCCAGTCGAATCACCCGAGATTGAGATGATATCCGAGATGTCATCGTCTTCATCCTGGAGTTCGGGAGGAGGGCGTACCATGGTGTTCATCGGAGGTGCGGGGGGCATCATGATACCACCCATCAGACTCGAGATATCGATACCAGGCCCCTGCATTTGATAGTCACCTGATCCACCGACCGGTGCGTCCGTCGCGGGACCAGATGTACCGCGTACCGTGTTCTGGACGGCGGACATCATGTTCTTCACCAAGTCTGGGTTTTGTTTCATCACATCGTTCATGTTGGGCATCACTGACTTGAACATACTATTGGTCAAGTGGAACATCATCGCCGAACCACCCAACATCATGATCAGTTTGATTTCGGGTGCGACGCTGACCTTCGACCTGTACTTCACGTACAACTCCTCGAAAACACCATCATAATCGTCGACGCCTTCCATCACCGACTCCGACCAACCCTCGAGCTGAATCTCAAAGGGATTGTACCTCTTGTTGAGAAACTCGAGGCCAGTCACACAGGCGACGAGCATTCGTCTAGAGAATCGAACAGACTGTTCCACGTCGATGCTGTACGTGATTCGCTTCACTTCCGAACGAAGTTCCTCCACGTTGGAGTAAGCGTTCAATCGCTTGTTCACGGCGAACCCCTTCTTTTCGAGACGCCCGAGTTTATTAATCAGGTCAGCTTTTTCTTCGTCGATCGATGTGTATCCCTTTGTCGGTTCCTCCTCTTGGTGCGTGGGACCCTGTTCTTCAAAATAGTCCTCTTCCTCTTCCCCGTAATCAATCTCTTCATCTGGTTGAGAACGTACAGGAGCGGCTTGTTTGTTGGGATTCACGAAAGCATCCATACTTTCCTGTTGTTGGTGCATTTGTGGGGGAGCAGGTGTGGGTCTGGTTGGTCTAGGGACACGCTGCTGGGGGCGAGGAGCAGAGATTTCAATCTCATCCATGATGGCCTGTTCATCAGCATCCAATTTCATTATGGTGGTATTTCTTCGATCGAGTACGATTTCTTCGTCCATCTACTCTTTATGTAGAAACTAAAAAAATTACCTTTAACGCAGTTTAAAAAAATATTTGTACATTATAAATGTTCACCCTTAATCGTACCAGCCGAAATGCGCTCACGATGATTGTCATCCTGCTCGTGATAATCTCCGCTCTCACCGCATTCAGGAACAGCACCATCAGTAACTACCAGCCCAAACCAATTACTGTCAAGACGGTGAGTGACGGTTCCATTTTCGATCTCCCAGTCGGGTTGGAATGCACATCCGGATCAGGAAAGAAAGACAGCCCATATTCCAGAGGTATGACCCCAGGTGGTGTCTGCGGTGCCCAGGAATTGGTCAGCGCACACGCCGGGTATGAGATTACCGATGGAATCGGTGGATCTTTAATCTAAGCTAATATAAATGGCTCTCATCACAGCACTCACTGGGATGATTCCAGATCTTCAACATGAATATCATACTGTGACTCTCGATACGCTCGGACAGAGTAGCGCCAACACGTTCACATGCTATCTTCAACATCCATTGAAGAATGTCGTTCAGGCGAGACTGTTGGCTGCTCGAATTAATACAACGTCTGCGACGGAACACTGTCACGTGTCCATCAGGGAATTGGATACCATCTTTTCTGATCGCGCCTCCGATGTACCCAACGGTCAAGCGTCTGAGAGTATCGTTCGTAACTCGTTCGCGAGTATCGTGAGTGATGGTACTGGTATTATTGGATTCAAGGATGACTACCCGATAGTCACTCAATATATTGATCCCATTCGTAGTATCGACCGATTTACGGTCACGATTAGAAACCAGAGTGGTGTACCGATCGTCCCCGGTGCGAGTGCGAATAACTTTTTCGTCATTCGATTCGTGTGTAGAAAACCCAACCTGTAATTTTCTCCTTTTAGTATAGTATACCATGTCTGCGGGCATTGTTCAATTGATCGCGATCGGCGCCCAGGATGAATACATCATGGGTAATCCTGAAATTTCGTTCTTTAGTTCAACGTTCAAAAGACATGCTAATTTTTCACAATCCATCGAAAAACAAACGATCCATGGAGCGGTGAAAAACAATTCAATGTCCAGCATTCAATTCGAACGTGCTGGCGATCTTCTCGGCTATGTCTATTTCACGATCGACGATACCACCCAAGCCCTCGACATTCAGCGATGGGACACGATCATCGAGAAAGTGGAACTCTACATCGGAGGGTCTCTGATTGATTCACAGGATTCGATCTTCACGGAAAAGATTGCGATCGATACGTTCGCACAAAACGTTTCCAAGAGTTCAAACGGAACACATCCAGGTGTGAGCGCGCGTTCCTTTTTTTACCCACTTCGTTTCTTCTTTTGTGAGGGACCCCAGTGTGCCCTCCCCCTCGTGGCGTTGAACTATCATAACGTCGATATTCGTATTCATTGGGCCACCGCGGCTTCGAATTATAATGTGGAGTGCTACGCCAATTATTATTACCTCGATAACGAGGAGCGTGGGAACATCGCTTCTCGAAAACACGATCTTCTCATCACACAGGTCCAGAAAAACATCGCTTCGGGGGGTATCGTTCAGGATCTCACGTTCAGTCACCCCGTGAAGTACCTCGCATCGTCGGATACGACTACAGACGGCGCACTCACTTCTCCAACGAATAAAATCAAATTAAACATCAACGGCATGGATGTGAGTAATTATAAATGGGGAAAACCCCATTTTATCGATATCATGAGTTACTATCACACGAGTTTTGTGACGTCCCCAGATTTCTTTTTGTATTGCTTCTGTCTCTCCACGAGTTCCCTTCAGCCCACGGGTACCCTCAATTTCAGTCGACTCACGTCAGCCAAAATCATGAGTGAGACCATGCCTATCACAGACCCTATCTACGCGGTCAACTATAACATCCTCCGTATCGAGAACGGTATGGCTGGTCTCCTCTACGCAAATTAAAATAGATCATTATATTAAATGGTCAAGAATTTACCGACGGTAGAGAGGTCTACCAAGATTCGGTTCGGTAAAAATTGTACCGATGACCAGGGAGAAAACACGATCGTGTTCAATGCGAGTAATGTTCAAATAGACACGACACAACCTGGGTCGGTGTACATGACCCCTGTACGCAAAATAAGTGACTTTTCTGATCAAAGTATCACCATATTGACATATAATCAAGCCACGAAAGAAATTACAGATTCAAACGTGACAGCCGAGGAGGTCCTCAACATAACTCTCGAAGATGTCATCATTAATGGTAACGTGACTTCTAATACCGTGTCGTTCAATAACGCGATCACGTCCGTCACCACTCTCTCCAACGTTGGTATCTCGAATGGTGCACCCATACACACCCTCGATGTGGGTACGAAGTTTTATGTCGACGAAAATGATTCGAACGTCCTCACCGTTTTAGGGAACACTTTCGTACAAGATAATGTCGTCATCGGTGGTGATTTAGAAGTGAGAGGGACACTCACCTCCATTAATACTGAAAATACGACAATCAAAGATGCTATAATCGAGATTGGGAAAGGGAACGTCGACTCTGATATGGGGATCATCATGGACCGCCCGGGAACCAACGTCGGTTTGGGGTACAGAGAAGGTGTGGATGAATTCATCATCGCGTATACCGACAGTAGTGCGACCAGTTCTACCATCGTCCCTTCTTCAGAACTCATCGATGTTCGTGTACACGGGCGTCTACATGTGAATTCGAATTTGGCTGTAGACGGGGATACCTTTTACGTAGACGCGATCAGAGACCGCGTCGGTATCAACACGTTGACCCCTCAGACTGATTTTGATGTCGTCGGTAAAGTTGCTATATCTTCTAATCTGACGGTCAACACGAACACATTCCATGTCGATGCGGTGAATGACTCTATTGGAATCGGGACTGTGACCCCCGCAGCCAACCTTCACGTCGAAGGGAATGTATACGTGTCCTCGAACTTGACTGTAGATACAGATACGTTCCATGTGGATACAGTCAATGACCGCGTGGGGATCAACACGTTGAACCCAACCACAGACTTTCACGTCGAAGGGAACGCGTACGTCTCTGGAAATGTTGAAATTCAAACAGACCTAAACGTCACTGGGAACGCCTATGTGTCCTCAAACGTGGTGGTCACTGGAAATGTAGACGTGCAGTCAGAGCTCAACGTCACAGGGAACGCCTATGTGTCCTCAAACGTGGTGGTCACTGGAAATGTAGACGTGCAGTCAGAGCTCAACGTCACAGGGAACGCCTTCGTATCCTCAAACGTGGTGGTCACTGGAAATGTTGATGTGCTGTCACATTTAAATGTCACGGAGGATGCGGTGGTCACCGGGAACGTTAACGCGCTATCTGAGCTCAATGTCACTGGGAACGTCTATGTGTCCTCGAACGTGAATGTGCTGTCAGACATAAATGTTACCGGGAACGCGTATGCCGCAACCTATTATGGTGATGGTGGTCTCCTCTCGAATGTCACGCTCCAAGTCGTTTCCGACCACGGAAACACAACTTCTAATACGATTCAGTTTACAAATCCCACGACCGCTTTGACGACTGACCTCACCTCCAATGTTGAAGTCAAACTCGACCAACTCAATAGTGTTCAGATTTCAGATCCCGCCTCTGATCAGATACTCATATACGATGGGACGGATTGGGTCAATGAGTATCCCGTACACACCTATATCAAAATCCGAAACGCTCTCAACGGTGTAAATATCAAAGCGGGTGATGCTGTCTATGTCATAGGGACCCATAATTCAAACATACTGGACGTCGGTCTCGCGAAATCGGATGATCCATCTACGATGCCTTGTATCGGTCTCTCCAACCAACTACTCATACCCGGTCAACAAGGAACTGCGGTCGCTTACGGTAAGGCTCTCAGTGTTGTCACAGATACATTCTTAACGGGTGAAACTGTATATGTGAGTAACACTATCCCAGGTGGTCTCTCTAATGTCAAACCCTACGGACCCAACGACCTCATCCAGAATGTCGGTGTGATCACGAAGGTGCACGAGAGTAATGGTACTGTTTTCGTCACCGGTATCGGTCGCGCGAACGATGTCCCAAACGCGCAAATAGTTCCCGATGAAAGCGCCATCAATTACGTATATGTGAATGGTGTGAACAACGATTTCAAAAAGATTGAACCCTCGAACCTTCTCACACAACTCCAAACGTTCGAACAAGTTTCAGCAGCTGGGAATGTGGTTTCGAATGTTATGGAATTCAGGAACGTGACCACAGGTCTCGTGACTGTCGCCAATGTTGAGGTGGGTTCGAACATCTCAGTAGCTGGTTTATCTATAAACAAAATACCGATCGTAGGAGCTGGTCACTTTCTCGAAGACTCTTTCATATCGAAAGTAGATGGAAAATTGATTATTTCGTCGGATGTGGAAATTATAGGAGATATTCTCGTCGGTGGGTACTCCTATACGATCGAATCAAATTCACTCGTAATTAATGATCGTATTATTGGAATCGCTAATAATAACGTATCTCACCAACTCGATATTGGTATCATCCTACAACACCCCGGTAAGAATATAGCACTGGTCCATCACGGAGAAGCCGTCGAAGGCGATCCACATGATCACACGTTTACGATTGGGTACACACAAAATACCCTTACCGACAATCATATTTTCAATGATTCCAACCTGATAACTGTGGAAATTTTGGGTAATCTCATCACACAAAATAATTTAATTGTAAGTGAAACATTGGATGTCAGTGGTGCCGTGACCTTCGCAAATGATCTGACTGTGGGTTCAAACCTCTACGTGGATGACACGGGTTCCAACGTGCTACATGTCACAGGAAATGTCTATGCGACCAGATTCATCGGTGACGGAGCCTTTCTGGAAAACATCGCCTCGAACCTCCAAGAGATCACGACCAACGGGAACGTCACCACGAACACTGTACAATTTGACGGGGCTACTGCCCTGGTCACGACAGGTAAAGTCGGTATCGCCAACACAGCCCCTGACCACGAATTGAGTGTCACCGGGAACGTGTTCGTATCTTCGGAAATACGAGTGGTCGGTGGTCTCATCACAAACCTAGGGGGACTCACCAAGAAAACGTATGGGTACTCGGATGGTACGATCACCGCTTCGACCATACCAGAAATAAATGTGGTTTTTGATTCCCAACTCTTCTCCGCCAAAATTACCGCCCATCTCGTGGAACCCACGAGTAACATCAGTGTCCTCACTCTGGATGTCACGGGTGGCACTGGTCGGGACATCGGGAAAGGGTTCTTGAGTATCGTGGGGGACCAGAATTCGAAACACTGGGACTCGGACATCGCGACGACACCCACGACGGTCACGTTAAAACCTTCTGTGGAACTCCTGAGCGATGGAACGTACGGCGTGTTCGTCGAGTACCTGGGTACGGGCGGTGTCGTGCGCATCGATCAGAATGACGTGAGTGGGGTCACGTTTGACTATTAATTTTCTCTTTATAAGGTAACATGTCCTCCAAGAACTTTTATGGGTTGACAGGAGACGTTACCATCGACGGAGGTATTTTGAATGTTGGAAACGCACAATTGTATGCGAATACCGAGACGAGTAACGTCGGTATAGGTACCACGAATCCAGAGTTCACGCTCGATGTTCATGGTGACGCGAACGTCGGGGTCTTGTACTCGACGTTTTTACATGGTGACGGCAGTAACATTGAAAATATCGTCAGCAGTCAGTGGGAAGGGTTACCAGGGGACCCTATTTATTATACGAGTAACGTGGGTATCGCGAACACGGTGCCTGTCACGGTGACGCTACAGATTGGATCGAACGTCGCGATCGACGATACAGGGGCGAACGTGATCGAAGTGTATGGGAACGTGAACGCCTCGTATTTCATCGGTGACGGGAGTCAACTCACGGGTATCGCCGCGACCCTAGATGATATCGTCGACCAGGGAAATACGGTTTCCAATACGATCATTTTAGAATCTGGGGCGGACCCTGTTTCCAACATAGGTCTGGTCACGAAAGAGGGTGTGTGTATCAGTGTCTCGAACACGAACGCCACGGGTGAATTTCAGTTCGGGGTTGGATCAAACCTCTTCGTGAACGTCTATAGCTCCAATGTATTGACGGTGGGTGGGAACGTCTTCGCCGAGAAAATGACTTTGGGGACGGTGACTATTAAACCGGCGTATAACCTGGAGCAGGTCACAGGTCAAGGGAACGCGACCTCGAACACGATTCAATTCACGAACGCCACGACAGGGTTGGTCACCACCTCGAACATCAACGTGGGGGGCCGCCTCGTCTTTGGTGCGAACGTGTTTGTGGATTCCCTCCGAACGGCGGACCTCGCCGCGAACCTGGTGACCTATGACGCGACCACCGGGGAACTCCTAGACTCTGCGGGTCTCATCTCGAACAAATTGGCGGTCGTCTCGGAACAACCACCGACGGCTATCGAAGCGTCCAGTGAAGAGGGGACGGTTGGGAACCTTTTCGATAAGGATATTGGGACGAAGTGGGTATCGACCGCTACGTATAGCACCACCAATGACGGTACATTAGGTGATTATATAGGGTCTGCTGATCTCACTAGTACGGGCCCCCTCGGTGAATGGGTGAAGATTACGTTACCTTACGCCACCATCCTTCGCCACATCAAGTGTGAATCGACGAACAGTTCCGTCGAAGATCTTACGATCGTGGGTCTCGGGGCGGATGGAGTCACGTGGACGACTCTAAAGAGTGTGACGGGTTTGACTGGGAACACACACGCGATCGTCGTGGATGCCATCGCCGAATACAAGACCTATGGGTTCATCATCCAAGTCACGAACTCAACATCCGGTAGAAGTGCTGTAGAAATCGGGGAACTCCGCCTCTTCACCGAATCCTTCTCCATCGATGGGGGGTACACCACCATCACCCAATTACGTCTCGGGTCGACCCTCGAGGTCTCGGGGAACGTCGAGGTGGGGACCGCGAACCTGTTTGTGGACACGGTGACGGGCAACGTCGGCATCGGCAAGACCAACCCGGGGGCCACCTTGGATATCGCCGGAAATATGCGACTGGGGGATGGACTCGGTAATGTCGTGGATTTCAGTATAGAGACGACACCCACGATAGGTGACCCCATCTGGCAGGCGGCGCTCCTCCACCCGAGTCCGGCGGTGGGCGACAACTTCGGCCACTCGGTCTCCATCTCCGCGGATGGGCTCTACGCCCTCGTTGGGGTACGAAGTGACGACGTGACCAACGCCGGGTCGGCCCAGGTATACATCCGGGTTGGGACCTCGTGGGTGTGGCAGGCGGAGCTCGTCCACTCGAGTCCGGCGGCGGGCGACTTTTTCGGCGGCTCGGTCTCCATCTCCGCGGATGGGCTCTACGCCCTCGTTGGGGCATACGGCGATGACACCGTGGCGGAGGGGAACAACGTCGGGTCGGCCCAGGTTTTCAAGAGGACCGGAACCTCGTGGGCGCGGCAGGCGGAGCTCTTCCACCCGAACCTGGCGGCGAACGACTTTTTCGGCCGCTCGGTCTCCATCTCAGGGGACGGGCTCTACGCCCTCGTTGGGGTAGCATACGATGACACCGGGGCGTCCGGCGCCGGGTCGGCCCAGGTTTACGTGCGGACCGGAACCTCGTGGAGCCACCAGGCGGCGCTCCTCCACCCGAACCCGGCGGCGAACGACTATTTCGGCTACTCGGTCTCCATCTCAGGGGACGGGCTCTACGCCCTCGTTGGGGTAGCATACGATGACACCGGGGCGACCGACGCCGGGTCGGCCCAGGTTTACGTGCGGACCGGAACCTCGTGGGCGCGGCAGGCGGAGCTCTTCCACCCGAACCGGGCGGCGAACGACTTTTTCGGCGGCTCGGTCTCCATCTCCGCGGATGGGCTCTACGCCCTCGTTGGGGTAGCATACGATGACACCGGGGGGTCCAACGCCGGGTCGGCCCAGGTTTACGTGCGGACCGGAACCTCGTGGAGCCACCAGGCGCAGCTCCTCCACCCGAACCCGGCGGCGGGCGACGAATTCGGCTACTCGGTCTCCATCTCCGCGGATGGGCTCTACGCCCTCATTGGGGCATACGGCGATGACACCGGGGGGTCCAACGCCGGGTCGGCCCAGGTTTTCAAGAGGACCGGAACCTCGTGGGCGTGGCAGGCGGCGCTCGTCCACCCGAACCCGGCGGCGGGCGACTTTTTCGGCTACTCGGTCGCCATCTCAGGGGACGGGCCCTACGCCCTGGTTGGGGTATACCTCGATGACACCGTGGCGACCGACGCCGGGTCGGCCCAGGTATACGTGGTTGGTGTGTTTATTTCGGAGCTCATAGTCTCCTCGGCCATCAAGGCTGACGGGACCCTAACAGTTTCGTCGAACCTCGAGGTAGGGACCGCGAACCTGTTTGTGGACACGACGACGGGACGAGTGGGGGTGGGAACGACCGAACCTGGGTCAGCCCTCGACGTCCAAGGGAATGTTTTTGTGTCGTC
>Ga0208413_1001510_pt1 | contig 14733 bp, 12 predicted proteins | sample AntAceMetag02UKD_FD_184761 | JGI IMG/M metagenome (GOLD analysis project Ga0208413, IMG submission 184761) | Saline lake microbial communities from Ace Lake, Antarctica - Antarctic Ace Lake Metagenome 02UKD (SPAdes) (version 2) | ecosystem: Environmental > Aquatic > Non-marine Saline and... | reverse complement strand
CTGAAATTAAGAGCAATGGCGAATTTGCAACACTCAATGACGGTCAGTCAGTAGAATTTGAAGTTGGTGAAGGCCAGAAAGGGCCATGCGCTACTGGTGTAGTACCCTTATAGACCGTTATAGACCCATAAACACTCTTCATAGCGTGTCTATAGAATGTTATAGCGCCATTGTAATAGGTGTTTGCTGCTTGTTTGGTGATATTGTCAACACATAACAATCAGATCAGATAGGAACCAGGGCTACGCCCTGATTCCTATTACTCAGGGCGTTTTCAGCCCAGAGTTGCAGTATTTACGACTTAATGCGCAGCATTGTAACCAGTGCTTGCGCATGTTCTGCTGCCTCCACTCCCAGCGATGTCAGAAAGCCGCCATCTTTCAAAGTAACGATATTCTTTTCGAACAGTCGCTTAGCGGCAGCAATTCGTTCGGGTGCTGCGTCTTGGTGAATTTTTAGGCCTTCTAACGAGCTATGTAGATCGAATAGGTTTAGCAATTCCACTTCTTCTAAAAATTCCTGATTTAAGTTCATTATCTAGTCTCTTCTAATAGTCAGAGCCACAATTGGTGGCGTCACTCTTGTTGTTAGTGCTTAGTAGTCGGTCGAAATTCAAACTAAACCTTAAGTTTTCGGGCTAAACGCTTTCTCCAGCCTTCATCTAAATAGGGTAATGAGTCTACCGCGGTTTTGGCAATTCGCTTATCTCCATCGGCACTGAACGTGGCTCGCCACAAGTCAAAAACAGTAACCCCTGACTCCCCGCTTTGCAACAAACTAAAGCTATCTCCTAATTTGAATTCGCCTGGCTGCTCAACCCGAAGGTAAAAACCCAGCCTGCCGGCACCTAAAAATCGGGCAGGAAATGATGCATCTTTAATTCTCACACCTAGTTTGAAACAGGGAATCCGCGGCTAAGTAACCTCTACGATAGTCGAGCCAAGCTGATAGCGAGCACCAATGAAAACTGTCTGATCGTCTAGGCGACTAATGTTTAGGTTTTCGCCAAATTGGGAATCCTCCAGCTTTGGTTTCTTTAATATCCGCTCCCAATAACGGTAATGGCCATCTGGATAGACGTAGATCGCTTTATCTAGGCCACCGTGAAATCTCAGATCTGCTTGAACATCGTTTTCAATACCTAGCTCGCTTACTTTTACATTTTTCTCGGTGCAAGACTTAAAGATACCAGTCAAGTGCTCTTTCCCATTATGGAAAATTTTCGAGGTGCAGCCAACAAAAACTCCAGTAATTACCGAGCCCACTATAAAACTGCCCTATTTTTTTTACACAACTGTAGTGGCATAAACGACAAAACTAACCTACAACAAACTAGCTCTTTTTTCCTGCGAACGCTTTGTCAATTGCCTTTTCAACTGCAGTATAAGCGCCTGTTTTTAGCAGGGTTCCGTGGGCTGCCAACAGACTATCAAACTCCACTGCTAGGAGCTTACGAAATTGTGATTCTAAGCTTTGGTTTTCCGCAGTCATAAATTTCAACCAAATTGGACCCACAATGGTGGTCCTGGGAAAACCAATAAATGGCATTAGTAATTTCGCTAGTAGGTTGTTGTAGCTGTAGTCGCCGTAGTTTTGAATTGCATCGCAGGTTAATAATAATCCTTTACCAACCTTAATCAACAATACACATTCGGGCTGAACGCTGCCGTTAAACTCTATAACTTCAGCGTTTAAAAATGGCAGCCGACAACCCGCTGAAATTTCATTGTCGATCTTAGGCGAAGGATAAGTCGAGCCATTCGCCTGCGACCACATAGAAGCAGAATATTTTTCGCTATAGTAAGGGTCATCCACTCCATGAAGTGCCCCTAAACGCACGATATGCTTTATTTTCCCTAAAGCCTCAATTTGCAACTCAACCTCAGGGCTTACCCGAATAGGGTTGATTACGGAGAGTTCATCACCCTGTCGAATAATTGCCATGTTTCGGGTGATGCGCAATATCGGGTTCATTTTTATGCTGCCACGCACCATAAAAATATTTTCTTCTATTTTTTCGACTTTACCGTGTGGATAAATCTTTGATTGGTCGGACATACTCAGCACCCGCTTTTTATTATAAGTTTTATTGAGGCCCAATTTGCTGTTAACTGCACTACTCGGCAATTAGCAGATTTGGCAGCTCCTTTATCGATGCAGGAAATTTGATTAATGCTGCAGCGTCCATCTGTAACAACCGCTTTTATCTGATAAGGCGATAACCCTAGCTGATTTACCTAAAATGGCTTGTTGGTAACAGAGCGGCAAAAACGACTTTATTCACATTTGTGCAACTGACATTCTAGCTCAATTGTTTTCTTACTAGTGAAGCTAAAAACTTATGACTATTTAAGCTAAGCATTACTCATGGGACTGTAGCAAACCATCGCTTAGCTACTTTGGTGTTTGAAAGCGGTCCTTATCTATCCGCTTTGCACCGCTGAATCTTTAACAATTCCAGCATAGAACCGATGGCCAAATACTACCGAGCAGGCTAGCCGAGAAAGCCCTGCACCCCTGAGGCATCGACCGGAATAAGTAGAATTTAAGTCCTTTTATACAGTGTCACGGATTGACGAATACCCCTTTACTTATCGATGGCTTGAACAACGCTTTGATACCGTTGGATCAAGACTGGACCTTGATGACAATATCCGGCGATGGCCGCTGGCCTCATCACGAAAAACCTAACATAGTGACAAATATGAGCCACGTTTAGCTGGCGATTCGTGAATAACACAAACTTTGTTCCGAGCAAAAAAAAACAGCCTCAAAGAGGCTGTAAATAGACTGGAGTTACCCAGAGGGAAGAACTGTTCAAATTTAATCGCTGCTTAGCTTAAGCCTCTTTAGCAGCGCTCGCTGCAATTAACGAAGCATATCTTTCTTCAACAGGAACAAACTTAGCCTGTGTTTCGTCATAAGCGTTTACCGAGCCGTGCTCAATATCATAAACCCAGCCGTGTAGATCAACTTCCCCGGTGCTCATTTTCGCCAACACAGCCGGGTGTGTTCTAAGATGTTGAAGCTGAAGAAGAACATTTTCCTCTGTAACGCTGGCCAATTCACTCTCAGTAGCACCACCGTGTTTAGCTCGAACAACTTCAACCGCAGCTCGGGTGTGGTCTAACCATTCTTGGACGTGGGGCAGGTCGCTAAGAGCAGAAACATTAAGCGCGCCTTTCATCGCACCACAGTCTGTATGTCCGCATATCACGATGTGCTTAACACCAAGAGCCGCCACAGCAAATTCTATAGAAGCGGTCACACCTCCGGCCACTCGCGCATGCGGAGGAACAATATTGCCGGCATTTCGAATAATAAACAGATCACCCGGCTCAGTTTGGGTAATCATATTAGGATCAATTCGAGAATCAGAGCAGGTTATGAAAAGCACTTCAGGACTTTGCCCATTGGCCAATTCCGCAAAAAGTTTTCTACGCTCTGCAAAAGAAGTTGATTTAAATTTAACAACACCAGAAATAACTTTTTCCATTTTCAAACCCCTTATTTTTCAGCAGTTGTTTAGCTCACAGTCAATACTAGAGTGTTTTTATTGATAAAAGTTAGGTAATATTCTGTTACTCGTTATAGCTTTATGCTATCACCTATATTGTAGGAACATTTGTGGAAGCCCTAGATAAACTGAGTTTGAGACAGCTTCGCTACTTCGCCGCGGTGGCGGAATACGGCAGCTTCCGGCAGGCTGCGTTCAAGTTGAATATAACCCAACCTACTCTGAGCAATCAGATTTCTGTCTTGGAAGAGCTGCTAGGCCTACAATTATTCGAACGATCTCGCAGCGGCACAAGTACCACTGTCGAGGGGCGTGAGCTGTTAATCAGCGCTCGGCGAGTAATAGAAGAAGCACAGGGATTCTCCACCCAAGCAAGCTCCCTCTCCGGCGGCGGAATCGGCACTTATAGACTTGGAGTCACTCCTACTTTGGGGCCCTATCTGCTCCCTCATATTTTGAGCCCAATACACAGCCGCTATAAAGATCTAAAACTCTATGTCAGAGAGGAAGCTCCTAGTGACTTAGAGAGCGGCCTGATCAACAGTCAATTTGATTTTATTCTAAGCACGCTGCCGATCATGTCCAAAGAGCTGGTTTTTATGCCACTTTTCAGAGAACCGCTAAAATTGGCCATCACTAAAGACCATAGACTTGCCAACAAGGTCCGAATTAATCGAATGGATTTATTCGGCGAGCAGGTACTGACCATTAGTGAACATCATCTGTTTCACCGCCAAATTTCTGAACTGTGCGAAAAAGTAGGTGCATCGGTACGCCGAGATTACGAGGGGACAAGTCTGGATACTCTCAGACAGATGGTCGTTATGGGGATGGGAATGGCGTTTTTGCCAGCTCTTTATGTACGCTCTGAGATTCGCCAAGAAAGTGAACTACGCATAGCGAATGTGGAAGGGGTCAACGTGGTACGAAATCACGCTTTGGTTTGGCGAAATACTTCACCGGCTAGAAACTTCTATCGCCAGCTAGCGTTAGAAATTAGAGAAATTGTTAGCGAAACACTAAGTGACGTTGTTATTCCGATCAGAGGTGGAACTTAAAGGGGTCAATTAAAGGGGTCGGAGGCATTTAAAACAATTAAAGGGGTCGGAGGCATTTAAAAAATTTAGAAGGTTTAGCAGACCAGGCCAGCCGAAGGTTTTGGAGTGCCGAGGTAAGCACTCCGACACTCCAAATTCATCTATCGAGTTGCCGTGAAGCTACTCAGCACCGTCCAGACGTTTGATCTTACGCTTGATAAGCCGTTCAATCGCTTTCAGCTGCTTCATTTCATCTTGTGAGACAAATGAAATTGCCTGGCCACTTTCGCCCGCCCTGCCCGTGCGCCCAATTCTATGGACATAGTCTGCAGGCACGTGAGGAAGATCGAAATTCACTACAAGACTCAACAAGTCGATGTCTATACCACGCGCTGCAATATCTGTAGCGACTAGAACCTGAACTTTATCATCCTTAAAATCTTGCAGTGCTTTAGTACGTTGGGCCTGACTTTTGTTGCCATGAATAGCCGCAGCACTCAACCCGCTTTTACTAAGCTGTTTTACCAACTTATTAGCTCCGTGCTTGGTTCGGCTAAACACCAAGACCTGCTCAGATGTATTGCTAACAAGCTCGGTCAAAAGCGCTGCTTTATTTTCTTTCTCAACCCAATAAACACCCTGGCTAATCTTCTCAACAGTTGAGTTTCTTGGCGCCACGTCAATCTCTATTGGATTTCTGCAAATAGTTCCAGCGAGCTTGCGAATTTCTTGGGAAAAAGTTGCAGAAAACATTAGGTTCTGCCGTTTTTCTGGAATCAATTTGAGAATTTTTCTAATATCTCTAATAAATCCCATATCAAGCATTCTGTCGGCTTCATCAAGAACTAGTACTTCAATATTGTGAAAACGTATAGCGTTCTGTTGGTATAAATCCAACAGACGCCCGGGTGTTGCGACAAGAACATCCACACCGCGACTTAGAGTTTTCAATTGCGGGTTAATATTTACCCCACCAAAAACTACAGCAGATTTTATCTGCTCGTTTTGACCATAGGTTTTAATACTTTCATGAACCTGAGCCGCAAGTTCTCGAGTAGGCGTAAGAATTAGGGCACGAGCTCGACAAGGTTTAACGCGTGACTCGCCGCTCAAATGTTGAAGCAATGGCAAAACGAAACCCGCGGTTTTACCTGTTCCTGTTTGAGCCGCTGCCATGACATCGGCACCCTTTAAAATGGCAGGAATTGCTTGTAACTGAATTGGTGTTGGAACTGTGTACCCTTCTTTTTCTACGGCACGTAGCAAGGAGTCGGATAATCCTAGTGATGTAAATGACATTTATTTTCTCGTTTCTTTAATTTACAAAAATATACAGAACTGCCGCCGCCTAATATATTTAATAGACAGGCACACAGATAATGCGAATTCTAATTGAGCCTAACAGTAGTGTTTGGCTGCACGGTTGTGCAATCGATAGGTATGGCTTGAAGTTGGGTGTCGTGTTGTAAAGGTGTTATAACGACAGCAAAAGCAGGCTACGACTCGCGCTTAAAAATGATTTGTACATTTTAAAGCCTTATTCGAGTGGTTTTTATCAGATGACTTTATTGCTAAAGCATTGCACTGCCTTGAATAACATTGAGCTACTCAAAACTGAGCGGGAGATTATCACTAAACCCGATCAAAAGCTTTGGTTTTTTGCGAAAAACCAAGCTTATTTGACGCTAAACCCGACGTACTTACCCACCAAGCTCCCCTTTTAATAGCGCTAGGGCATGTGAAGTGAGGTAATTCAGTCAATCACATCGCTTAGTATCCTGCCTACTTTGAGGTATGATCCGAGCATAAAGAATAATTAAAAACCGAACATAAAATAGATCTATCTACCCAAATAAGACAGGAGATGTTGGTGAATAAACTAAATAGAAGTGTACGACTCAGCAAGGGCTTGATACTTTTGATGATGTCCCTACTGGTTGCATGTAGCGCAAATACAACGATCAGTTTAGACATAGGAGACCGAGATCTAGTAAATGCCTCACCTGAATCCGTAGGTATGGATTCTGATAGATTAGACCGTGTTACTGCCGCCATGCAAGGGTTTGTTGACGATGGCCTGCTGTCCGGTGCAGTTACAATGGTCGCCAGAGACAATAAAATTGTTCATTTTGAGTCCGTTGGACAGCGCGATATAGAAGCTGGCCTGGCGATGACTAACGACACTATTTTCAGAATCTATTCAATGAGCAAACCCATTACTGGCGTGGCATTGATGATGCTATACGAAGAAGGAATGTTTAAGCTTTCTGACCCTGTGGAGAGGCACCTACCTGAATTCAAGGATATGCAAGTGTTTGCGGGCATGGATGACGACGGCAACATGATCACCGAGCCTCAAGGTCATCCAATGACCATTCGAGAGCTTATGAGCCACACCGGCGGCCTGACTTACGGCGTATTTGCGCAGTCACCAGTCGATACCATGTATGTTGATGCCGGTATGCTAGACACCACAATGCCGCTAAGCGAAATGGTTGCAAGACTCGGCAAAATACCTTTGAAGCATCAGCCGGGCTCTGCCTGGGAGTACAGCGTGTCGGTCGATGTGCAGGGCTACTTGGTTGAAAAACTTGCTGGCCAATCATTTGGCAGCTTTTTAGAAGAGCGAATATTTACTCCCTTAAAAATGATTGATACAGATTTCCATGTGCCGGCTGACAAAGCAGATCGATTTGCACAGATGTATGTCAATTCCGCTGAAAACTTACTCACTCCGAGTGAAATGTTTCCTGGCGCCGATTTCTTGGTTGACCCTGTTCTAGAGGGCGGCGGTGGCGGCTTAGTATCTAGCACTATGGATTACATGCGCTTCAGCCAAATGCTTCTTAACGGCGGCGAACTCGATGGCATTCGAATTCTTGCTCCATTAACGGTGGACTTGATGCATCGCGATCAGTTGCCAGACGCCGTTAAAAGTATTGGCCTTGGAAATCGTGGCACGACCTTTGGTTTAGACTTTGCGATTATAGAGGACACTGTCGAAGCTGAAGGCTATTCCAAAGGAGAGTACTTTTGGGGCGGCGCTGCAGGCACTTGGTTCTGGATAGATCCGGTGGAAAACTTAGTGTTTATAGGAATGATTCAACAGGCCGGTCCGATGATCCCAGACGTTCGCGGCACTTCTAAGCGTCTGCTATATCAATCAATTATGGATGCCTACGGTATCTAGAAAATAAAAAGTCCGCGCTTAACTGCTTAAGCGCGGACTTATTTTTCAGCAACTTCTCTTTATTTTTCTTGAGTAGGGGTTCAACCTTCCTTCGAAACCCTTGACGCTACTCTGGCCGCGATTCTAGCAGCTACCCTGACCGCTATCCTTGTCAGTCTTGGTTTGACGTCGCTCTCACAAAGGCAGGTCTCGCCATCATATCTGCCAGATAGCGTTTACAATTTGGCTTATAGCGCTCAGCTAATCCTAATCGACTTCCCATATAAAGCGCGAAAGTAACGGCAATGTCCGCAATCGTAAAACGATTCGCTATGAGAAAGCTTTTACCCTCCAGAGCCGCCTCTACCGATCGCAGCCTTGAGTGATACCAGATGCTGTAATCCTCTACAGCTTGAGGTAGACGACGCTCTTCAGGCTCCAGCTTTGAGTAGCGCAGGACAATTGCCTGAGGAAAAGTCAGAGTGGCATCGCTTCGATGCAGCCAATTAAGATACTCACCATATTCAGGCTCGTCTCGCTCAACACCAATAGCATGCGGCCCATACTTGTCGACCAGATATTGGCAAATACCGCTAGACTCAGTCATGGTTAAGTTGCCATCAATAAATGTTGGCACTGTGCCTAGAGAGTTAATATCCAAGTAACCCTCAAAGGTTGCACGAGGCGGAAACTCCATCGTAATCAGTTCGTAATCCAAACCCATTTCTTCCATTGCCCAAAGCGGGCGAAGCGAGCGGGAATTTGGGCAGTGATAAAGTTTCATAGTTTAAGCGTCTTGTTTGTTTACACAGCGAGGATCGGTGTTTTGAATGTTCATAATCACCTCACGCGAAATCGGAAGAGGGGCACAGCCGTGAGTACTTCCACATATTAGATCCCATTCCGGACGTGCCTGTGTATGACAGCCAAAACAGTTACCGCCAAATTGATTAATAACTTCTGTAGTGCCACGAGTCTTTATTTCTGATCCCGTAGCAGACACGTTCAACTCAAAAAATTCCCAATCGTCAGTTGCCTCATTCCAACCGAGCTGATGCTTGACCATCACTTCAGATGGCACTAACGATATCACCGACCCTGCTGGAAATTCACCGCCAGTTTCTGAATTAGCAACGTCAAGAGTTGCTTCAAGGTCACCTAAAATATTATCGACAAAATAAGCGCCAAGTTCTGTTTTCTCCATGTCAGTTAAACAGCGAAAAGTATCTTCATTAACTTCCAACTGCTTTGCCGATTCTTGCGAACTGCTCATTCCTATAATAAAAATTGACAAAGAAAATGCGACTGCCACTTTTGTTAGCTTGATAAAGACTTGCTTGATTTTCATGAGTAGATCCCTAGTTTTTATTGTGCCTCACAAAAGAGAGGCTATTCTTATAAATTTTTAATAGCGACTATTCAACCGATTGCAAAGTAAACAAAAATTGCTCAGAGTCTGTGAGGACGAATCTGGCATTTCTAAATGCTACCGCACCGTTAATGTAAAGCTGCGGGATGACCAAGCTGCCATCAACTGAACTAAAGGTCGTAAAACTAGCATCTGCGACCGACTCTGATACAACTGAGTCAGCCAGTGCTCGAATAACCACCTGCGGCACTGTTGATTCGATGACAAAAGAAAGCCCCAAAAACTGTGTGCCATCCAAAGCGACTTTCAGCTTTAACATACCACTGGCTTCGTCAAAAGAGTTTGAAATAACTGGCACAGGAGGAGTTGAGACAGACATCTGCAACGTAACAAAATTCGCTGATTCAATGGTGCCTCCAACGAAATTAGTCAGTGGTGTAGTACTAAATGTCGTATTGATGTTGAACAATGGCAAGCCAGCTATCGCATCCACAACACCCATACCAGGTTCGATCACCCTACCAAAGACAGTGAAACCACCATTTTGGCCATCAAGATTCCCACTGTTATTGGCTAGATTTACAAACCACTGACTTGTCGCACTATTGGGATCACCGCCTAACTTTGCCATCGCCAATGTGCCTCGTGTGTTCGATATACCGAATTCATTGACCACAGGGGGGTCCAAATTTATAGCAGGGAGCGTTCGCGCTACTGCATCAAAAGTAAATCCACCACCCTGAACAATAAACCCAGGCACTGATCGGTGAATTAAAGATCCATTGTAACGACCGCTGTTCACATAGCTTAAAAAATTCGCAACGCTCGCAGGTGCCTGACTATCAAAAAGCTCAATGGAAAAGTTGCCCAGATTAGTCTCCACGTTAACGATGGTTTGTGCATGAGAAAGTTGACTGGCGAAAAACGAGCTCAACAAAATCAACACAGCCGAAAATTTTCTAAGGCTGCTCTTAAGTTTCGATATTGTGTTTACTAAAAAATTCATTCCTATGTCCTACTCCAACTTTAAAATTAACTGCCTCAACAGAACCTGTCCCTAACGCTATTAGTGCAATCTCAGCGCGAAATGGTTCCACCTACTTTTTTTGCTGATTACCGGGTAAATTCGACTCCAATTCCCCAACTGTTGCTGTAATCATAATAATCGACTAAATCACTGTTATAACCTGACATAGCCCACAGATGAAAAGGTATACCCAGCAGGCTTGTAGTTAGCTCAAGGCTGGTGGTATTCCTACTGAATGGATCGGCGTAACCAGTGCGATGGGTAAGCTCTATTCGATCAAAACAGGCGATAATGCATAGCTCATCCACCAGATTATACTGCACTGAGAATTTTAGCCCATCATATTCGTCTCGCGTCTTAGGTTCACTGCCCTGCTCTTCCCAGTCATTGTATTCCTCTGGTGCGCCCTGCAAAAAACCATCACTCAGATAACGGCGCAGCTCTATATGGGCCGTTGTAAACCCTTTGAGGCTAGGCAAAAACCCAGTCTCCCATTGCTTGTTCCAATCCACTGCTAAATAGTCCCAACCACGACTGATGCTGTCTCGTGCGAACGCAGGCGTTTCGTTTTGATCTATGTAGAATTGTTCTAGCTCAGCGAATGCTCGCTGGCTGTCAACTTGCTGACCATTTGACTCGTGGCCAAAGCCAAAGTCCCAGTAACTGTCATTGCTGTCTGTCCAAGCTCGGACAAACAACTCTGGATTGTAGCGCCGCGCGACCACAGGAGAAGATTCTCGAGAGCCGACATATTGGGAGAACCTGCTTGAAAATGCGATGAAAAGGCGGGGTTTCTTTCCTAATTGAAAACGAGTCAGATCAAAAAGAGATTCTACCAAGGGCGTCAGAATGGGATACTTTAGAGATAGCACCGCATCCATATACAAACTGTCAATATCGTTAGAATCGGTCCGCGCAAGCATTCTGTTGGTCTCGTGAGCAGATAGACCTTCTCTGGACTGAGGAGAATAAAGGGCCTCTCTAAGCGGAATATACTCACTTTCCCTTCCTACCGGATCTAAGGCTTGCTTTATCGCCGGAGTGTAGAGCTTATTTGTATCGTTTGATTCAATGTAGCTATCGAAACAGGCTAGTCGCCGCATCGAATCTGAAATCTTCGGGCACTGGCTGTAAGCTTGCTCACTGTTTGCAAAGCTTGTTGAGCTCAGACTGAAGAGCAAAAACGCAGCTATTGCCACTATGTTAATTCTCTTTTTACTCTTCATATTTGCATTCCTTACACTGTATTCTTCACTTTTTCCCTAAAAATGGCTCTAAATCATGCAGCTACTATTTTTGCGTTAGTTACTCAGTGGCGGTTACTTAGCAGCAGTTGTTTAACCGCTACCCGCCGATAATAGAGGGAGCGCAGTATGACCGCTCTGTCTAATGTCTGCAAAGTGATTCAGGAGTTTTGTGGGGGCATTGTAACCGGCATCTGAAATCTCTAAAGTGAGCGTCGGCACAGCATCTAATTTAAAGCCAAATATTTTGCACGCTCGCAGTTTCCAGAAAATCTCCCTGGATAGCACTAACGCTTAACAGGAAAGGACGTTATTGACGATATGACCAAAGAACTAAGCTTTAACCCACACGTAGACCTAGACCTAGACTTTGTTCGAAAACAATACCCAGCTTCGCGCTGGGGGCGTCCTTTTTTCGAGAATGCTGGCGGTGCATTTGTACCTCAATCTGTTATTAAGCGAATGACAGACTATATGACCGAGGCCCAAGTCCAAACCGGCTATTCATTTGCTGAGTCTGTAGATGCCAGTGAGCGAGTTGACCTAAGTCAGAAACTCATGTCTGAGCTTATAGGGGCTGAGACAGAAGAGATCATTCTGGGGCCATCGACTTCCATGAATGTCTATGTTCTAGCACAGGCGCTGCGCCCATTATTCAAACCGGGCGATGAAATTATCGTCAGCAATTTGAATCATGAATCCAATTCTGGGCCTTGGCGGAAATTGGCTGAATTCGGTCTGCACATCATCGAGTGGCCTGCCGATAGAGATACCGGCGCCATGAAAATAGGAGATTTAGATTCTCTCCTGAGCGAGAACACTCGCCTAGTTGCATTCCCCCAAGTCAGCAATATCACCGGAGATATTAATGACGTCGCCAGTATCACAGACAAAGCCCATGCTGTGGGCGCTATGGTCTGCGTTGATGGCGTAGCATTTGCGCCTCACCGACCTATCGACGTTAAAGCATGGGATGTGGACTTCTACTTATTCAGCTTCTACAAAGTGTTCGGGCCTCACCTCGGACTGCTCTATTGCAGAAAAGACCGGTTGTTAGCCGCAAAGGGGCAGTATCATTATTTTTTCCCTGAAGACGATCTTGCGCACAAACTGAATCCAGCTGGGCCCAACCACGAAACTATAGCCAGCCTAACCGGCATTAGTGATTACCTCGATACAGTTCATCAGCACCATTTTGCAAGTCCCAAAAGCAATAGATTCCAGCGTATGCGGGAACTGTTTCAGTTATTTGCAGAACATGAAGAGAAGTTGGCTCAGCACTTTTTAGAATTCGTTAATTCACAGGCGGGTATTCAACTCATTGGTACAACGAGTGCAGATATAGACGCTAGAGTCCCCACTTTTTCTGTTCAGATAAAAGGTGTCGCCAGTAGCGTGGTGGCGCGCGCCCTAGCCAAAGAAGGCATTGCCTGTGGGTCAGGTCACTTTTACGCTAAACGATTACTCGACAGTTTAAATATTTCTGAGCCCGAGGTGCTGCGCTGCTCCATGGCTCATTACACAAGTCACAGCGATGTCGAGCAATTGATTGATACTCTAAAAAGGCAGATACCGCGCTAATTGCCCCACTCAAAACATGACAACGTATTTACTTTTTGTAACAGCGTCAGCCAAGGATTTACGGACAATTGAAGCCTCATACTCTATATTTAGCCTGTTAAATTAATCTTATAAATTAGTCCTATGAAGTTTTCTGCCACCACAGACAGTGATAAAGAGAAGCAACTATGCATGATTTTAAAGCCCCTATTCGAGACATCCAGTTTACGTTGTACGAAGTTTTAGGCGCCGAAAAGCACTATCAACGCATCGGTGCAGGCGAAGCTAACCGAGAGTTAGTTGATGCAATCATCATCGAAGGTGGCAGATTTGCAGAGGAAGTGCTCGCACCGCTCAATCAAATTGGCGACAAGATAGGCTGTCAGTTCGACAACGGCGTTGTCACCACACCACCTGGCTTTAAAGAAGCCTACAAACAATATGTCGACGGCGGCTGGCCAAGTCTTGCTGGTGAAGCGGCCTATGGTGGGCAAGGTCTACCTGAGTCTCTGGCAACCGTAGTCAACGAGATGGTCAGCACCGCAAATTGGTCTTGGGGTATGTATCCTGGATTAAGCCATGGCGCTAAATTAACGCTCTCCGAATTCGGCACCGAAGAGCAAAAGCAAACCTATCTTACCAAACTCACTAGCGGCGAGTGGACCGGCACGATGTGCCTTACCGAATCCCACTGCGGAACAGATCTTGGCCTTCTGAAAACAAAGGCCGAGCTGCAAGCTGATGGTAGCTACAGCATTACTGGAACCAAAATTTTCATCTCTGCCGGCGAGCACGACATGGCAGAAAATATCGTTCACATTGTCATCGCCCGTATACCTGGCTCGCCTCCCGGCACCAAAGGCATCTCTCTATTTGTTGTGCCTAAAATGAACGCGGATGACGGCTCAAAAAACGCGGTGAGCTGTGGCTCCATAGAACATAAAATGGGCATTCACGGTAATGCAACCGCGGTTATCAATTTTGACGAAGCAAAGGGCTTTCTAATTGGCGAGGCTGACCAAGGCTTAAAGTATATGTTCACGTTCATGAACTTTGCCCGTCTTGGTACCGCCTTGCAGGGCTCGGCTGCGGCCGAACTTTCTTTTCAAGGATCACTTGCTTATGCCAAAGACAGGCTAGCTATGCGCTCCTTAACGGGCCCTAAGTTTCCGGAAAAGAGTGCGGACCCAATTATTGTTCACCCTGATGTAAGGCGCATGCTGCTGCAGCAAAAAGCCATCGCGGAAGGCGGCAGAGCAATGATTTATTTTTGCACATTACAAGGTGACATATTGCATAGCAATGTTAGTGCAGAAGAAAAATCTGATGCCGAAGATATAATGAGTGTCCTGACCCCAATTGCGAAGGCTTTTCTAACCGAAGTCGGCTATGAAGCAGCGAACAACGGCCTGCAAGTTTTTGGCGGCCACGGATATATAGCGGAATGGGGAATGGAGCAGATTGTGAGGGATACCAGAATTGCTTTACTCTACGAAGGGACTACTGGCATTCAAGCTTTGGACTTACTTGGCCGCAAGGTGCTGTCTGACCGAGGTAAGAAACTCCGTCTAGTCACTCGAGTCATGCACCGATTTTGCCGCGACAATAAAAACAGTGAGATGAAGGAGTTTATCAAACCGCTGAGCAAGCATTATAAGGATTGGGGCGGCCTAACCACCAAGCTCGGACTCAAAGCGTTAAAAGATAGCGAAGAAGTTGGCGCTGCGTCAGTTGACTACTTAATGTACTCCGGCTACATCACGCTGGCATATTTCTGGGCGATTATGGCCGATACAGCTTTTACTGCGCT
>Ga0208413_1001500_pt1 | contig 14782 bp, 13 predicted proteins | sample AntAceMetag02UKD_FD_184761 | JGI IMG/M metagenome (GOLD analysis project Ga0208413, IMG submission 184761) | Saline lake microbial communities from Ace Lake, Antarctica - Antarctic Ace Lake Metagenome 02UKD (SPAdes) (version 2) | ecosystem: Environmental > Aquatic > Non-marine Saline and... | reverse complement strand
GTATAAAGGTCGGCCCTTTAAATCCAAGCGAGGCGAGTCAATATGGGCACCTACAATATGAAAGCCGTTTTGTAGAGATTCAGTTCCAACTACCATGAGGCTTATAGTGCGGTCACGATTGACCTCATAAAGTTTTGCTCCAGCTCTAAGCGTCGTCTCTGGCGTCAACTCTGCAAAGCCATTGCCTTCAGCAAAAATAATTGCCTGTTCAACAAAGCTAAGCTCAGTGCGGGCCAGGTGAATAAAAGCTTTATAGTCCTCGGCAAATGCAAACACGGTTTCTTTATCGTTTTGGGACAGCCCAACCCATGACGATTGGCAATCGAGATTATCTATGCATTCATCGTTGGTCTGAGCAATTGATAGTGAGCTAAATAGTGAGCTAATAAGCAATAGCGAGAAAAGGTGGTTGAGTGTCTTCATTGCTGTCCTCAATTATAAGTAACGAATTTCTGCGGGCTGAAATTTTAAACTAACGGACCCAAAATTATGGGTTTGGATGCTCTTGCAAGCAGCGGGTAAAAATTGCTGGATCTACATTACCACCAGATAATATTACTGCTACACGTTTATTTTTAATGTCCACTTTTTTCTGCAACAACGCAGCTAAAGCCACCACGCCGCCTGGCTCCACAACCAATTTTAAATATTTGAAAGCAAAACTCAGCGCATGCATAACCTCCAGCTCGCTCACCGTTAAAAACTCATCAACCAAGCGCTCGTTTATAGACCAAGTGATTTCCCCTGGTGTCGGTGTCATAAGAGAGTCACACAGTGTAGTTGCCGTATTGTCGATCTTTACTCGCTCACCCATTTCTCTTGAGCGCACATGATCGTCAAAATTTTGCGGCTCCACACCAATTAAATGAGTCTGCGGCGACAGAGCCTTGACGGCTATCGCAACCCCTGACAATAAGCCGCCGCCGCCACAGGGGATTAGTACGTAATCTGGCTCAACATTTATCGACTGCAGCTGATCAATCAGTTCTAATCCGCAGCTGCCCTGACCGGCTATAATATCAACATCATCATAAGCCGGGACTACCACCGCGCCAGAGCGCCCCGCAATGGTTGCTGCAATTTCTTCGCGCGACTCATTGTGGCGATCATAAAATCTAATCGTTGCGCCCTGCTTTTTTGTACCTTCCTTTTTAATTTCTGGTGCGTCATGGGGCATAACAATAGTGGCAGGCATAGCCAATAGCTTGGCGGCATAGGCTATGCCTTGGGCATGGTTTCCAGATGAATAAGCCACCACTCCATTGCTGCGCTCTGCAACGGATAGTTGGCTCAGGCGGTTGTAAGCGCCCCTAAATTTGAACGCGCCCATGTGTTGCAGGTTTTCAGCTTTGAAAAATACTTCGGCGTCCAATATTTGGTTCAGATAAAGCGAAGTAACGAGTGGTGTTTTTACTGCAACGCCTTCGATGCGCTTTGCAGCGGCTATTACATCCTCGATCGAGACAGTCATTTCTTGCCTTCTCCTAAGGTAACGGATCAGTGTTTTGGCTTTTTCCTGCTATTAACGACGCGCTTGTCACGCGCGATTTTTTTCGGTGAAAGGCCATCTTCTTTCTCAGTAAATGGGTTGCTATCACTTTTCATCTCAATTCGAATCGGCGTTCCCTCTAACTTTAACGCTTTGCGAAAAGACTTTTCCAAGTACCGAGTATAATGAGAAGGCACCTTGTCTGTTTGTTTACCATGAATGATGATCAAAGGGGGATTATGACCGCCCGCGTGTGCGTAGCGAAGCTTAATTCGCCGATTATTAACTACCGGCGGGGCATGATCCTTCACCAAATCCTGGAGAATACGTGTAAGAATATTAGTGTTAAGTTGCCTAGTGGCAGAATCGTAGGCCTTGTGTATTGATTCGTAAATATCGCCGACACCCGTGCCATGTAATGCAGAAATAAAATGAATCTTAGCAAAATCGACGAAAGTAAAGCGGCGCCGTATTTCTGTCTTCACATGCTCTTTTTCACTACTAGCCATACCATCCCACTTATTAATGGCTATCACTAAAGCACGCCCTGCCTCTAACACATAACCAAGCAAGTGAAGATCCTGCTCTACAAGTCCGGTTCGAGCATCGACAATTAGAACAACCACGTTGGCATCTTCAATTGCTTGCAACGATTTAACCACTGAAAACTTTTCAACGGTTTCCTTGGTTTTTCCGCGCTTTCGAATCCCTGCCGTATCAATCAAAGTATATTCCCGATCTCTTCGGGTAAAGGGTATGTAGACACTGTCTCTGGTCGTGCCAGGCTGGTCATAAACAACAACCCTATCTTCCCCTAGCATACGATTTACTAAAGTCGATTTACCCACATTAGGTCTGCCGGCGATGGCTATTTTAATGCCTTGAGCGGCAACTGGTTCAGATTCACCCTCACCTACCGACCAAGCATCTTCCAATACCTGATTCAGCATTTGAGTAACGCCTTTGCCTTGGGTAGCGGTAACTGGAAACACTGTCGAGATGCCAAGGCTGTAGAAATCTGCCATGGCTTGCTCAGGGTCCATACCATCGACCTTATTGACTATGAGGTATGAGTTTTTATTATTTTTTCTCAGATATTTGAGGATCCTGTCGTCATCAGGGGTGAGTCCGTCTTTGGCATCAACAATAAATAGGCAGATATTTGCCTCATCGATTGCTAACAGGGACTGCGCTGCCATTTCCGAGTCGATGCCATCTTCGAAGCCGGTTATGCCTCCTGTATCTATAGCTATAAAAGGCTTGCCCTGTGAAATACCCTCGCCATATTTACGGTCACGAGTGAGCCCCGGCAGGTTTGCGACCAGCGCATCACGGCTTTTGGTGAGACGATTAAAAAGAGTGGATTTCCCTACATTGGGGCGACCGACAAGGGCAATTACTGGCCGCATGATTAAAACCTTAAAAGTGGATGCAGGGTTGCTGAATTACTGGATATTGAGGGCTACTAATCTGCCGCTGTTACCATAAACATAGAGCTTGCCATCTTGTGCCAGCATATTAGCTCTAATGCCATCGTTATCAATTCGGGTTCGACCGACAATTCTTCCATCGATCTGAGAAACTAAATGTACATAACCTTCTAAGTCGGCTAGCGCTACAAAGTTACCTATTGCTGTGGGAGCCGTAACTTCGCGAAACTCAAGGTCATCATTTTCCCATACGATATCTTCTGAGTTATCCCGGATGGCAATTAGATGACTTTCGTCGTTACTGTAATAAATATTGCCGAAACCTTTCGTAAGACCGTGATAACTGGACGCTTCACGTCCCCAAACTATCCTGCCTGTAGACACATCGAAAGCCATCAAGTTGCCTTGATAACTTGCAGCGAGAATCCGGCTGCCATCGAGAACTAAATCGCCGTCCACATCAATGACTCGGTCAATATCGTATCGCCCTTCTGGGATTGCAACACGCTCTTCCCAGCGGAATACACCGTTTTCAGATGAAACAGAGACCAAGGTACCGTTACTAAATCCAGCAACTACTGATCCAGAACCCGTGAATACCGGCCGACTCGTTCCTCTTAAAGTCAAAGGAGGCAGAGTGGATTCATAAATCCAGCGCTGTTCCCCAGATTCCTGATCAAGGGCAATCAACTTATCATCAACTGTTTGTGCCACAACAACATCGCCATTGCTTTGCGGAGCCGAAAGCACTTCACTTGATACTGGAGTGCGCCACAGCTCCTCTCCGTTGCTTTGATCGAGCACGATGACATTGGCGTTTCTTGTACCAAGCATTACCAAACCCTCACCCGCACCCACGCCGCCGGTTACCGCAGTGCGCAAGCGTGTTCGCCAAAGCACATCTCCCGACTGCCGATCAACCGCCACCACATCACCGTCTTCACTAGCAACAAAGATGGTAGCGCCATCGATAGCGGGGGTTAGCTCGGTGTAGTTTTTCCCTTGCCCGTTGCCAACGCTAACACTCCACTGCCGCTGCAAATTTACTTCGCGATCAATAGCGACCAATTCTCTGGGTGGATTAACCTCGTCATCAGAAAACCAGGTAAGCGGATTCCAGCTAAAAGTTGAACAACCCGTTAGCAGCACCAGTGGCAAAATTTTCAGAAATCGAAACACTGAAAAGTTAGTTACTTTTATCATGGAGTTTTCGTGAACCCTAAGTGTCTTCGGACAAATTGTCTAATTTCATGCGCAAGCCATCACTACTAGAGCCGGCCTGCTGCGCCGCTAAGTAGGAATCCCTAGCTTCAACTGTCCGTCCCATGGCTGCATATACATCGCCTTGGAGCTCAGCATAGCCTGCTTCAAATGTTTTTGGTGCAAGGCTACTAATTACAGCTAGAGCGCCATCATTGTCACCTTTAGCTAACAGCACTCTGCCTAAGCGTAAATTTGCGGTCAGAATTAGACCTTCATCAGACTTTACAAATAACCCTGTCAGAGGGTTCTCGATGATCCACCGCAGAGAATCTTGTGCAGCATCTAAATCACCCGCCATAACTTGCTGTTGAGCCGAAAATAATGAGCTATATCGAGCATATATCGTGCTGCTATGCTCCGCTTTCAGCTCAGTGGCTAGGGCGATTATCTGAGTTGCCTCTTCATCACTAACTGAGCCACCTTGTTCATTGATGGCCAAGCTCAGAACCTCTTCGTACAAATCTGATGCGGCATCTGCGCTAGCTGTCTGCGATCCTTCCCACAGCGTCCAGCCTGCGTAGCCGCCAACTACAACGACAACCGCTAAGACTAGCTGCCTACCATTTTCATCCCACCATTTCTTGAGGGACTCAATTGTTTCTTCTTCTGCCGCGTTAATCGCCACGACTTACTCCTATTTTGACTTGCTCATCTGAGGCCTGCTAACGACAGATGAAAAAAAACCGACTTATCATCCTGCCATAAGCAATAACGAAAAATCTCCAATTAAGGCCACGATTTTACCTGTTTGTTCGACTAGAGGCACGGGAATGTGCACTATCACTTAGAAATGTCGATGAATTCGCCTAATTTAGCTCCGATTTGATCCACATTGATGGTTTCTGATCGGTTTGAATCATCTAACATGCGCAGCTTAAGCTGAGCTGGACTAAAATCAACTTCCTCTAAAATAACCGCTAACTGTGCCCCGCTGGCAAATGCACGCTTCATCTGGCTTGCAGGCTTTCCGCCGCCACAGTGACAAAGCACTCCAAGAGACGGATGACTTTGGCGAATTTCCTGCGCTAACGCTAAACCCTGAGCGGACAAATTTTGAGTCGGCACAACCACGTAAATATCTATTGGTCGTAAAGCATCCGCAGGCACTTTTTTCAATTCATCAAGCATTAACACAATACGTTCTTCGCCAATGGCAAATCCAGCAGCAGCCGTGGCCTTGCCACCTAGTTGCTCAACCAAGCCGTCGTATCTGCCCCCACCGCAAACCGCGCTCTGCGCACCAAGTATGTCGGTGGTCCACTCAAATACGCAGTTGTTGTAATAATCTAAGCCCCGCACGAGCCGTGCATTTTCCCTATACCGAATACCTAACCCACTCAATAAAGAAGTCAGTTGCCGGTAGTGCTCACGGCTATCGTCACCGGTGTAAGCCGAAAGTTCAGGCGCAGCCGTTAAGACTTCCTGAACCGCTGGGTTTTTAGAGTCCAGTACTCGCATAGGGTTGGTGTACATGCGCCGAGTGGCGTCTTCGTCTAATGATTCTTGTCGGGATTCTAAAAAGGTAGACAAGGCGGCAGCATAAACTTTGCGGTCTTGGGCGCTACCAACATTGTTAATTTCTAGAGTCAAATGTTCCGACAGGCCAAGTTGCCGCCAAAGCTCTGCAGACAGCTGTATGATTTCGGCATCAATATCAGGTCCGGCCATTCCAAATGCCTCAACACCAAATTGATGAAACTGACGATAACGACCTTTTTGAGGTCTTTCATGCCTGAACATCGGCCCGTGATACCACAGCCGCTGTTGCTGGTTATATAACAAGCCGTGCTGGTCAGCGGCCCTGACACAAACAGCAGTGCCTTCCGGTCTCAAACTTAAGCTGTCTCCATTGCGATCATCGAAGGTATACATTTCTTTTTCAACGATGTCGGTCACTTCACCGATGGAGCGTTTAAATAATTGCGTTTGCTCGACAACAGGAAATCGAATCTCTTGGTAGCCATAACTACCAACAACTTTTTGAAATGTCGCTTCTAGGTACTGCCAAGTTAAAGACTGTTCAGGAAGAATGTCATTCATTCCTCTGATTGCTTGAAGTTTTGCCATAATAAATTATTTCGCCTAGCAGCTAATCAGTAGCGATGATGTCCTTTTGCGCGGCTTGCTTTTTGGCAACACGAGCTCTCACCATAGCTTCCAATTCGTCCACCAAATTATCGTTGTTAATTTTATGATCAGGCTTGCCTTCCACATAGACCAAATTAATCGGACTGGCGCCGGTGAGACCGATTTCCGCGACCATAGCCTCCCCTGGGCCATTAACGATACAACCAATCACCGCCATATCTATCGGTGTTGTTATATCCTCCAATCTCAATTCAAGTTCGTTCACTACCGAAATCACATCAAAATTTTGCCTTGAACAACTCGGACAGGCAATCAAGTTAACGCCTTTATGTCGAAGTCCTAAGCTTTTAAGAATATCAAAGCCAACTTTTACTTCTTCTACCGGGTCTGCCGCCAGAGAAATTCTAATAGTGTCACCGATGCCATCCATCAAGAGAGCGCCCAGCCCAATCGCCGATTTAACAGTACCAGATCGCAGTCCACCAGCTTCGGTGATGCCTAAGTGAAATGGCTGATCTATTTGATCTGCCAATTTTCGATAGGCTTTTAAGGTCATGAAAATCTCTGAAGCTTTCAGACTAATTTTAAAATTCTGAAAGTCCAATCGATCCAAGATATCAATTTGATTAAACGCCGATTCCACCATAGCGTCAGCACTGGGTTCTTTATACTTGCGCAGTAGATCTTTTCCTAAAGAGCCGGCGTTGATACCAATGCGCAGCGGTATACCTTTATCTTTGGCACTGTCAACAACGGCGCGCACGCGAGCATTGCTGCCAATATTACCTGGATTGATACGCAAACAATCCACCCCGTACTCCAGTACTTTTAAGGCAATCTTATAATCGAAATGTATGTCTGCCACGAGCGGCACCGACACTTGACTGCGAATAGATTTGAAGGCCTCTGCTGCATCCATCGAAGGCACTGATATTCTAACAATATCGACACCGGCACTAACCAAACGCGCAATTTGCTCAAGCGTCGCCGGGACATCAGTAGTTTCAGTATTGGTCATGCTCTGCACTGAGATAGGCGCATCGCCTCCCACAGCAACATTACCAACCATGATTTGCCGTGTCTTACGGCGGGATATGTTTTGTTCACCACGCATAGTCTACAAACCTACTGTTAAACGAGCTGAATTATCGATACGGGTGTTTCTCGAAACATCTATATCAATTCCATTTAGAGTCATCTTAGCAAAAGGCGCATCTCCTAACAAAACATCGAAAGGGGCAGCGCCCTTAATTTCAAGCACATCACCGGAGTCACGCAGGTCCCGATAAAGTATATTATCGGTGCTATCACTTACCTCGACCCAGCTCGCTCCAAGAAAAGTAATAAACAGCAAATCACTGCCTTCGGCTTCTATCAATATACGTCCGCCACGGCTTTCAGGTTCTTTCAGATCTCGCCCATCAACTGAGTAATAAGGTTCATCGCTCACCTCTAATCCTGAATTTACTACTACAGCAGATGGGCTTAGTATTTCTGGGCCCTGCTGAGCTTGCTGCTGATCCTCTTGCTCGACAGAAGGCGTTACCCTGTCGGCTGGATCGTTTGCCTTCGTAACCACGGCAATGTCTATATCTATCTGTGCCACTTGGGACTGCACAACATCTTGAGGCGTAGGGTCAGTGATTGGTGCTATCGGTACTAGCGCCGGGGCTGATGTTAGGGCTAACGTCGGGGCTGACATAGCTACCTGAGTCACGTCCGTCTCATCGGCTGACGCTGATTCTAGCTCGATGTAGTTTTCAGATTGAAAAGATTCAGCCAAACCTGAGTCAACAGTCTCCAGCTCGCCGCTACTAAAAAACCAAAGAATCAAAAACAAACTAACGAAAGCGATTCCTGATCCAATAACCCAAGGCCGGTTTTTGTCCTTACGACGACGACGAACTTGTATGCGCGTTTTTTGACGAGCAGCATTTTCCTGCTCACTCACATAACCATCGTAGCTACCAATAACCTGACTTTCTTCCAGCCCAAGCAGCAATGCGTAGCTTTTAATATAACCTTTTGCAAAAACCGCACCGGGCAATTTCTCAAAACTATTGGACTCAATAGCCCTGACATAATGCATTGTTATGTGCAGCTGATCCGCCACCTCTTTTTCAGTTAACTCTCTACGCAGTCTCTCAGCCTGAAGAATATTACCTACCGATTCAGCAGTATTTGGCTCTGTTTTATGAGCTTCACCAACTTCATCAGCTTCCATTTCCTGTTGGTTTTCGTTAGTTGGCATAGATAAGTTCTTGGTAAGCTTTAAATTCAGTAGTGTCCTGATAAAGAGTCATTAGCAGCATTGAAAACTCGTCCACCAGTGCTTGGTTCTGAAATGAACTTTCAATTTTTATACCTGCCAGTAGGGCTTTTGGCGGATGAGTTATTTTATAAAACCCTACGATTGTGAGGTACTGGTTAAAAGCGGTACGAGCTCCCTGCAGGTCATCTCTGTTAAGGCGAATGATTGCTAATTCAAGCGCCGATAAATAGAGATTTGAATTGAGCTGCAAAGCCCGTTGAAAAGCATTTTTAGCCTCATCTGTCTTATCAATCATCAGTGCGCTGCGTCCCAAATTCTCAAACGCTATAGCTCGGCCTTCATACATAGAATCAGACACCACTTGTTCGAGCTGATTATAAGCTTCTTGAAAATTCTTTACGCTGAATAGTAAGACAGCGTAGTTATTTCTTGCTCTTGCGTTACCACCATCGAGACTAATAGCCCGTTCAAAAGTTTCTTGTGCGGCCTGAATGTCCCCCTCTCTCTGCAAAATTAAAGCCAGTACGTTATAAATTGTAGAGTTACGATCATCAATATCCAGCGCATTACTAATATTTCGTCTTGCGCCAACCATATCATTAGCGTCGTAATAACCGACTGCCAAGTTGACATAATCTTCAACAGCCCGCTCATCAGACGCGGTCGAAGCAAAACCACCGGTGGTGGTTGTAATGCAAGCGGTTGACATCAAACCAGCCAGCAGCACGAGCAATGCAGCTTTGAAGGAAGCTAATTTGATTCTACTAGTTTGAATGTGGACCATAATATTTCGACCTGTGTTGCTTCGATTTGTCTTACAGTCTCTCGGCAGCCACGGCGAGGTTATCGGCTCTGTCAAATACTTTCCCGCTCAGCTGCGCTTTAGCTTTGTGACGTTGACTGCGTTTAGTCTGGTCGGCGACCTCGCCTACTAATTGGCCACAAGCTGCACCAATGTCGTCACCTCTAGTGGTTCTGACGGTTACGGTATAACCTTCGCGCTGAAGAATCTGACGAAAATTGGTTACCGAGGAGCCGCTAGGCCTGCAGTAATCACTTAGGGTAAAAGGATTGAAAGGTATAATATTTATCTTACATGGAAACGTTTTTAATAATACAGCAAGCTCTCTGGCATGCTGACGATGGTCATTCACCCCAGCTATCATAGTGTATTCAATTACCGGCACTCGCTTATCAGGAAGGCTTGCCATATAACCGCGTACTGATTCTAACAACATAGCTATATTGTATTTCTTATTGATCGGCATGATTTGGCTGCGCAGCTCATCGTTAGGTGCATGCAAAGAAATTGCTAACGATGCCTCAGTAAAATCTTTCATCCGATCGATCGCAGGAACCACACCTGACGTGCTCACCGTAACCTTGCGCTTTGACAAGCCATAGGCACAGTCTTCCATCATGAGGTTGACCGCCTCCATCACTGGCTCAAAATTGAGCAACGGCTCTCCCATTCCCATCATCACAATATTACTAATGGGTCGTTCCAATTCGCCAGAAAAACCACCTAGCTCTTTAACGGCCCACCACAGTTGACCGACTATTTCGGCAACAGTGAGATCGCTGTTAAAGCCCTGTTTTCCCGTGGCGCAAAAGCTGCAATCTAAAGAACAGCCTGCTTGAGATGAAATGCAGAGCGTTCCGCGGGAAGCTTCCGGGATAAAAACCATTTCTACTCGGCTTCCACTCGCCACCTCGACAATCCATTTCCGGGTTCCATCGCTGGATAAAAAATCTTCAACCACGGCTGGCAACGAAATTTGTGTTTTAGTTTTAAGCTTTTCACGCAAAGATTTACTAATGTCTGTCATCGCGTCGAGGTCAGTGATCCCACGTTGGTGAATCCACTTCAGCACCTGATCGGCGTGAAATGGTTTTTCACCAAATTCTGTAAACAGTGCTCGCAGACGATCGCGCCCCAAACCTGCTAGATTAGGAAGTGTGCTATCTGTCATGCTTAGCTGATTCTTTACGCTATCAGGCATGGCTCACAAACCTCGCGGGACTAAGTGTAAAACAAGTATTAAGAACAGATTTCTTCAACACTGAAAAAATAAGCGATTTCGCGCGCCGCGGAAGTCGTTGAGTCAGAGCCATGGACCGCATTAGCGTCAATGGACTGAGCAAAATCTGCCCGAATTGTACCAGCGTCAGCGTCAGCTGGATTTGTGGCCCCCATCAGATCACGATTTTTAAGGACTGCGCCCTCGCCTTCAAGCGCCTGAATCATTACCGGGCCAGACGTCATGAATTCAATCAAATCGGGGTAAAAAGGCCGACCTTCATGTTCAGCATAAAAACCACCGGCTGATTTTTCATCTAGTTGCACCATTTTCGCAGCAACTACTTTTAAGCCAGCTTTTTCAAATCTAGTGTAGATTTCGCCGATAACGTTTTTGCCTACGGCATCAGGTTTAATAATAGAAAGGGTCTGTTCGATCGCCATCTTAACTCCAAGTATTTCGGTTTTTCAAAAGATCGCGCATTATACGCGCAAATACTCGGATTTTGTACGTGCATTGATAAAAAACCAGCATTTCTAGGGCTTTATTCGACAACCTATTCGGTCCCAGCGGCTTGAATAGCTTCTAAGGTTTCTCCAAATACGATCGGGGCGCAGCTAATCCCGTCAAGTTCGCAGATCAACTCTGCTGAATTTTCACTTTGAGAGTCAACATCTAGGGTCTTAGCAAGATTGAATCACTCAAAATAGCTGGGAGCTGCCACCTCGACTTGAGAACTAATTGTTTAGCTCTGCTCTCAAGCCCAGAATAGCCGACCTGGTAGCTTGGAATTTATCTGTGTCCGCCATGATCAGTCACAGCTCGTTATCGGGCAGCAAATTGAGCCGAATTCAGGCCAACACTACTTTTTAATCTATCCCAAAGTGGTGACAATTCTCTTAATTTAGTCACTGCATCGCAGATTTTTTCGATGGAATAATCAATTTCTTCTTCGGTCGTGAAGCGGCCGAGTGTAATCCGCAGCGAGCTATGAGCGAGTTCGTCATTCAGCCCCAGCGCCTTTAATACATATGATGGCTCCAAACTTGCTGAGGTACAGGCCGAACCCGAGGACACAGCAAGATCTCTCAGCGCCATCATCAAAGATTCACCTTCGACGCAATTAAAACTGATATTCAGATTACCTGCCACACGAATACTCTCATGGCCATTGACGTAAACTTCTTGCAATTCTCTTAGACCTGATAGCAGACGCTCGCGCAGAGCTAACACTCGCGCATTCTCCTGCGTCATTTCTTCTTTGGCTAATCGAAAAGCTTCGCCCATCCCTACGATCTGATGTGTGGGTAAAGTGCCGGAGCGCATGCCGCGTTCGTGTCCGCCGCCGTGCATTTGCGGCTCAATTCGAACGCGAGGGTTACGCCGCACAAACAAAGCCCCTATGCCCTTTGGGCCATAAGTTTTGTGTGATGTAAGAGACATCAAGTCTACTTTCATAGACTGTAGATCTATTTCGACTTTGCCTGTGCTTTGAGCTGCATCGACATGAAAAAGAACACCTTTCTCGCGGGTGACCTCAGCGATGGCGGCGATGTCATTGATGACTCCTATTTCGTTGTTCACATGCATCAATGTAACCAAGACTGTATCTGGGCGAATAGCAGCAGCCACATCTTCGGGCGCAATAATGCCCTTCGGTGATGGGGCAAGGTAGGTTACTTCAAAACCTTCTCGCTCAAGCTGCTGGCAGCTGTCCAAAATCGCCTTATGCTCTATCTTGGATGTAATAATGTGCTTGCCCTTCTCACCATAAAAGTGCGCTATACCTTTGACTGCCAAGTTGTCGGCTTCGGTTGCACCGGATGTCCAAACGATTTCGCGGGGGTCACAATTAATGAGATCTGCAACTTGTTGACGACCCGTCTCTACAGCCTCCTCAGCTTTCCACCCAAACATATGTGAACGCGAAGCGGGATTTCCAAAGTTTGCCTCTAGCGTTAAGCATTCTGCCATTTTAGCAGCAACCCTAGGATCACAAGGCGTTGTCGAGGAGTAATCCAAATAGATAGGGAATTGCATTTATAACTCCGAAAAAAACTGACTATAAGCTCACAGATGGGATACGAAATGCTCCGCGCTCGCCCGCATCAGCTAAATTCTCGTTAGCTATCAGATGCTTACGATCCTGTCGTTGAGCAATATCTTTTACTTCACGTTTAGCGACTAAATCGGCGAGGCTTATACCTTCGAGAAAATGATGAATCTGCTCGCTGAGATCCTCCCATAAATAATGGGATAGACAAGTTTCACCGTCTTGACAATCTCCCTCCCCTCGACATTTTGTCGTGTCGATCGATTCGTTGACCGCATCAATTATCTCGGCAATAAATATCTCACCCGCCTCTCCCCTCAGGACATACCCACCGCCGGGACCGCGAATACTGTTGACGAGGGAGCTTTTCCTCAACTTGGAGAACAGCTGCTCTAAATAGGAGAGTGAAATGTCTTGTCGCTGAGAAATGTCAGCCAAGCTAACTGGGCCTTTTTGCTTATGCAAAGCCAGATCCAGCATAGCTGTGACGGCGTATCTTCCCTTGGTAGTCAAACGCATAGTGATGCCTTTACGGAGATATCAATTGATTTAAATTATCAAATACCTAAGTAAAATAGTCAAGTATTGCAGAAGCCTCAACGTATGATTCAAAATAACAGATAACCCACTAAAAATCAATGATTTACAACCCTATGAGCGCTCGCAAACAAGAGTTGAAGGGGCTTTGCCGAAACTCGAGCCCATCGGGTGACCGCATTGCTTGGCCAACATTGAGATAATCGCTAGATAGTGAATGCTGTGTGTAATCAAACCCATTAGCTCTCGCTCAAGCGTGCTGGAAATTTCAATTGGGCCACCACGGTGGTAAACAGTTTCTCGCACCGAAATAGACTGCCCCGATAGCTTAACCAAGTCCAATTCCCGTATGCGCCAAAACACCAATGCGATCGCAAAGCGTGCAGAATCTGCGCTCGATTCAATAGCTTTGTCTCTCTTTCTAGCATGATAATCAACACTCAGATCAGGCAGCCCAACAAACAGGCTCTGAAAACGATCCAATATATGTCGAACATGACTTCCCATTGAGGAAGAGCCTTCATAGCTATTTGCATAATCGTCAGTACCAAGGCTGTTCACTAGGTCTTCACATTGCTGTATGCAGTGCAAACAGCCTTTGAGCAGCTGATCGGCAACAGAGCTCGAGACATCCAGTTCCGTCAAAATAGAACTATCCATATAACGACCTGTTCTGCCCGATAAGACCTACGTCATTTGAGCTTGGTAACTCATAAGCCACTTATATCTAAGCGTCAAACACATGACTGCGGCATTACAGCAGCGCCCCACCAAAAGGCACTTCAGTAAGGCTGCAAGGTTAACAGCGCCGCTTTCCAGACTCAGCGGTTAGCCATGCCTTTTATGTGATCTAAATTCCGTCCTAGCAGGTGGGTTTTCAACAAGACCATAGCAGGCCCCAGTTTATTTCAAATTCAGTTACTACAATCCAAATTGCTTATTGAGGTAAACTGATAGCTCTACTGAGCCCTTCTCTTTAACGACTAACGTCGGCGGCCTCTCATCTGAGAAAAACCGGCTTTAAACATCTGAGCTATCATGAAATTTGATTTACATTGCCACAGCCATTTCTCTGATGGTAACCATTCGCCAGAGTTCCTTATTAAGCGAGCAGTAGCGAACAAAGTTACCCATTTAGCAATCACCGACCATGACTGTGTGCAAGTCTTTAAACAGCCTGTGGATGTGCCGCAGGAGCTCACCTTGATTCCTGGGGTAGAAATTTCTTGCGTTTGGAATGGTCAAGAAATACATGTCGTAGGCTTAGGCATAGACGTAGAAGCTGAACAACTCAGCACACTCCTCAATGTGCAGCAGCAATCCAGACGAGAACGAGCAGCAACCATGGCCAAACGGCTCGCGAGCTTTACCGATCACGATCTCGAGTCCTATTTAGAATCGCTCCCCTGTATTTCCAGAACACGCAGTCATATTGCCAATTTCTTAGTCATGGAAGGGGTTTCTAAGAATCATCAGCAAGCCTTTAAGAAATACCTTTCACGCAAAGGTAAACTCTACTGCCCTGCAAGTTGGTGCGATCTTGAAGCAGCTATAGCATGTATCAATGCAGCCGGCGGCTTGGCTGTGGTTGCCCATCCCAGCAGATACCCTTTTACCCGAAAAAAATTA
>Ga0208413_1001484_pt1 | contig 14847 bp, 16 predicted proteins | sample AntAceMetag02UKD_FD_184761 | JGI IMG/M metagenome (GOLD analysis project Ga0208413, IMG submission 184761) | Saline lake microbial communities from Ace Lake, Antarctica - Antarctic Ace Lake Metagenome 02UKD (SPAdes) (version 2) | ecosystem: Environmental > Aquatic > Non-marine Saline and... | reverse complement strand
CTTTTTTGATCATTGTTTTTATAATAATAAAGGTCAACTTTAATTCCCTTACCCGGTCTTCCAGAATAAACATCTAAAACATGAGTTGTTAATTTTGTCATAACACAATTATACTATACAATAACTAAATAATTTAACATGAAAACTATTTCTTCAATAGAAAAAGTAAATCAACTCACAGAGAATGATTTTATTGATGTTTTTGGAAATGTATTTGAAAAAACAAATTCGATTGCTAGTAAAGCCTTTAATTTAAAACCCTATAAAGACTTTAATGAATTAATATCTAAAATAATCAAAATTTATGAAAGTAGCTCAAAAGAAGATTGTTTAAAAATTTTTAATGCTCACCCTGAACTAGCTGTTGAAAAAAAATTAACTGAAGACTCTCGCAAAGAACAAAAGGGAGCAAATTTAAATCGTTGTAATAATGAAGAATTTAATGAATTTAAAAATTTAAATTATGATTATAAAAAAAAATTTGGGTTCCCCTTTATAATTGCCGTTAAGGGAAAGAATAAAGATGAAATTTTAACTAATTTTAGAAAAAGAATTAAGAATGAAATTAATTTAGAATTTGAAGAAGCGAAAAATCAAGTAAAAAAAATTGCTACCTTTCGTCTAAATGAAATAATCAATTAGTGATTTGAGCAACATATGTTGCTACAGCTATAATTTCTGATTTAGATAGCTCTCCTTCATAAGAAGGCATAACTCCTATCCCATTTGTTACTGCCAAAAGAATTCTCGCAATGTCAGGTTTAATTTCATCTAAGTTTGGACCAACATTTCCATAAGAATTTGCATCATTAAGTGTATGGCAGGTTGTACAATTACCTTTTTCTAAAAAAATTTTTTTACCCAGATCGAAGAGATCATCAGCTTTTATGACTTGTGGTAAAATAATAATAGATAGAAAAATAAAGCAACTAATATTTATTAATTTTTTTTTCATTAATGAGATATAAATATATATTATAAGTTAGTTTAAATATATCGGTTAATGAATAACTCATTTGATAAAAAATTTTTAGAAAAAACAAACGATTGGCTAAAAACTAATCAAAAAATTGTACTAGCAACTGTAATTCAAACATGGGGATCCTCTCCGCAACCCGTTGGTAGTAAAATGATTATTAATGAAAATGGAGATTTTTCAGGTTCTGTTTCTGGCGGATGCGTTGAGTCGGCAGTTATCAGAGAATGTCTAGAAATTTTAAAAAAAAATATACCCTTTAAAAAAATTGAATTTAAAATTTCAAATGAAAATGCATGGGAAGTTGGTCTTGCCTGTGGTGGTGAGATTGCAATTTATATAGAACAAGTAAAATAATGGAACTAAAAATCTTTCAAGAAATTATTAAAAATAAAAATAAAAAAATTGAATTTTCAGTAATTACTAATCTTGAAACAGGTAATAGCAAAATATTTTTAGTAGGCGAGCCTATAGACGAATATTTTTTTAAATATGAAAAGAAAATACAATTTTTTTGTAGAAATAAAATAAATGGAATTATTGAAAATACAAATATATTTATCCAAACTTTCACCAACCCAGTAAAGGTAATTATTGTTGGCGCAGTTCATATTGCTCAATATATAATTGAGTTTACTAAATATCTAAATTTTGAGATAATTTTAATTGATCCAAGAAAATTCTTTGCTACAGAAGAAAGATTTCCTAAAATTAAAGTAGTGAATAAATGGCCTGAAGAAGCTTTTAAAGAAATTATAACAGATTCAAATACTGCTTTAATATCATTAACTCATAACCCTAAAATTGACGACCCAGCATTGATACATGCGCTAAAAAAAAATTTTTATTATATTGGAGCTTTAGGAAGTCAAAATACTCATTCTGATAGATGTGAAAGGTTAAAAATTTTTGGATTTAATGAAAATGAAATTAATTCAATACATGGACCAATAGGTATTAAGCTAGGTGGAAAATCTCCTCCAGAGATAGCATTATCTATAATTGCTCAATTAACTTTGGAAACTTATAAAAAATGAAAAATTTTTTAAAGATCTTAATTTTATGTCTATTAAAAAAAGCTTAATGAAAGACATCAATGAATTTGAAATTTTTATATGAGTTTGCTTGATTTTATAAAAAAATCACCAAAAGCAGAGTTACATTTGCATATAGAAGGTACCCTAGAACCGGATCAAATGTTTGACTTGGCTAAAAAAAATAATATCCAAATACCGTTTAAAAGTATTGAAGATGTAAAAAATGCATATAATTTTAATAACCTAGAATCTTTTTTAAAAATATATTATGAGAGTGCTAAGGTATTGGTAAAAGAACAGGACTTTTTTGATTTAACTTGGGCTTATGCCTTAAAATGCAAAGAAGACAATATCGTTCATACAGAAATTTTTTTTGATCCGCAAACTCATATAGAAAGAGGAATTAATTTTGATGTTATAATAAATGGAATTTATAACGCTTTAAGAAAAGCAGAACAGAAATTTGGATTAAGTTTTAAAATTATAATGTGTTTTCTAAGACATTTAGATGAATCGCCTTGTTTTAAAATTTTAGATCAAGCTATTTTACATAAAGAAAAGATATTTGGAGTTGGCCTAGACTCTTCTGAGATAGGCAACCCCCCAAGAAAATTTAAAAGGTTATTTAAAAAAGCTTTAGAAAATAATTTTATAACTGTTGCGCATGCAGGTGAGGAGGGGCCACCCGAATATATATGGGAAGCTTTAAAACTTCTTAATGTAAAAAGAATTGATCATGGCGTTCAATGCATTAAAGATAAAGAATTAGTTGCAGAATTGATAAAAACTCAAATTCCTTTAACAATTTGCCCTCTTTCAAATATTAAACTAAAAGTTTTTAAAACATTAGAAGAACATAATTTGAAAAAAATGCTAGATCTAAATTTAATGGTAATGGTAAATTCGGATGATCCAGCTTATTTTGGAGGTTATTTAAATCAAAATTTAATTGAGATTCAGCAAGCCTTGCGTCTTTCAAGAAGTGAAATTAAAAAATTAATTGTCAATTCATTTAAGTCTTCTTTTTTAACTGAAATACAAAAGAAAGAATGGATTAATAAAATTAAATGAAAGAACCGCCGAGTATAGTAGTTTTGAGTTTGTTATTAAGTTAATTATAACCTTGAACTAAATTTAAAAAAAAAATTGTTACAATGATGCAAGGTATTTTAATATTTTAAGATTATTTCTTCTTTATCTAAATGTTCGATAACAAGATTATCTCCAGAACCTTTTCTATCGACTACTAAAAAATTCATATCTTCTGTAGCTATTAGAGGGAAATGCCAGGTACCTGGGTTATAATTAACTCCAATCTCTGGAGGAACAATAAAAGCTTCAATTTTATTAAGATCAGGTTTGTTACCCTCGGGTGCAACAAGCACTAAAAAAGTAGTTTGTCTCATTGGTATAAAAGCCTGACTACCTAAAGGATGTTTTTCCATCATATCAATTTTCATTGGAAAAGATCTTTTTAGTGCAGAAAAAATACAAATAGTAGTTTCTCCATTGTCCTTTGAAGTGTTTAGATTGGCTATTCCATCAAATCTTTTGGCATAGCCTTCATTAATTTCAATCGGTTTAATATCAGCCGTTGTAATCATATCTCCAAATTTAGAGAAATTTTCTTTTGTAATAGGCTGAGGGTTAATTATAATTTTCATTAAATTGACTTACCAAAAATTTTAAATCTAGAAATTCCACCATCAGGAAAAATGTTAATTTTTATAAAATTAATCTTATCATTTTTCATTAATATATTTTTAAATACATGAGTTTTGTTTGCAGATAAATTAACTTTGTTTAATAAAAATTTCCATTTAACTGAACTTTTAATAATCGAAGAGGAAGATTTTTTATTTGGTACAAAAGCAGCTTGTAATGAGCAGTGACTTGGAAAATTTCCCTTAAAGTGATGGGTTGATATTTCAATTTTATCAATTTTTTTACCATTAATTGGGTTTAATATTAGCCAATCAAAACCTTTGTTTCTTCTTCTTCTTGTTTCCCAACCATCACCCATATTTTTAGCTTTTCCAGGAGCTAAAATATTCTCTGCTTTTCCAAAATGTTCATTGTTACATGCGATAACGGAGGCGCCATTTAATAGCGACGCCAAATTAATTGTTTTATTTCCGAATTTATTATTTTCTTTTGATATACTTCCGTAAAGTCTCAATCTTGCAACTCCACCATCTGGAAATATATTTAATTTAATATGTGTGAAAATAGATTTAGAAGAAGACTTAAACATATGGTGACTGTTAGCTTTTGTTTTTTTTTTATCAATTAATGTTTTCCATTTTAAATCTTTAATATTTTTAGATTTTGAATAACAGCCTTCTAATGAAATCATAGAGGGTTGATTTCCATTAAAATGTGAAGTGTCAACATCCACCTTGTTGATTGATCCTGATTTACCTAGTTTAATAATTAAAAAATCATGTCCTGATGTTCTTTTTCTTCTAGACTCCCATCCATCCATCCACTTACCATTTTTATCAAATAACCCTTCTTTAAATACGGCAGGTGAGGGGTTAATAATTCTATTTGCTGATGCAAAAAAATCATCTGTCTTAAATATAACTTTAGAACCCAATCTAGGTTGAGCTAAATCAATAAGTCCATTTGTGAAGATAATTTTTTTTGACATTAGTTAGAATAGTTTTTAATCCAATGTTTGGCTAGATCAATTCTTTTGCATAACCACACATCTTCATGTTTTAGCACATAGTCCAAAAACTTCTTTAAGGATTGAATTCTTCCAGGTTTTCCAATTATTCTACAATGCAATCCTATAGACATCATTTTAGGGCTTGTTTTTCCCTCTTCATACAAAGCATCAAAGCTGTCTTTAAGGTACGTAAAAAAATGGTCACCTGTATTGAAGCCTTGATTGGTGGCAAATCTCATATCGTTATTATCAAGAGTATAAGGAATGATTAGCTGTTTTTTTTTACCTCTGGTTTCCCAATAGGGTAAATCATCACTATATGAGTCACTATCATATAAAAATCCACCGTCCTCCATAACTAAATCTCTAGTATTTGGGCTGCATCTGCCCGTGTACCACCCATTTGGTCGTTCACCAAATATTCTTTTATGAGTTTGTATAGCAAGATTCATATGCTTTTTTTCTTCAGACTTTTTAATATTTTGGTAATCAATCCATCTCCATCCATGAGAGGCTACTTCGTAATCTGCATCTTTGATAGCTTTGCATATTTCGGGATTTTTTTCTAGGGCCATACCTACTGCAAAAACTGTTATTGGAATCTTCTTTTCCTGGAATAATTTATGCAATCTCCAGAATCCTGCTCGTGAGCCATACTCATAAAGAGACTCCATATTTATATGTCTCCCCTTTATAGGTTTAGCTCCTATAATTTCAGATAGAAAAATCTCTGAATTTTTATCACCATTTAAAATACAATTTTCTGCTCCTTCTTCATAATTTAAAACTATTTGAACAGCTATACGAGCGTTATTGGGCCATACGATTTTTAACCCTTTAGAACCATATCCAATCATGTCTCTAGTATTTTTTTTAAGCATAAAAAATTATAAATTAATTTAAGTGAGTAAACAATTTATTAATTTGAAATAGACTGTCCTTTGATACCATCAAGTAAGCTTAAACATTTTTTAAGTTCATCAAGAACTATAAATTCATCAACTTTATGTGCCTGTTCAATTGAACCTGGACCACAAACTACTGTGCTTATTCCTATTTCTTGAAATAAACCGGCCTCAGTTCCAAAAGAAACAACTTCTCTAGTATTGTCTCCAGTTAGACTTGAGACTAATTCACAAGCATTTGATTTCTCGTCTCTTTCAAAACCAATTACCTCACCAATAATTTTTTTATTAATTGATGCTTTTGGAAAAACTTTTTTCATTTCTGGTAATAAAACTTCATTTGCATATTTATCTATTTCTAAATTTAAAAATACTCCGTCTTCTTTAACAACAGGCCTTGTTTCCCAGTTAACATGACATTTATCAGCAATGACGTTATGGGCTATACCACCAAAAATTCCTCCAATTGACAAAGTAGAGTGAGGTGGATCAAAAATTGAATCTTTAGGTGATCTTTCTTTAAGCTTTTCTCTTAACTCAATTAATTTATTTACATATCTAGTGGCATATTCAACAGCACTCACACCTTTATGAGGAGCGGAGCTATGACCAGCTAAACCCTCAAAATAAGTTGTGTATTCATAACAGCCCTTATGTGCATCAATAATTTTCATATTAGTCGGTTCGCCTATAATGCAAATTCCATCTTTTACTCCCCTTTTTTTTAATTCTGCAATTAAGATTGGAGCGCCAATGCATGCTGTTTCTTCGTCAAAGGTATAAGAAAAATGAATATCCCTATCGGAATTAGCTTCCGCATAAATTGGTGCAAATGCTAATGTGCATGCAATAAAACCTTTCATGTCACAAGCCCCTCTTCCAAAAAGTTTATCATCTTTTATTGTTGCTACGAATGGATCTGTGTTCCATCCTTTTGAGACAGGAACAACATCAGTATGTCCAGATAAAATTATAGGCTTTTTATTGCTAGAGTTTTTAGCCTTAAGCGTCGCGAATAAATTAACCCTTTTTTTTTCATGATCGAAAGTTCTGAATGATGTAGCGCCAATTTTTTTTAAAATCTCATCACAGTAATTAATCAATGAACTATTGTCTTCACCAGATATGGTTTTAAATGAAATTAAATCTGTTAAAATTTTTACCGAATTATTAAATAATTGGTCTGAACTATTTTCTGTACTCATAAATTATTTCTATTATATATTAAAAATATGAAAGAACAAATAACCTATGATATTTTTGATAAAGTAGATATTAGAGTTGGTACAGTTATATCTGTAAAAAAAAACGAAAAAGCACGAAAACCCTCATTAGTTATCAAGGTAAACTTTGGAAGTGATATTGGTATTAAACAATCATCTGCTCAAATCACCCATTACTACAATGAAGAAAATTTAAAAGGAAAGCAAGTAATTGGTGTCTGTAATTTTGCTGAAAAAAATATTGCAGGTGTTATTTCCCAAGTTCTTATATTGGGATCGATTGATGCCGAAGGTAAAGTTATATTAGTTCATCCATCTCAAGCTTGTGAGAACGGACTTCCAATAGCGTAATTTTTCCATGCATCCAGATTTATTATTATTAATTGGCATATCTTTTTCACTTGGGTATACACCAGGTCCAAATAATACTGTTGCATCTTACTCAGGTTTCAATTTTGGTATAAAAAAAACAATCCCATTAATATTGGGTGTTTGGTTGGGGTACACTGTGTTAGTTGTCTTAATTAATTTTGTTTTAATATCAACTTTTGTTAAATACCCAATTATTCAGGAAGTAATCAAAATTTTAGGAACTTTTTTTTTATTTTATTTAGCATATAAAATTTCTTTTTCTAGTCGATCAACTGACAACAAAAAAGAAAACCCAGTAAAATTTTTTGATACATTTATATTTCAATTTTTAAATCCAAAAGGAATAATGGCTGCAGTTACCCTGATATCAAAATTTGTAAAAGAAGAAGATTATATAATGAGCTCATTATCCGTTATTGCTGTTTGTTCTTTAACTGCGCTAACAAGTATTACTGCATGGGCTTTTTTAGGTAAATTTTTACGAAATTTTGCGACAAATATTAATTTTATTAAACGTTTCAATTATGCTATGTCATTGCTTCTTATTCTTTGTATAATAGGATTTTACATCTAAAATAAATGAAACCAGGAAATCAAAACTCTTATAAGTCATTAAAATCAATCAGTATTGATGGAAAAAATTATAAATACTACTCATTATCTGAAGCTGAAAAAAATGGTTTAGAAGGTATTGCAAAATTACCAAAATCTCTAAAAGTGTTACTGGAAAACCTTTTAAGATATGAAGATGATCTTTCAGTTACTAAAAGTCAAATAGATGCTATTAAGCTTTGGTTAAAAGACAAAAAGTCATCAACAGAAATAGCCTACAGACCAGCTCGAGTTTTATTGCAAGATTATACTGGTATACCAGCAGTAGCAGATCTTGCTGCTATGAGAGAAGCTGTAAAAGAAAAAAATAAAGACCCAAATACTATTAATCCACTTTCAGCAGTAGATCTTGTTATCGACCATTCTGTGCAAGTTGATAAATCTGCTAACTCAGACTCTTTTGAAAAAAATGTTGATATTGAGTTCCAAAGAAACGGCGAACGATATTCATTTTTAAAATGGGGACAACAAGCATTTAATAATTTTAGAATAGTTCCTCCAGGAACAGGGATTTGCCATCAAGTTAATTTAGAATACCTATCAAAAGTAGTATGGTCAGAAAAATTTAATAACGAAGACTATTTATTTCCAGATACTTTAGTTGGTACAGATAGTCATACTACCATGGTTAATGGCTTGTCAGTGCTAGGCTGGGGTGTAGGAGGTATTGAAGCAGAAGCTGGAATGTTAGGTCAGCCAATTTCAATGTTAATACCTGAAGTTATTGGGTTTGAAGTAAAAAACAAAATGCCCGAAGGAACTACGGCTACTGATTTAGTTTTAACAGTTGTAAAAATGTTAAGAGATAAAGGTGTTGTTGGTAAATTCGTTGAATTTTATGGAGAAGGTTTAAAAAACTTAACGCTTGCAGATAGAGCAACAATTGCAAACATGGCACCTGAGTATGGTGCAACTTGTGGCTTCTTTCCTATTGATGATGAAACATTAAAATATTTAAGATTTTCTGGAAGAGAAGAAAGTACAGTAAAAATTGTTGAAGCCTATGCAAAAGAACAAGGTTTATGGGTAAGTGATGGAATAGAATTTACAGACACCATTTCTTTAGACATGTCAACTGTGGTACCAACAATTTCAGGACCAAAAAGACCTCAGGATAAAGTTTTACTTACAGATGCTTCAAGTGAGTTTAAAAAAGTTTTTAAGGAAGCAACAAAAAGAACAAAACAAAATATTTCAAAAGTTGAAAATACAGACTACGATATTAAAGATGGCTCGATACTAATTGCGGCCATAACATCATGCACAAACACATCAAACCCAAATGTTTTAATTGGAGCTGGTCTCTTAGCAAAAAAAGCTGTTGAGTTAGGACTTCAAACAAAACCTTGGGTAAAAACATCTTTAGCACCAGGCTCACAAGTTGTTACAGACTATCTAGAAAAAGCAGGATTAAATGTATTTTTGGATAAACTTGGATTTAACCTAGTAGGATATGGGTGTACAACTTGCATAGGAAATTCAGGACCATTGCCAGAAAATATTACTGATGCAATCCAAAAAGAAAATATTTACGCAGTATCTGTCCTATCTGGAAATAGAAATTTTGAAGGAAGAATATCCCCACATATTAAAGCTAACTACTTAGCTTCTCCACCGCTTGTTGTAGCTTATGCCTTAGCGGGTCATATGGAATTTGATTTATATAAAGATCCCTTAGGGCAAAGTAAGAATGGAAAAGATATTTTTCTTAAAGATATTTGGCCATCTAATAAAGAGATAGAGGATACATTGAGAGATGCTCTTAATGCAGATATGTTTATCAAGAGATATTCAAATATTTCTGAGGGGCCTAAACAATGGCAGGAAATAAAAACAGAAAATACAAGCATATATAACTGGGACGAAAGTTCTACATATGTAAAAAAACCACCATTCTTTGATAACTTATCTGACAAACCAGAGGGCTTTAAACCAATCAAGGATGCAAGGCCACTTCTAATTTTAGGAGATATGGTGACTACAGATCACATTTCTCCAGCAGGAAATATTCAAAAAGAAAGCCCAACAGGCGAGTATTTTATGGAGCATCAAATACTACCAAAAGATTATAACTCTTATGGTTCAAGAAGAGGAAATCATGAGGTTATGATGAGAGGAACATTCGCTAATATAAGAATAAAAAATGAGATGGCACCAGGTACAGAAGGTGGCTTTACAAAATTATATCCAGAAGAAAAAGTTATGCCAATTTATAATGCCGTTGAAGAGTATAAAAAAAGAGGAACAGACCTAGTGGTTATAGGGGGCAAAGAATATGGAACAGGTTCATCAAGAGATTGGGCGGCTAAAGGAACAAAATTATTAGGTGTAAAAGTTGTTATAGCAGAAAGCTTCGAAAGAATTCATAGATCAAATTTAATTGGAATGGGTGTTTTGCCACTTCAATTTATGGAAGGAAACAATAGAACTAACTTAAATTTAATTGGTTCAGAATTAATTACAGTTGTAGAAATCCAAGAAGGTGTAAACCCTTCAGATCATGTAACGGTAGAAATAAAATATGCATCAGGTGATATTAAGAGAATTAAAACTCTTTGTAGAATTGATACTAAGAATGAATTAGAATACTATAAGAATGGTGGAATTCTTCAGTATGTTTTAAGGAATATGATTTAAATATGGACGAAGAAATTTCAATAATTGATGCAAATACAAGAAATGAAAAAGTAAAAAATTTTTTCATAAATAATAAAAAAAACTTAATCATAGGTACCTCAATATTATTAATTTTAATAATAGGTTTTTTTTCTCTTGAAGCAATTCAAGAAAAAAATAAAGTTAACTTAGCTAACAAGTTCAACCGAGCTATAATAAATTTCAAACCTGAAGATTCTCAAAAAACAGTCGAAAATTTAATTAATATAGTTAAAGAAAATGATGTTACTTATTCGCCTTTAGCTTTGTATTTTTTAATAGATAATAATTTGATAAAAAGTACAGAAGAAATTAATGTTTTATTTGACGAGTTAATAAATGAAACAAATTTAGAAGAAGAGATTAAAAACTTAAATATTTATAAAAAAGGACTTTTTAACTCTAACTTTGTTTCAGAAAACGAATTATTACAAATTTTAAATCCTCTAATTAATTCAGAAAGCATATGGAAGTCTCATACTTTATATCTTGTTGCTGAATATTTTTATGCAAAAGGTGAAAAAGAAAAGGCAAAAGAATTCTTTAATCAGATTTTAACGCTACCTAAAGCAAATAACGATATTAAATCGGCATCACAAAAAAGAGTAAATAGAGACCTTAGTGAGTAAATTATCATTATTAATCTTAATTACATTATTGTTATCAGGCTGCTCTCTCACAGGTAGCTCAAAATTATGGAACAATGATAAAACACAAGTAAATGAACCAGAGAACATTAAGATAGTTCTTACAAATGAAGCAAGTCCTGTAGAAGAATTTAATTCAAATATAGAAATAGATATTTCGAATGGTAATTTTAATAAAGACCCTAATAATAATCAAAATAATGCTGGTGAACTTAACTACGAGGGAATTCTCAATAAGGTTGGCAAATATAGTTTTTCAAAGTTTAATGATTTTGAATATCTTGATGTGCAGCCAATTTTTTATAATCAAAATTTAATTTTCTTTGATGACAAGGGAACAATCATTTTTTATGACGAAAGCCAAAAAACTCTATGGAAAAAAAATTTTTACACTAAAAGTGAAAAGAAACTTAAACCAAGATTAAATTTTGTTAATAAAGATAATCTAATAATAGTTACAGATGATGTTGCTAAATATTATTTAATTAACGTCGATAGCGGAGAATTAATCTGGGAGAAAAATAATATAGTTCCATTTAATTCTGGTCTTAAAATAAGAAATGATATTTTTTATGCAGTTGATTATAAAAATATTTTAAGAGCAATAACTATTAAGGATGGTTTAGAACAATGGAATTTAAAAACAGAGGAATCATTAACAAAATCTAATACCAAAATATCAATTGCGATTGATGAAAGTAATATTTATTTTAATAATTCAATTGGAGATATTACAGCCGTTAATTTAAATACTGGACAGTTAGTATGGCAACTACCGACACAAAATAATAGTGTAAGTAAAAATGCATTTCAATTATCAAATTCTCAATTAGTATTGGATGAAAAGACCATTTTTCTCTCTAACAATAAAAATGAATTTTACTCAATAGATACTACTACAGGGTTAATCAATTGGAAAAATCAAATTAATTCAATTTTAACACCAACTGTTATTGGTAAATTTATAATTACCGTTTCTGACAATGGGTATTTGTATATAATTGAAAAAAAAACAGGAAATATTTTGCGAATAAATGACTTATATAAAAATATTAAAATTAAAAAAAGAAACGACATTAAACCGACAGGTTTTTTTATATCGATTGGTAAAATTTATCTAACTAACGATGATGGAAAGTTGATTATTGCCAATGTTAACACGGGAGAAATTTTAGATATAGTTAAAGTTGCTAGTGACAAAATCTTAAAACCACTAGTTAACGATAATAATCTATTTTTAATTAGAAATGGTTCTATTATACGATTCAATTAACAATGCTTCTTAAGTTATTGGATAGATTGGGAAGAAAAAAAGTAGTTTTAGATAGAGGACCTTCACACCCCAGATTTATTGATGCAAAACCGTGGATGAACAGATATTATGTTTTATTAAGGCATCGCCCTAAATGGTTTCCATTTAATATATTGATACACGAAATGCTCGCAGATGATCACGGTGAAGGCGTCCATAATCATACATTTCCTTATATGACAATTGTATTAAGAGAAGGATATTGGGAAACAACTAAAAAAGGCAGGTTTTGGAGATCACCTGGTTATATTGGTTTTAGATCTGCTAATGATTTACATCGCGTAGATTTAAAAGAAGGAACCAAACCTCTAACACTATTTTTTTCTGGACCTTTTGGATTAAGGAAAGGCCCTAGATCAGAATATGGTATTGATTTTAAAATTAAAAAATGAATTTAAATAAATTATTTATAAATCATTGTAAAAATAAAGATCTTGAAATTAATAAAGATCAGATCAATATAATTGCACTGATGAATAATTTTTATCAGCTTAATTTTAATACATCTTTTTTAATAACTCTTTTTTCTAAAAAAATACATAAATTAGGTTTTTACATGCATGGTGAAGTGGGTGTTGGAAAAACTATGATTTTAAATTTTTTTTATGAAAACTTCAATTATTCAAAGCAGAGGCTTCACTTCAATGAATTTATGATTCATTTTCATGACTTTGTCTTTCAAAATAAAGATGATAAAAAAAATAATATTATTGATAAATTTGTTAATAAATTAAAAAAAAAATATAAATTAATTTATTTTGATGAATTCCAAGTCACAAATATTGTCGATGCAATGATATTAGGGAATTTATTCAAGAAAATATTTGATGAGAATATAAAAGTTATTTTTTCATCCAATATTAAAATTAATGATCTTTATAAAGATGGCTTGCAAAGAGATCAGTTTTTACCATTTATTAAAATTATGAAAGATAATTGTTATGAAGAAAAACTTATTATTCAAGAAGATTATAGAAAGTCAGCTAAAAATAAAAATGAAAGATATTTTTATCCCCTAAATGACACAACTAATTTTAAAATTAATAAACTTTTCAGAGAGTTAACAAAAGACAAAGTAAAAGAAGAAAAAATTTTGTCTATAAAAGGTAGAAAATTTAATATTAAAAATTTTTATGCTGGGATAGCACGGTTTGATTTTAAAGATTTGTGTAATAAAAATATTGGTGCAGAAGATTATATAAAAATTGCCAATGTATGTAATTTTATAATTATAGAAAATTTACCAAATTTTAGTGATAATAATTCTAATCAACAGCAGAGATTTATTACTTTAATTGACATCATTTATGAAAAAAAGATTCGTATTGCAGTTAGTAGTGCATCTAGTTTAAATGATATAACGTCATCAAACAGTTTATTAGAACTATTCAAGCGTACATCAAGCAGATTGCATGAATTAACTTCTAATATAAAGTATTAATTTTTTTTAATAGATTGAAATGCTTGTAATGCTGAAGCTCTAGCTTCTTCATGAATAACTATAGGTGCAGGATAGTCTTTGCCAATAATGGTTTTAATCTGTTCTTGATATTTCTTTTCTAATTCCCACGGTTTATGCAAAAAATCTTTAGGCATATTTTTAAGTTCGGGAACCCATTTTTTTGTGTAAATACCATCGCTATCAAACTTAATTCCCTGAAGAATGGGATTAAATATTCTAAAATAAGGAGCGGCATCTGCACCACATCCTGCAACCCATTGCCACTGAGCAACATTACTTGCCTCGTTATAATCGACCAAATAATTTTTAAAATGTTTTTCACCCTCCATCCAATGAATTCTTAGGTGTTTCACTAGAAATGATGCAACAATCATTCTTACTCTATTATGCATCCATCCAGTTTCGTATAACTCCCTCATACCTGCGTCAACAATAGGATATCCAGTCAAACCTCTTTTCCATTTATTTAAAAATTGTTCATTTTTTACCCAAGGAAAATTATCAAAATCTTTTCTAAGATTACCTTTAAGCATTTCAGGAAAATAATTTATTAAACTGTGCGAAAACTCTCTCCAACCTAATTCATTTATATATTTTCTGTAGCCTATTTTTTTGACTTTAATATCTTCACATTTTTTCCAAATTGTCCCAACGTGTATTTGGCCAAACTTTAAAAAAGGAGAAAGTTTAGAAGTTCCATTGACACCTGGAATATCTCTTGTAACATTATAATTTTCAATTCTATTATCTATCAATTCTTGTAAATATTTTTTTGCGTCATTTTCTGAAGGGTTCCAATATTTTTCAAATTTTTTATACCAATTTTTTTTAGGCAAAATTTCTTTTACCGTTATTGATTTTTTAAAAAAATTTATCTTTTTTTCTTTAGGTTTGATCTTTAAATATTTTGAAGGTGATTTAGAAATATATAATTGTTCTGTTTTTTTCCAAAAAGGGGTAAATACCTTATAA
>Ga0208413_1001473_pt1 | contig 14924 bp, 17 predicted proteins | sample AntAceMetag02UKD_FD_184761 | JGI IMG/M metagenome (GOLD analysis project Ga0208413, IMG submission 184761) | Saline lake microbial communities from Ace Lake, Antarctica - Antarctic Ace Lake Metagenome 02UKD (SPAdes) (version 2) | ecosystem: Environmental > Aquatic > Non-marine Saline and... | reverse complement strand
GCCCAAATCTCAAAAAATCTCAAAATCCCCAAATTTCAAAAAATCTCAAAAATGAAATACAGAAAAAAATATGAAAAAGGTTCTTCATATTATTCTATCTCAAAAATCGTCGTGTCCTCGTCCAAAATTAGACGACGATTTTAATTTGTTGAACTGTTTTGCCTCTGCTTACTGCGGTATAAGCGATGCGTCTGTCTTCGGTCATTTTACTCCAATCCCATAATTGTATTTTTTGAGTGATTGTTGCACCTTGATTTTTATGAGTGGTAGAGCAGTAATTACATACAAATGATTTATGAAAATCACTATACTTTACTTCTACAATATCGTTGCCGAACTCATCGGCAATATCCAGTTTCATCGTAATAATATCTTTGTTAAAACTCACTACACGCATCGTGTCGCTATTACAGTATAATGCTTGTTTTAAGTCGCTTTTTTTACTCGCTTTTAATTTATTCACAATCGCCATCACGGGTAGATTATTATAAATATAAACATCACTTGCTTTATCGTCATCGTCTTTTTTGGTATGTCCCAAATAAACGGCATCACTTGTTTTAAAATGGTTCATATATTGTCTATTCACTCTTTCCCTTGTTCTGTTATAATAGCATATGTTATATGCTTCATAATTAATATTAATTACCTTCTCCAAATTATCGCCAATAATACCATCTTCATAGAATGCTTCTAACCAATTCCATAACTCCAAATCATACCGTTGTCTTTCCAATAATTCTATACGGTTATTATTTGTTAAGAATTTCATAATAGAACTATTAAAATATTCGTGTTCTATGTCTTCTACAGCGGGTAGTTGTCTGTAATCACCTAACAGAATAAAGACCGCACCACTCACTCGTTTTAATAGAATAAGATAAGTCCATAAATCAGCACTAATCATACTCACTTCATCTACAATAATCACCTTCTTACCTTTGTAATTTTCTACCATCTTGATAGATGCTTTTTCAGTATCGGCATTAATAGATATTGCCGAATGAATAGTTGAACCATCAATATTTCTTCTTGCCGTGTTAGTGAATGCTAAACGGCAACGTTTGTCGTCCTCAATAAGTTTATCTTTTACTGCTTGTTGAACCATATATGATTTACCCGTTCCAGCACGAGAGCAACATAATAAACCACCCTTCGCAATAGCGTATTCTATAATCTCCTTGTATTGAGAACTACTTGTTAAATCATCGTTCCAATTCCAGTCATCATCTTGGTGAGTGAATGGATTAATTACACCTCTATAATCATTTGCCCTAAAATCAAAATGATACAATTTCATTTCTTCTTTGGAAAGGATGGTTTCCTTGCCCCAATTAGAACGAATAGTTTTATCGCATTCTGTAATATTCTTACCACCCAAAACAACGACAGCGTCTGTTTTTCTATACACGAGTTCGCCACCCATCTTCATCTGTAGTTGGTGCAACTTGATATTAGATTGGTCTAATATTTGGATATACATAGGTAAATTATTTGTAAAAATCTCACTCTTGTTTTTAAAACCATAGATGTATAGTGTTCTTGTTTCGTCATACTTCTCTTGTTTTAAAAAGAAATCATCTACCTTGTCGTTGTTCGCATTTAAACATTCCCATACCTCGTTAATATCTGTAGTAATAGATGTAGTATAAGATGATTGTTTTGTTTTACCCAACATACCAGTAATAGAATTGATGATATTTTTAGTGAGTTTCATACCGCATTCCTTACTCACATAGTCAATCATTTCCTTGAAATAATCCTTGTTGTTTGTTTGTTCTGTAGGAATGTATTGCTTGATAATTTCATATTCAATATTGTTCTCTGTTGCGTATTGTAGTATAGTATTGGAATACCAGTTATTTTTATGTAAAATAGTAAGGTCTTTAGTCTTTACAAAATATAACCCAGTTTTTAGTTCTCCATCATAGTCGGCAATCTCATCTGTAATAGAATAGACTAACCAATTATCTGCGGGATTATCTAATATAGAACTGTAGCATTTAATTTTATCCGCACCTACGATTTCACCACTTTCTATTTTAGCATCCATATCCTCAATATCCATCATAGAACCAATATGAACTCTGTTCTTTACATCATCCATATTGAACTTATCACATACATCGGGGTTCATCTCACTAATCAACTCGTTTTCGTGCAACTCTCCACCATATATGTCTTTCCAAAATTCCATAAGTAGAGTGATATAATGTTGTCCCTTGTAATCTAATTTGTTCTTTTTCAAATAGTCTGTAATATCCTTTTCTACTGGTTGAGTAAATATTTTGTTATTACCTATAGTCATCTGCTTGATATGTCCTTTATCATATTTGATGTTATGTTTAGTCATAGGGAAAGGAACACTTTTATTCTCAAATATGTATTTAACGGCAAACTCATTACCAGTTATAATTTCGTCTGTTGCGATTACATTATTGTATGTTGTTTCGTCTTCCTTCACAAACTTCTTTTTATCATTTTCCAATTGATTATGTCTTACCTTTTCGCCTTCACGATTTTTAGCAATAAGAGACATTTGTTGTTCCTTGCCGTCAATAGTATAAATATGGTTGTTGTATATGCGGAATATCAAAGGTGGTTTTTTGCTATTCCTTGTTTCAGTAGATGTATGTTTTTGAATGAGTTTATTATCAATATTAAAGGCATACATACTAATCTTCTCGCTACATACCAATCTGTATAATTCCTCAATAGAAACACCATCTTCTTCGGGTGTAGGGTTTTCATCACTTGTAAAGTAATTATTTAACCATTCATAGTTTGCCTTCTTACCCATCTTGCTATTAGGTTGTTCCCATAAAGAGATTAGGGCATCATATACACATCTACCAGTTCCCATATCCCAATTTGATAATGGTGCATCATTTAATTTAAGTGGTTCTGCGTTTTTCATTTTAATGCGTGAAATAGGCACACGATTATTAGAGTTATGATGGTCGCCTCGTGTAATAACGAAATTATCATTCAATTCGGGTGATATATTCCTTAAACCATCAACCAACCTTACCTCCATTTTAATCGCATTCGCTTTTAACTTTGCTAATGTATTAGCAATAATAATTTCACTACGATATGCTCTAAAAGGTGCTTTCCAATTTGGTGTATCAGTAGTCCAATTGTCTGCTTTCTGCCTACAGTCGTAATCAACACGAACATCCATAATGAATACACCTTTTTCGTCCTTGTATTTTTTTAAATCCTTTTTTGTTATTTTGTTTGCTTGTTGTAAGAGGTTGTAATTTGCTCTTTTGTAATCTTTATAATCTTTACCTTTTGAACTACGCTTCTCCTTGTAGTATGCTTTTTTTCTGGTTGCTAATTGTTCTGCTAAATATTTCTCCCTCTCTGCTAAAAGTCTTGCCTCCTCGTTCAACCTATCCACCTTCGCATTATACAAAGTGAGTAATGCTCTGTAAGCATCATCGTTTGTAAGATACTCTGGACTGTTCCTCCTAAACCCTTGTATGCTCCTAAATCCTTCGTTTTCCAAAAGAATTCGCTTGTTGTTGGTGAAAGTTCGTAGTCGTCTAATAGGCATCTTTACTATATACTTACAATATATAATAATCTCTATGTTGTTTTTCCTAAATACATTTAATATAAAATCAAATCAATTTTTTATATTAACTATTCCTAAACTTTTGATGAATTACTTTCTACATCACTATCAGTATTTGTTCCTAAACTATTTACAGATTTTGGCGATGGTATATATAACATCAACTTTTTCGGTAGATCTAACAATTGGTCTTTTATCTTCTTATCTAGTAAAAACCCATTCTCATTCAATTTTACATATTCGCTAAAGACTTCGTTTAAATACTCCTTTCCTTCTGCCGTTCTATTACAATCGTCCAACATTAATGTCTTATATATGTCTATACTCAAAGAGTAATATTTATGTCCCATGTCTTCTGCTCCCTTCATCTTCTCATCTAATTTAATAAATAATTCCAACGATGTAATCAATCCAGCACACAATCCCATGAAACAATTTACTAAAGATACTTGTTCTTGGGGTAGAAAAGTTGTCCCCGAAACAGACCAAACACTCGCACACGAACTCAAAACTAACACGGGTATGCGGTAGTATTTTATTTGTTGGTTGAACTCCATAAAACGTCTTCGGTTATATTCGTGTAATATCCCACAATTCAACCGGATCTTCTCAAGGATGTCTTCTATATCTTTGCTAAAGTTCGGCATATAGAATATAACAACATTTTAACAATAAAGGGATAAATCCCTTTTAAACCCTATACACCGACCGCAAGCGGAATTGCTAATTACCATAATATCTTATTGGCGTAGAACCCAGCATCACCCTTATCATACTTATGACGTATCTTATACAGTCGTCGTCTATCGTGGGCGTATCCTTTTGGATATTCTCCTTGTTGTTCTAGTAACATATAAGTTGGGAAGTCTTTGTAGTTTTTTGCCCCAATCGTAGCAACACGCTCACCCTTCTTAAAAACATCAATCTTCTTATGTTTATTCTCTGCCGGTTTTATTTCAACACCTAGTTCTTTTGCTCGTTTATAACTGTATTCAGTAATGTTATAGTCCGGCATTATACTATAACATTATATATTATTTACTTTTTTAAAAAGTAATACAAAACAGAGGGTTCAAAAGGGATGTATCCCTTTATTTATTCGGCAACAACTGAACCGTTACACTCTGCTAGTCTCCTAATATTCCTTTTAATAATATCCACGATATATTCATCTCGTTCGCCCCATAGATTGTATAAATCACCCTCAATTATTAACATACTCGCTTTTATAAATGTAGTATCGCTAAACAAAGTAATCATTAGAGAAATACTAGAATTGAGTTCCATAGACATCACCTTATACTCAAATCTATCCACTTGAAATGTTTTCACAACCTCAACCATATCTACTTGCGTTTTCTCAAATTGTTTGTCCGTATCCATTATATACTACCTATATATATTAATTTGTAAGTAAAAGTATATTACCAACATATTTCACCAGTTGTAGTATTATAATAAAGTGGAGTAAAACCACCTTCAGCACCCCTTGCTCTAATAGGTTTCACATAAAAAGCACTACTATTAGGTATGGTTAAGCCAGCACCATTACACATTCCGTTTAATGCGATTACATTTGAACCACCACCACCTACTTGAACCCCTATTTCAGCACCTATACAAACTGAACCATCGGCACTATTCGTTCCATTTACTAAACACCGATTTCCAATTGCGATTGACCTTTGACCGCACGGCGCTCCATTACCAAAAAGGTTTCCATATCCAGCATCTCTGCCTATTGCGATTGATGAATGACCCATTCCAGAACCCTTTCCAGCGAGTGTCCCAATTGTTATAACGTCATCTCCCGTCGCACTATCTTGTAATGCTCCCGCCTCCCATCCAATATTGACTCCTCGTTGAGCGGTCTTACCATTTGCTACTGCTTGAGAATTAGCATTATACCCAATATTCACATCACCAATATTAGACCCACTCTCTGCACATTGTAATCCAATATTCACACTAAACGCACCGGCACCAGCACTCGCATTACGATTACTATATGCCCCCACTGAACAACTACCATACCCAGTATTTTCTCCAGCATTAAATCCCATCGCAACTGATTGTATCCCAGCAGAGTTTCTATTACTTAACATTCCAAATGTCGTGCTTCCTTGACCGCAGTTGAACTCGGCAGCGTTGTTTCCCACACACACGCTTTGTATTCCAGCAAATGTATGCGATGCCTTGGCCCCAATTCCTATAACTTCACCAATACTTGATGTATTCCCTCCAGCAGATATTTCGCACGCCTTCCATCCTACCGCCGTAATATACGGATTTATTGATTCTCTATTTGCCGACGACCCAATCGCTACACTAAACTCGGCAGTAGCAGTAGCATTCGCCATCGCAGACAATCCAATTCCTATACTTTCTTGACCTCCACCGTATTCTAACGTTTTTCTTCCTATGGCGATAATATCTGATCTGGGGTTTGCTGATGTTGATATTCCAGCATCAAATAAAGCGTTTGCTCCAATCGCAATTTGTCTGTAAGCATCACCAGTTTGTAGGCAATTCTCACCGATTGAAATACTATTTATACCACTAAATGTTCGTGTAGTTGCTACTGGTTTATCAATAATAACGAGTTGATTACTTGCGATATGTGTTATAGGTTCTGTTTCTATTATGTTTTTAAAGTTCTTTTTTCCGGTTACATTTTGAGTTGTATTAGTCGTTACGAAATTACCACCAACACCAGCAACCGCATTATCAACAAAAAGTTTGTTTGCTAAATCCTCATTAGCACTCGGTACTACACTACATTTTGGTATATCAACAAAAGTTTTTGTTCCGCTCGTTAGGGTTTGCGTCGTGTCTGTCGTTACGAAATTGGTAGGAATAGCAGCAGCAACTTCCGTATCAACATATGCCTTATTTGCTAATTTATCATTAGCATTCGGTGCTACACTACACGTAGGTAAGTTATTGAAATTAATATCACCAGTATCCGTTTCAATCACCATAGGATAAGATGCACCGCCATTTGAACCAGCAGTAGCACTATCTTTCGCCAACATAATACCTTGACCGTCATTACACGATATGTTTGTTAGATTAGACCCATTAAAAGATGTTTCACCTAATTCATTTTGGAATACGGCATAGGATGCGGGATTAGTAGGTGGATAATTTGTATTGAAAAGACCGTATGTATTATCCGTTAAATCATCACCACTATCAATAGTTAGACCATTAAATAGAGTTCTACCTTCTTGAAAATCTTTCTTACCAGTTATGGGTTGCGTCGTATTTGTAGTAACATAATTTGTAATGACCGAATTATCCACGTAAAGTTTATTCACCAAATCAGCATTTAAAAGTGGGATATTCGCACACGTTGGTGTATCAATAAAAGTTTTAACACCACTCGTTATGGTTTGATTAGTTGTTAAATCTACATAGTCTGCTCCAATAATAGCAGTATCAACATATTCTTTATTAGCGAACTCCAAATTACCAAAGGGTTGTAGTGCCGAATAGGGCAACGTTTGAAAGTTCCAAGCACCGGTAATGGTTTCATCTTTATTTGCTTCTAGTAAATTATCTGCCGAAATGGTAGTAGCATTCATAGTAGTAGTTTCAATTTGTCCGTTCTCAATAACAGTTCCTTGACCGTCACTAATATTGATAATCCCATTCATCGTTCTGTTTCCAAATTGGCTTCCACTCAAAGTTTTTTGAGACATATTATATATACTATACATATAATAAATCAAGGTGGTAAGAGTATGTTTAAAAATCTTCTCAATTCGCATTTCAAAACATAGTATTTATGCTTCTGTATTTTCCTCACATTATCATAATTATCTTTGTAGATTGACCTTTGATAATTTTTTTGTTGTTCTCTATATTTGTCTAAATTGTTTGACCTCCACAAATTACAACTGTATTTATTCTTCTCATATTTTGTATTATCCATCTTATATATACTACTTATATTATTTCTATATCGTTTTTCCTTAATCAATTTTCCGCTAAAGTATCCGCCATCACTACATCTCTATCCCTCAATCTACCTCTTAATTGGTTCATCTCGTCTTGTCTTTCGCCTTCCATAAATTCTCCTACTCGTTCATAATATTCACGTTCCTCTGTTGATAGTTCGGGGTTCTTCATTATATATAACTTGTATGTTGCGGGGTTTTTCTCATCAAAAAAACTGTATTGTTTCATTAAAGATGTAAGGGTTATTTCTTTCTTACACGGGGGAAATCGGGGTTGTCCTATAAAACTACTCATTATAATATACTGTTAGATAATATTTACTTTTAAAAAAAGTAATACAAAAAATAGGGTTCAAAAGGGATGTATCCCTTTATTTAATAAAATAAATACTTTGGCGGTTCTCTTACTCGTGTTGGTAAATCATTTTGTTCTTCTCTATCCTTCTTTGCGGGTAGTTGCTTCACAATCTTTTTTATTTCTTCCAACGATGTATCATCATCGCTAATATCATCTAAAGCAATCTGTTTTTTGATTTGTTTTTTCTTAATCGCAACTGCCTTCTTCACAATCTTTTCTTCCAACTTCACTTTTTCTAAACCAGCATTCAATTCTCGCTCTGCTTTACGTGCGGTTGCCTTTTCCTTTTTTATTTCTAATGCTCTCGCAAAAGCGTCTATTTGTTTTTGAGAACGTGGTTTTTTTGCTTTAGTAATGGGTGTAGCAATTGGTGCGGTTATGCTCTCATCTGTTGTTTCATCTCCACCTTTTGTCGCTTGGATAGAATTATCAGTTCCTTCTAAAGTTTCTACATTATCATCTTCCAATTCTTGTAGTTGTTGTAAAAGTTCTGCTTTAGTCAGTTTCGCAATTCCGCTTGCGGTCGGCGTAGGGTTCAAAAGGGATAAATCCCTTTGTTTTTTATCTCCCATTATAGTATAACAAAAGATAATAATTATGGACGACTATTCTTTTAAAAACTTAAAACCACGTGGATACTATAACCATCATTCACGCAAAGAAAGAGATAGTGTATATGACCTTGACCCCTATATTGCGAATGGTGAGTTTATTAAGATTGATGAAAGAGATGATATTTGCACCGTATGTTGCGGTATATTTAGACATAAAACGTTCTATAGAAAACGTGGTGATTACACAGAGGTTCATATAAATACATCTCACACCTATTGTCGTAATGTAATGAAAAAAATACATAAAAAAAGAAAAGCAATAGATGCTTTGAAATTAGATTTAGAATATCAAACCTTTTTATCTAATCATACTGTATAATGAATACTTTTTTGGATAAAAGACTAATTAATCTATACTCTGCTAATGGTATAAAACAAAACTCATCTAACAACTCGTCAATCAGTTTTGAGTTTAGTAATCTATTAAACGAAACAGATTTAGCATATGCCGAGATTGGTATAGTGAATGCTGAAATACCCGTTAGTTTTTACACCATAAACGAGAACAATAACGCTCTTTGGTTGGAATATCAAGAGGTCGGGCAACCACTTATAACAGTTCATAAAATGATTATCCCCGTTGGTAATTATACTGCTACTAATTTTATTAGCACCTTTATTGAGGTCTTAAAAGATACGATTGCTTTTCCATTCCCGATAGGTGCCGTGTTTCTAATGAATATCATACGCTCAACGGGTAAATTAACGATGTTCGTGCAACCCACAAGTATATCTCTACTCAAGTTTAGACGAAACGACGTATTAGACCCAAATGATTTATCCACGATGTATGATTTAGTAGGATTTGATGGAGATGAGTATATTGTAAGTGAGGTATTTGAGAAAGTATTACCACACCCTTTGAACCTTTTAGGGACGAATAAACTGACTATAAAATCAAACAATTTATCTACATTAAACTACAATTCGGGAACACAAGGATTTTCAAATATTTTGACTACAGTTGAGGTGGATGAGGCACCGTTTGGAATTATCCTCTATAAAAATACATCACTTACCTACAACATATTAAGGGTGAAACATTTGAATATATTTACGATTGATATTGTTGATGAAAAAGGTAGTTTTGTTAATTTTAATAACCAAAATTGGACGATTACTTTAGGGTTAAATATGTATCGTTATACCCCCGTAAATTCCAATACAACCTTTAGAGATATGTTGATGAAACCGCCGATAGTGGATGAACCAAAAGAACCAAAAGAACCAAATGATTTAGGGAAAAAATCAACAAAAAAGAAAGAACCTATTAAGAATGATTTAGACCTTTTAACTTACCAATAAATATTATTTTCTATACGTATAGTATATAATGTCTCTGCCTTCAAGTATTGATTACGCCCGTGAATTACCTACCCTTCCCCCTAATGCTCGTGCTACTGAGGTCGTTGTTCGTGCTTCAAACGGTGCATCTTTTGCCCCTAATTCTACCCTACAGTTTGACCTCGTAAATAGCGGATTTATTGACCCCGCATCCGTTCATATTCGCTACACATATACGTGCGTAAATGCTGCACCCGCTTCTCTTATTGGTGCCCCTTACATCGCTCCATTTGCCCGTTCAAATGTATTTTTCGGTTCCACACAAGCAGAAAGTATTTCGCAGTATAACCAAGTCGTATCTGCTCTTTCCAATCTTACTTTAGATGTTTCGCAGAAATATGGTCTTCAGTCTGCCTATAATTATGGTGCTGGTGCTGGTGTCGCTATGACTATTGAAAATTTAGATGGTAGAGTAGTTGCTATTAATGAAACTGGAACTATGAGCGGTCATCTGCCTAATATCCTAACAAATTGCGACAAATTATTCCCCGCCTTTTTAGCACCATCCGTTCGTCTGGAATTGGTTATGGATAGTGTAGCATCTATGAGTAGATTGGATGCCCCCCTTACCAACTTTACCATCACCAACGCAGAACTTTGCTACAAAATGATTGATATGGGTAGTGAGGTAGAACAAATGGTTCGCTCTCAAGGTGATGTTATGATACGTTCATCTTCTTTTATGAATACCTCCTCTGTTCTCGCTCTTGGTGCAATTGGTTCAACCAGTTTGGTATATAACCAACGTTTAGCAAGTATCAAATCCGCTTTCCTTCTTATGTCTAACGGTGCCGCCAATTCTAACGGATGGGGTGATAGTTTTGATGTATGTAACACTACGGGCCAATATTTTTTCACAATTGCTGGAACATCATACCCTCAAACTCCTCTTTCTGTTACTAATAACCGTGCTGGTGTTCTAATGTCGTTGAAATCTGCTTGCGGTAGTTTGAGTGATAAAGGAAATTCTCAATCCATTAATGCTATTGAATTCAACTACGCAGAGGGTGCTGCAACTACACTCGCTGAACCAAGCAAATTCATTCCCGCTCAAGATTTAGAGGTAATCGACAACGATTTCCTCCTTTCTGGCGTGAGTTCTCAAAATTCTACTATTTCCGCCCAAATCGTGTTGAACGCTGCAACCACAGTTCAACATAATGTCGCCCTACTACTTCACTACGACGCCATCATAGAAATTTCTGCCGATGGTTTCGCTTCCGTAAAAATGTAATTATAACCGTTTAGTAAAACAATAATAAAATCTTTTCATAATGTAAATAAGCATTATGAAAATAACTATTCAAAAGAATGATGCTCCAACTATGCCGAAATGCGAGATGCTTTGCGATGGTGGGTTAAATCCAAAATTAGATAAATACGAATTAACAAAGTTTTTAAATAAACATAGCACCAACTTATTAATCGGTAGTGCTGGTAGTGGTAAAACATCACTCCTATATAGTATGTTTAAATCAAATAAGTTATTGAAAAAAGTATTTCATAATGTATTTCTATTTCAACCGAACGCATCCGCAAGTTCCATCAAGGATAATATCTTTACACAAATACCAGACGAACAACGCTATGATGAACTAACAAGCGAGAATTTAGAAGAAGTAATGGACTTTGTAAAGAATGAGGATAAGGACTACAATAATGCTATAATAATTGATGATATGGGTGCTTACCTTAAGGACTACGAGGTGGAAAAACAATTGAAAGATTTAATATTTAATAGACGTCATTACCGAACAAGTGTATTTTTTTTGGTGCAAAGTTATATGAGTGTTCCTTTACAAATTAGAAAACTATTTAGCAACTTATTCGTGTTTAAAGTGGCGAAAAAGGAATTGAAAACGATATTTGATGAATTACTGGAGAAACAAAAGGATTGTTATTTAGACATAAGTAAAATAGTTTATGATAAACCCTATCAGTATCTGTTCTTAAATAGTGAAACGCAACGAACATTCAAATGTTTTGACGAACTTATTATTGATGACGAAAAAGAATAAATAGTTTCATACTATATAACTATGGGACTATTTGGACGTAGAGGTTCTATTAATAACTTTTTTCGCAAAGCAAGTGGAGGAGCACGTCGTGCTTTCACCAAAAGTAAAGGTTTGATAAATCGTGTTGCTACAAAGGTGGAAAAAACTTTAGGTGATAAAACACTCAATACTATTACTGATATTGCGGGTAAGGTAATAAACTCACCTATTACAGAGGGTGTTTTACTCGCTACTGCCCCCGAATTTCTACCCGAATTTGAGATGGGTAAATCCGCATTTAATATCGGTCAAGGTGCTTTAAAGACAACGACAAGAACTGCTGGCGTAATTAAAGGTGCTACTGTTGATAGAGATAGACAGAGGCGTGAGGCACGTGAGAAAGCAGAGGTAGAACAAGTTGCACCATCTATACAACGTGCTAAAAAACGAGTAGTAAGTGATACTCAAGCAATCCAATTTTTATAAACACCAATCATTTTATTTTATATTCATAGTATATAAAATGAAAGAATACGTCGTTCAATTGAATTCTCGTGTCGCTTTAACTGGAGTAAATAACGCAAACCAAACATACGCATTTGATTTTTCTAACTTTGAAGAAGGTGCTTATCTGTTAGATTTTACATATCACGGTGAGGCAAATGATTTAGCAAGAACCAATACGTGTTCTATCTTTAGTAATTTTACAACGCCTTATGTTCTTACTGCTGGAACTGCTACGGGAGCACAAACTACGAACTATTTAGGAACTCTTACAGAAACAAGTGGAACTGCTGACGGTGCTTTTACATCTACCTATTTAGAGAATGCGCCTATCCATCTTGCTGGAAAACCTACTAATCAAATTATTGAGATCCAAATGAGAGATGGAAACAACGCCCTTTATACCGACAACGCTGGAGCAGAACTCGCTAATTATATTATGGTTCTCCGCTTTAGACGATGCGATTAAATCAATTCCGCTTGAGGTCGGTTTTGTTATACTTTTCTAAAAGTATATTCATAACAAATATTTATTTTTCATCATATATACTATAACTATGGTGAAAAAGGACAAGAAAAAACCCGTTAAGAAACGAGTTGTAAAAAAAGTTGTAAAACAAACACAGACACAGAAGCAGACTGTTGTTGTTAATATTGATACAAAAAAAGCACCTATTAGACGCAGACGTGCCCCGACACCAAGACAACAAGAACCCGCTGGAATACAACGCTTTATTAGAATGAATGAACCACCACAGACGCTAATGAATACGGGTGCTTTAGGAATGAATGTTAGAGAACCTCTTAAAGATATTGGTGCTTATTCGCAGATGGGTTTAGGACAAAAAACAGACGCACAAAGACAACAAGATATGATAGATAATAATATGAAGTTTTTGGATAAATTGGAAAGGGAAAGTAGAAAAGAACCGATTGATTTAGGAAGAGAAACTGAAAGCGATAGAGCAACTACTCTACCAGAAAAAGTAACTCGTGGAAGAGGAAGACCTCGTATAGAAAAGACCGCAGAACAAAAAGGAGAAGATAAACGTAGAAGAGCGGAAAAACAACAAGAAAAAAGACGACTAAAAAAGGAGGAAAAAGAACGAGAAAAAAAACAAAATATGTAATGAATGTATAATGTTTCCCTTTACCAACAAGCGTGAAATGAAATTGACCCTACCAAGTATGAGACCATACAGACTGATTGGTGGAAGTGGTGGTATGAGACAAGTTCTACCGAAACCGGTTTTGAGAGTTGTAAAACCAAAAAGATTTTATTAGAAATTAAAATGTTTAGATAGTATATAATGACGACGCAAAAAACCGAAGATTTGAACTATGGGTTGTTTAGTGAAACTATTGTTGAACCGATGATTGAAGAATATTTTGGGGCAACGGTAGATAATACCAAGAAAACAAGAGGCAAGTGGTGTCCCTTTGATTATGAAACAAAAGATAAACAAACACGCTACGAATTAAAAACAAGACGCATTAAACATAACGCTTTCCCTACCATATTGATTTCACACAAGAAAATCGTAAGAGGATTGGGAGCAAATAAACTTATTTTATTGTTTTTATTTTTAGACGGTTTGTATTATGTAGAACACGATATGTTACTATTTGCTGATTTTGAGATAGGTTCTTTCACACGAATTAGGGATGGTAAAGAAGAACACGATAAAGTAGTTCATATACCTATAAAACATTTAACAAAAATTAATTTATAGTTCTATTATATAATGGCGAGACCAAAATCTCTTATTTGGTTGGAATAAAAATATATATCCACTTATGATATATATGTTTAAAAGAGTAGCAAAGAAAGGTTTGTATTTAGCAAGTGGAGGATTATTGGGTCAAGGGATTGTTAAGAAGATTGTATCAAGAGATCAATATACTACATCCGCACGAGATATTTTAGATGAAATGGGTGATTTGAAAATTAAAAAGATGTATATTAAAAGGACACCTTTGAGTTCTACAGTTAAACTGGCGTTGGACGCTTTTTCGTTGGGTGACTTTTCTAAAAAGATGAAACAACAAAACATAGACGAATTATACCATCTTCGTGTTGATGTTGAACTGGAAAATGGTAAGAGATATACTGTTGAGAAAAACTCTGTTATTACCTTGGCGAGACGACCTACAACTGGTAAAAATACACAGTCATTATTGGTTGATGTTCCTACCGGTACTACTGTTAATATGCTGTTGGATAAAACACAGAAGAAAATGGGAAATAAGTATTTTTTATATAGTGCGAAAAATAATAATTGTAGCGATTTTATATTAGCGATGTTGGTGGCGAATGGATTGGTTGATGCTGAAAATCGTGCCTTTGTTAAAATAGAAACAGATAAATTATTTACAAATACATTTAGACGATTGACGAATACCATTACTGACGTTGCTGGTGGTGTAGAAAATGTAGTCACATAAAAAAACCCTAATTTGAAATATATGAACCATTTTAAAACAAGTGATGCCGTTTATTTGGGACATACCAAAAAAGACGATGACGATAAAGCAAGTGATGTTTATATTTATAATAATCTA
>Ga0208413_1001472_pt1 | contig 14933 bp, 20 predicted proteins | sample AntAceMetag02UKD_FD_184761 | JGI IMG/M metagenome (GOLD analysis project Ga0208413, IMG submission 184761) | Saline lake microbial communities from Ace Lake, Antarctica - Antarctic Ace Lake Metagenome 02UKD (SPAdes) (version 2) | ecosystem: Environmental > Aquatic > Non-marine Saline and... | reverse complement strand
GTCGCGCAAGCCTTTCAGAAAACCGTCACCAGCCAAGATGATGCGCTGCAGGGGCTCAACGATGATTGCCGCAATATCGTCATGCTCACTCAAGAGCTTGGCCACTGCAGGCAGGTCGTTGTATGGTGCGATCAGCATATCGTTGGCAACACTGGCCGGAATACCCGCGCTATCAGGCACGGCTTTCGGAAAGTTAACGGCATGTGCCGGCGCAAGACTCATCTGAGCCTCTGCGCTCATGCCGTGATAACCACCCTCGAATTTGAGTATCTTGCTCTTGCCGGTATAGGCGCGAGCCAACCGTATCGCATACATGTCCGCTTCGCCCCCGGAGGTCACAAACCGCACTTGTTCGCAGCACGGCACCGCCTCAACGATGGCCTCAGCCAGTGCAATGCCTTGACTGTTATTGGCAAAAAATGTCATGCCTTTGGGTAGTTGTTCAAACACGGCTTCCAAGACTTCCGGATGGCCATGACCCAACAACATGGGTCCGGAGCCAATCAGATAATCGATGTACTCACGCCCGTCCTCGTCCCAAACATGACTGCCGCTGCCACTTGCAATAACAATGTTGGCATCAAAATTACCAAATCCAGCGGCCGGTAACACGTCGCGTGCACGCTCGATCCATTCGCTTTGAGATGTTAATTTATGCATCGTATCGATCCACTAAAGTTTTACAGAACATCACAAGCCACGCCACCAGACTAACAGTTGCCCTTTGCACCTTTGCGCCTTGGCGCCGCCTACAAAAGAATAGGCCCGCTTAAAGGCAAGCTGTTTCTATCTACTTTGAGCGTCACCATGGCTCACCCTTGCTCACCCTTAATCGCTTTGATAACCGTCAATTAATCACAAATTAAATAATATCTTATGGCTATCCCTCATGGTGATTATCTTTTGATCGACTTTGGGGCCCACACTGAAAGCCAAGCCCAGGAACGGCTACGCCGTGTGCGCCATCCTTACCCGCACTGTACGGCGATACTTGCCGCGCACCGGGTCGCTTCTATAACCACACCGCTTTGCGAAGTGAAGGGTGAGGGGTGGTGGCGCTCAGATCAGAAATGCTTGATCAAGCGCCGTTGAGTTTTAACGGCTCTTTCACCTTTCACCTTTCATCTATCGTCTTTCGTCTTTCGTTTTTTTGTCCCCTGTCTTTTAAGCACTTGTTATTCTTGTTACCTTGGCATCCACCGCCTCCTCCCCTTCTAAGTTGTCTTATCATGAACATGGAAATGTACGGCGTAGAAAAACGCCATAACAGGGACACAGGAAACCATACGATGTTACGAACCACTGAAGATCTGATTGAGTCACTTGGCCTCATCCCGCACCCTGAGGGTGGCTTCTATCGCGAGACTTATCGTTCTGACAAGAACATTACTGCGACGCATCTAGAAGGTGAGCGCAGCGCTTACACAACGATTTACTATCTGTTGGATCAAGGTAGTTTTTCTGCTTGGCATCGCATCTGGTCTGATGAGACTTGGCTATTTCATGCCGGCGGCGAACTTGATCTGTTTCAGTTTGATTCGGATGGACAACTTATTCACGAACAACTCGGCCCTAAAGCGAATAGGTATCAGTTGACGGTGCCAGCCGGCCGATGGTTTGCTGCCAAACCTGCTGAACCTGATCAATACGGGCTAGTGAGTTGCTTTGTGGCGCCAGGCTTTGAATTTGGTGATTTTGAACTCGCTAATCGAGACGACTTGCTTCGCACCCATGGAACGACCGAGCAAAATAGAGAATTGATTACGCGGTTCTCTAGGTAGACCTGTAGGCGATTGCGGCGAATGCGGCAGCTGCTGCAACTTTTGTTCAAGACTAATCATGCCTTTGCGATCGTCACCGCTTGGGCACACCTCAACACAATCGCAGGGCAGTCCCCCATAGACCAGACGAACCAAAGCGAAGTAGATGGCGCCTAACAATGTGTGCTAAGGTGAACTGATTATTTGGTTTTAGCAAGGTGCTCCATGGAAAACCACCCTGTCTTATCAGCAACTGACAGTGCTGCCATTTCAAGCGATACCGTAGACTCGCTGCTGGCGCTAAAAGCCGTGATGGTTTGGCAAGATCGTCCGTTTATCTACACCACGGGCTGGGCGAGTCCTGTCTACGTTGACTGCAAAAAAATCATGTCAGACGCGATCCGACGCCGTCAGTTAATGGACCATGCCGCACGCCTACTCAAAGCGAACTTAAAAAACAAAATCAATGTGATCGCGGGGACCGAAAGCGCCGGTATCCCCTTTGCCAGTTGGCTGGCTGAGCGGCTTGATTTACCCATGGTCTATGTGCGTAAGAAAGCGGTAGGTTGGGGTGTCAATGCGCAGATCGAGGGTGACTTGCCGCCCGAAGCCCGCTGCTTGGTGGTCGACGATCTAACGACCGATGGACTTTCTAAAATTGGCACTGCCAATGCCCTTCGTCGCGCGGGCGCCATCGTCACAGATGTCTTTGTGATTTTTAACTACGACATCTACCCACAAAGTCGTCTGGCGTTTGAAAGCAACGGCATCACCCTACATACCTTGGCCACTTGGAACGATGTCTTTGCTCAAACAAAGTCGCGCGACTATTTCACTGCCGATCAAGCAAAAGAGATCAAACAATTTCTCAGTGACCCTGTTGACTGGTCCGCTCGTCATGGTGGCACGGGTCAATTGCCAACAATAAGTGGGCACACGCCATGAAGACCGCTATTGCCTCCCTTAGCCCTGATTTAACGACACTGGCTGCGACGCTGTTTGCTGATGTTGAAAAGCAAACCAAAGATGGCCCTGGTGTCACACGTCCTAGCTATGGCGAGGCCGAAACACGTGCACTGAAAACCCTCGAGGCAGTCGCCACGTCGCACGGTCTGGCTTGCCACTACGATGACGCAGCCAACTTATGGATCGCACTACCCGATGGCCAGCCAGGACCCGCCACGGTCATCGGCTCTCACCTCGATTCTGTCCCACAAGGCGGAAACTTTGATGGGCTAGCGGGGGTCATCGCGGGTTTACTGGTGCTGTTGCATTTAAAGCAAACCGGTACGACTCCCCCGACCCCGATCAAGGTACTGGCCTTGCGGGGCGAGGAAAGCGCTTGGTTCGGTAAGGCTTACATGGGATCGCTGGCTTTAATTGGCAAACTGTCGGCCGTTGACCTTGACCTCAAACACCGCGAAACCGGACAAACGCTGGGCGCGGCCATGGCCGACTTGGATATCCCCGTCGATCAGATCAAAGCCGGCCATCCACTCATGGACTTGGCATCGATGGGTTCTTATTTGGAGCTGCATATTGAGCAAGGGCCAACCATGGTGGCCCGTCACTGGCCCGTCTCACCGGTCACCGGCATCCGCGGCAATATGCGTCACAATCGCATTGTTTGCCATGGTGAAACGGGGCACTCCGGCGCCGTGCCACGCTGGCTTCGTAAAGATGCGGTGTTGGCCGTCGCTGAGTTGCTGTCGCGTTTAGATGAGCATTGGCGCGTGCTGCAACAAATGGGAATGGATCTGGTGATGACCTGCGGTATGGTCAGTACCAATCCAGTTAGCCATGCGGTGTCCGTTATTCCGGGTGAAGTGAGTTTCAGCTTTGAGGTGCGTAGTCAGAACGAACAAACGCTAGAACAGTTTTATCAGTTGATGCGCAATGAGTGTGAACAAATCAGTCAAAGCCGCGGGGTGACGTTCAGTTTTGATCGTCAATTGTTCACTCAACCCGCTGTGATGGATGCCGATTGGCTCAAGCGCCTAACGCAGGCCTGCGAGGCCTACGGGTTTGAAACGGAAACCATGCCAAGCGGTGCTGGGCACGATGCCGCCGTGTTCGCAAACAGTGGCATCCCCAGCGGCATGCTCTTTATCCGCAACGAGCACGGCTCACACAATCCACATGAAGCCATGGAAATTGACGACTTTATGCTCGGCGTTAATGTGCTTAATAGAGCCCTGCTCACCCAATAGCCGTGAAGCTTATCAGGTGAAATTGCTGAGATCCAAAGGACTATTGCCCCAACCAAAAGTTGGGTGTGGTCTTGGCCAACTTGCCCGCTGGCATGATCTCAATCGTATAGGTACCACGAACACCCGCATACTTGCCCGTGCCACCAATGATGGCGCCTTCGTGCTGATGTCCAGCCGTCAACGGTTTTCCATGCTCACTTTGCATAAAGTCTTTTTTGTACAGGGTGCCTTCAGGAAGTACCAGTTCAGAAGCGAATGACCGTGTGACACGCTTGGATGCCTCATCAAAAAAGACGATCATGGCTTGGGTGTCGTAGGTCCCGACAGGCGCGCCCTCTGGCGTAAGACTCACCTCACCATGACGCATATATTGATCACCAATTGAAGGGCCCTTTGGACCCACATCGATGTATTGCGGCGCTGTAATCGTCGCATAAGTGATCAGTTCGTTTGGTCCCTTTTCTGCAAAGGCAGACGACGCCAAGCCGGCACTCATCAATAGACCTATGATTGTTTTTTTCATAACAGTTCCTAAGGTGAATTTCCGCCCCCAGTCTGTTACGCCACATCCACACATAATCGGTAATGGAAAAAATGACAAAACCCAAGGGAAGAAAGATAGCCTACACGCGACCAAATGGTCACGCGCAGACTGAGTTAAAGCATCGAACAATTAGCATCAAACAAGTAACATTTAACAATTGGGCACTGGTAGAGTGCCTCTTTCCGATGCACGAACTAAAGCAACGCCTTTAACAACGCCTTTAACAACGTCCACTGATGTCAATTTTTTTGGGCCAGGCGCTTGTGCTCTGCGTAATCTTGATCTAAGAATTCACCGTAGGCCGCTGCATCAAGGTAACGAACCATTGAACCCGCCCCTTGGAGGGCAGCAATGACTGCTGGGTCTTTTGCTGCCTTTGCAAAGGCCTCATCCCAAAACTTAACAGTGGCCGCCGGTGTTCCTAGCGGTGCCATGACACCTCGCGGTAACCCATAAACGATGTCAAGACCTTGCTCTTTCAATGTGGGAATCTGCGGTGTAACCGTTTCACGCTCGGCCGTCGAAATGGCCAAACCGTTAATGGCTCCCGCCTTGATTTCTTTCTGTGCTGTCAGCACATTAACGTCGCTGAGCATGACCTCATCTTTGAGCAATCCCGCGGTGCGGGCAACGGTGCCCTCATAATCCACAAAGCGAAACTTGACTTTCGCGGCATCCTCTATCAACGAAAACATAAAATGGCTGGTTGAGCCCAACACCACACCAACCGTTACTGATTCAGGGCCCTTTTTAGCCATCGCTAGCATTTCGCTGAGATTACTGAACGGCGCTTTGGTTGATGCGCCGACGATGGAAGGCGTAAACGACACCTGAGCAACCGGCTGCAATGCTTCATGTGTGAACTTGGAATTCCCCATCAATTCGCTGGTGATGATGTAGCAATGAGTAGCCAACAACATACAGCCGTCGGGCTTGGCGTCTTTGACCTGCGTGGTGCCTTTTATGCCGCCCTGCCCACTAACATAGACCAATTCAAGCGAAGGATTGCTACCCGTTTTATTTATTGAGTCGACGTAAGCCTTAAAGACAACGTCTGTGTCGCCACCGGCCGGCCAAGGCACCACCAACTGGGCTTGCGAGCATGGCAAGCTCGACGGTTGTGCCATCACTGGGGCACCCATACATACCGCTGTTAAGACAGCGCCCATCAGTGCTTTTGCGCCAAGATTTGGCATTAGTATTTCCTTAAAGTTTAGACACCTTGCTCATGCAAGGTGGCACTGCGACTACAAGACATAACCAATCAGGCAAGTCCTCACTGCACATCAGTGCAACAGCACTGAACAACCTATTTAAGGCTGAAAACGTGCTGCCACGTGTTGTTGGCCAGGTGGGTGGATGTCACCGTGCCCACGGCACCGGCATACTTGCCTGTGCCGCCAATGACTGCCCGCTGCAACACGGCATCACTCTTGAGTGTCGATCCTGTCGTAGGATAAAACCCGATGCCTTGCAGCAAGATCGTGTCCTTGACGGTTTTGCCGAACGTAAACACACCCAGGGTCACGCGACTTTCTAGGCCTTTTACTAGACTCGTTTGACTGGTTGTTGTCATGATCCAATCAGTCATGACCGGTTCTTGGTTGGCCGTTTGCGCATCAAATTGCCAGATTCGCTGATCGCCTGCTGAATCGCCCGGCTCACCGAGATCAATGTAGGTCGGCGCAGGCACAGCGCCGTGCGTGACTGTCAGCGACTGTTGGGCAACGGCTATCCCAGTAAAAGCAAATACGGTGGTGATTAATAGTAATAAACGTTTCATTGGTTTCTCTGTTTAGTGGATGTTTTTGAATGGATCTTGGATTGGCCCGGTGTTGGCCTCGCCAGAAAGCCAGCGTTGTCTTTTCTTGGGTACCTGCTTGTGGAGCCACTCATTTTCAACTGTGCCTCACCTGCGAGTGTATACCTGCATATTTCCGGCTTGATGCTTATGGCTTGGATCAATTGGCTCTGCTTCAGCGCCCTCAATGAGGTCCGCGATGGAGAGCGTGCCTTCGGATAGAACGAGTTCAGCATTAGGGGTAAGCGTTACGACATGTTGGTTATACATGTCCCCCATCGAAGGACTCGTTGGTTGATTATCGATATGTTCGGGTTCCTTGACAGCGGTATAAATAACCATTGATTCTGGTTAATTAGCGGCCAAGACGGGTATGAGATCGGCTCCACTGAGAAGGAGTGCAGCAAATATTTTTAAGATTCTGATTAAATAGACTGACATCAATGAACGAGGCCACTAGGCGAACACACGTCCGTATCGTTCAGTTTACGAGTGACATAGTAGTACTGATGATCATGGCTTTTCTTGCAAAAGCTTGCTCAGCCTGGCTGTTGATTCGTCTTTTGAGGGTGGCTTAAGCCAACTAAGCCAACGGATGTCTGCTCAGGACTGGCGATGACGTTTGGTTTAAGTGAATAGTCAGATTAAGCTCGAGATCATTGAGGACGGCTGCCCACGCCTAGTCAAATTTTGAAGTCGGGGCACACACTTTGGTGCGTTTATCAGTCTCTGACGGTTTTAGCTCCAGCCACCCTGCCTTTAATAACTTTCTTAAGTGATAGCGTATTCCCATGTCAGAAAAAGGAATTGTGGCGAATAGCGACTTGACCGTCTGTGATTCGCCACGCTGCTGGCTCAGGTACAGATTTAGTAACAGCTTGTAGGCGATTAAAGAGCCTCCCAGTGGCAAATGTGTTGCAGCAACGTCACTCATGTTTCTAAGCAATTCAACGAGCGACACTTTTCGGTCTTTCATAAATGATCGCCAAAAGAACAATTATTGATTCATCTTAACTGGTTTTTTTAATAAATCCTAAGATATTTAATTATAAAGTTTGTGGTAATTTTTTAGCACTATTTCGGTTTTTGTTACATAGGCACGAGGTATTCTGTCACCTGCACCAAATCTGCCACATGCGTAGGGTGAAGGTTTGTTTGCTCAAGCCTGATTCAATGGATGCACCCAAAGCCAAGGCCATACCCAGGGCCGTACCCAGGGCCGTACCCAGGACTATACCCAGGACTATACCCAGGACTATACCCAGGGCTATACCCAGGGTGTCAGGCAAGGGGTGTTTCAGAAAGGCGGTGTCACGTAGGTTGTCAGTACCGCGGTCACTGAAAGAACCCCCAGCACCACATACCACTCAACCGTTAATGAGGTCGCCAAATGACTAGCCGACTCGGGATCACCTTGCTTAAGCTTGGGTATGAAACGCAACCTGTTAGCGGCCGCTAGCGTCAACAGAATGGCAACCAGCAGGGTTTTGAGAATCAATACCTGTCAATAGGCCGTGCCCGCGAGGGCTGCAAATGAACCTGTCAATTGATAACTCATGTAGCCACCTGAAATTATTAGGGCAGGTATGGCAATAGTGGCCACGCGTCCAAACCGATGGCCCACGTCCGCCGCCTCTGCATACAAACTGGGTGTCGTTGTCAAGCGCTTTAACGGTGCAAGAATACCCACCCAAAAGGCCACGGCAATGAGATGAAAGGTCAATAGCGCGACTAGGAGAACTGTGTCTTGGCTCGCGATATGCCCAACATAATCAAACGATCAGATAGTTAAAACGCCCCCAAACACCGACAACCAAAGACCTCGTATTCCAAAAAATAGGCCCATGACAAGGAGCGACAATCCGGTGGCACGATAAATCAAAGCCGTGCCGACGGGTGTTTGCCATAGAAGCCCAAGGATTGCCAAGTCCGTTAGTCCGTTAGTCCGTTAGTCCGCTCGCATCATCCGTGAGGTTGGCTCCACGCAGTTGAAAAACCAAGCCAGCCATCACTAGCGCCAACATGGCATATGACAGTGCGCGTGTGCGATAGTGCGTCAGTCCAAATACCAACGACGTTAATACGGCGCCTACGTACAACAGGAACTTTGTGGCAATGGCCGCCACTGCCACAAATCGGGTGTCACTTGACAGTAAAGCTAAACGAGCCATTCACGGCGTGTCCGTCAGCGCTCAAGCCGAACCAATCAATCACATAAACCCACTACCCTGGTCTGCTAGGGGGTCTCGTGGCTTTGCGCAAAACCAGTTTCCCCGCTGACATCCAACGACGCAACCTCCTGATCGTCTCGTATCAGCTTCACCCGCACCAGTCGAATACTTTTTTAAAGGCCAGCAGAATATCCGATGGGGCCGTTGCCACCACCGCTTCATTGGCAGGCGTCGTGCTGTCAAGAATGGAATGGGCGGTCGCACTGGTGACCCAGAGGCTGAAAATTACGATTAAAAGTAGGCGATTCATACCTTCTTTCCCCATGCTGGCGTGCAAACGGCTGACTTAATAACGGCACCATCTTCTTTTTTCTGACTATCACGACGTGATTAACACGCGCTCATTTTTAGCAATAGCCTTCAGGTCCGTCCCACTGTTGGCGCGAGTACCGGTCGCCATGGGCCCATCCAATGGGTAGGATTTGGTCGATGGCCGCGAGCTCCTCGGCGCTCAGTTGGCGCCCAGCGCCTTCCAAGAGTTCATTAAAGTGCTTCACCGAGCGCGTGCCCGGGATGGGGATGATGTGTTCGCCCTGCGCCAAGAGCCATGCAATGGCCAAACCCGCCGCTGAGATATCGAGTGAAGCCGCTAAGGCCTGGAACGGCTTCACCGCATTGATATTGGCGGTGTAGTTTGGCTCTAAGAACCGCGGATTGTTGGTCAGAAACGCAGCCTTTTGTGCCGCTTCATAGGTCAATGGTGTATCCGTTAAGAGAGAACGGCCCACAGGACAAAACGCCACGAGCGAGGCGCCTAGTTCAGCACAGGTCTGTACCAACCCCATTTCTGGGGATCGGGTTGAGAGGGAATACTCAGACTGCACTGCCGCGACCGGATGCACCGCATGGGCACGTCTAAGCGAAGTTGGCGCAATCTCAGAAAACCCGATGGCTTTGATCTTGCCCGCTTTCACAAAACCGGCGAGAGTGTGCGCCACCTCTTCAATCGGTAGGGATGGGTCACGACGGTGGATGTAATAGAGATCTACCGCCTCTACCCCTAACCGGGTCAGGCTTTTGTTGAGTTCACTTTCTAAATGGCCGGCAGAGTTATCAAAGATATTGCCTGGGCCATCTGGGTTGCGTGTGATGCCGCCTTTGGTGGCGATCTTAAACGTCTCGCGGGCTTGTCGATTTGCTTTTAGGTAGTTTCCAATCACCGTTTCCGATGTCCCTTGGCCATAGACGTTCGAGGTGTCGAGCAGCGTGACCCCTGCGGCCAGTGCCGCATCTAGGACGGCTATGCTTTCTGCCTCGCTAGTGGGCCCATAAAAATTGGTGAAAGACATCGCGCCAACACCCACTGGGTGTACTTCAGGACCTGTTTTGCCTAGTTTGCGTCGTTGCATATGTGTTCCCTTAAATTGAAATAACGCTGACAGCCGTCGCCACGACGGCATCACGTCAGACCGGTTCGTTGCATCTTATCTCTTAGCCCACACAAGGCTCAACCATCAACCGGTAAGCCGCCTTGTATGATCAAATGTAACGGATTACGGAGCTTGGTCATGAATCATCCAATACCAAAGGCAAAGGCAATCACGCTGTTCTGGTCGTTTCGCAGCCCCTACTCCTATCTCGTGATGCCGCGATTGCTATCGATAGCTGCGCAACATGGTCTGAACATTGACCTAAGGGTCGTGCATCCGAATATTTTGCGTAATCCCAATTACTTCAAAACCATGAATCCGTTGGCCCGCCCCTACTTCATGCGTGACACGCAACGCACGGCTGAGTTTTTAGGGATGCCTTTTAGGCGGCCCGTGCCGGATCCCATTGTGCAAGATCCCATCACACTTGAAGCCAGTCAAGACCAACCGATGGCGAGATGGTTAGGGCGTTTGGGCGTTGCCGCAAACGAAGCCGGACACGGCGTTGCGTTTTGTTGGGAGGTCGCTCAGTTGCTTTGGAACGGTACCGTTGACCACTGGGATGAAGGAGACCACCTCGCGCTCGCTTGCCAGCGCGCTGGCTTGTCTTGGTCAACACTGACTGAGGCCGTCAAAGAGCGGCCTGACTTTTACGAAGCGATTTTACAATCCAACGCTGACGCCCTAACGGCAGCGGGGCATTGGGGCGTGCCCACCCTGGTCTATGACGGTGAAGTCTTCTTCGGGCAGGACCGTCTTAACGTACTTGACTGGTATATAAAACAGTCCACGCGCTGAAAGGATGCGTTTGAATCCAGACGTGGTCGGGTTCAAACACTATTAACCGCTTGCTTGAGGCACGGTGTCTATGAACGAGAGTCGTTGCGAGAACGTATTGAACCATTGCCCAAGTTCGGCACGCCCTTGCTGCCATTGCCATACCGTGTGACGCTTTTGTGCATAACCGAGCACCGCTAACAAGGCTAGGCTCGCGGCATCAACCTTTTGGTAATAGCCACGGGCAACGTCTTGGACCAGTACATCCGCCGTTCGGTCGGCACGCAGCGCCTCGAGCGCCAAAACTGAGGGACTGCGCTCAGATTCAGGGCGTCTTAACTCGCGATTCCAGACCGCTATGCCGTCTAGGAGGCCCAAGGCGCGTCCATAAGCGGCCAAACCCTGGGTCTCTTGCGGCAACATGGGCGGCGCCGAGCCTTGTGCGTCTAGCCATTGCAAGATCGCCGTCGTTTCACAAAGCGTATAACCGTCGTCTAGGGCGAGTGCGGGCACCTTACCTGAGGGGTTAAGGGGCAACACCACAGCCTGTGGATCGCGCAGCGTCGTGATGGTCTCCTTTATATCGGTGTCCAAACCCCTTTCGCGGATTGCCATGCGGCAAATGCGAGCGTAGGGCGAACCGTCGGAATAAAACAGCTCAGGCATATTCGATCCAGAAGAAAGTAGATAAATGCGTTGTAACAGACATGATCACTGAACAACACCCACAGATCACCGTCTCTTATTCCGCGTTTTGTAGTTTGTCGGGATCTTTAATGCGGTAACGCCGTCCGATCTTATCTAGGGGTTCGATGGCGCCTTCTTTGACCCACCGACTGACTTCACGGCTAACGGTTTCTAGCTTCAAATCAGACATCGAACCCATGTCCTCTCGCGAGAAAATCGTCGCGATGGTCGGGTCATTGGGGTGGCGCATTTTTAAAATGATGTTGGCAACTCGCTGGCGAGCCGTCCCGAAATTCAAGGTGGCCAACCAATCATCGGCTTCTTTGACCGCACGGTGCCAGCGCTCCATCAAGCGCATGTGCAAGCGCGGCGAAGCCGCGGACAAATCCTTGATGACAGCCACAGGGATTTTGCAGACGTTAACGTCCCCAAGGGCAATGGCATCAGCTCCATAGACATCCGAGAATAGGGCCTCAAGCCCAATCACGTCACCTGTTTTGAGGATACGCACAATGCGGGCCCGGCCATCGGCGACATTACGCACGAGCTTGACCACACCCGTTCGAATCGTCATGACATGCCCTGCTTGACGGCCCTCACCCAACAGCTCAACGCCATGAGAGAAGGCGATGTCGTCGATGGGTGCGTGGATCAAATTGAAGTCCGATTCGTTCAAGTCGGCAAATAGCACCATGTCGCGAATGCCGCAGTTGCGACAATCAGCGACACCCTTCCAAGCGGATTCGATGTGCAGAGGAATCATGGCAGTCAATGTAACGCACGCGGGTTTAACTTAGTGAACTTTCTGTACAGCCATAACGTTACCCATCCACGGGCTGTTTTGGGGTGCCCAAGCGCTTTTGATAAAAAGAGACGTCCAACCAGCACCCAAACTTAAAGCCCGCTTGTTCAATCGTGCCGCCGTGCGTAAACCCAAGCTTTTCATGCAGGCGAATACTAGCGACGTTGGTCGTGTCGATGCAGCCAATCATGATGTGTCGCTCGCGCGCTTGGGCCGTCTCTATCAAGTCTTGCAACAAAGCCCGCGCAACGCCTTTGCCCCGATGCGCTTGGTGAATGTAAATCGAATGCTCGACCGTATATTTGTAAGCCGGTTGAGGCCGAAATGGCCCGAACGTGGCAAACCCGAGCAGCTCACCATTCGAATGGTAGGCACCACGCAAAGGCCACTGCTGCTCGCGCTTTTGTTGCGCCCAGGCACTGACCGTCTCGAGGCTACGGGGCTGATAGTCATATAGAGCCGTCGAGTCTGCGATCACCGCATTCAAAATGTTCTGTATCGCCTGCACATCGGCTGGAACCCCACAGTCAGCTATGTGCATGCGTTGCATACGTGCCCCCGCTTAGACGGGGAGCGGCAAGAGACGAGCACCCAGATGGCCTGTTTTGACGTAGATCAGGGCACCCTCTGATTGGGTATAAGGCGCGTGCTTGCTGTAGCGAGGACTACGCAACCAACTGCCTTGTGGATATTGGCCGTGCTCGTCATGAAAGACCCCTTCAAGCACAAATATTTCCTCCCCACCGGGATGCACATGGGCATTAAAGACCGTGTGCGGTGCCCACTGCACCAGCGCTGTCGAAATGCCATCAAACGCGTGCAAAGGCATGACCGACAGCCCAGGCACCAGGCCGGGATGCCAGATGTTTGTGCGCGTGTTGATGTGCACGCATTCGTCGTCCCCCGCTGAAAATTGCCACAATTTGACAAATAAAGTGCATCCCTCTTCGCTAAAAGGCGCATGAGAGGAGTTTGGCGGATTGCGTAAGTAAGTGCCTGCTGGGTAATGGCCATGTTCGTCTGCGAACACCCCATCTAACACCAAGATTTCCTCGCCCCCGCCATGAACATGAGGTTTAAAGACGGCACCCGGCTCATAGCGCACCACTGAAGTGGCGCGCGCGATTTCATCACCCACACGATCAAGCGGCTTGCGTTTGACTTGTGGATTGGGTGAGGCAACAAACGACATGTCAGCGGTGTGCTGCACGGCCTTTTGTGTGAAATCGGCATTGATAGCGGTCATAAAAGCCCCTCAAATCGATTCGGTGATTTCATTGATCGCGGGTTGCGAACACCTCTACACCAACCGATTCACAATCAGTGTAGACGTCCGGTTTTTCTGTTGAGACGCGCGTGGCCAACACCAAAGGGTGTTGCAACATCCGTTTGATAATTTCATCGCAAAGCGTCTCTTGAAGCTCAATGTGGCCATGAGAAATGATGTCGAGGATGGTGTTGCGTACAAAATCATAGTCGACCACCTCGGCAAGGTCATCGTCAGTCGGTGTGGTTTCGGCAAGCGACACATAAAGATCAACATTAACCACCACGCGCTGCGTGGCTTGCTTCTCAAATTCGTGAACACCAATGTTCATGTTCAATGTGATGTTGCGCAAAAAAACGCGCCGAACGGCCGTGGATGGCATGTTTAAAACGTGGGCTAAGGACATCGGTCTACCTGTGCTGTGTGTGGAAATCTGGTGTCGGGTCAGGTCAAGTCAAGTCAAAAACATCACGTCCCGACCAGAGGCATGTAAGTGCTGTCCACCATCGACATAGAGCGTCGTGCCAGTGATGGCCTGCGCCCGAGTGAGATAAACAACGGCGGCCCCAATGTCCTCGGGTGTTGACGAACGTCCTAAAGGCGTTTGTTGATGGGCTTGGGCAAACGATTCTTCCGATTGATCGCCAGACACCAAGGTAATGCCTGGGGCCAAGCCCACCACTCGCACGTGCGGCGCGAGCGCCTGCGCCAGTAAACGCGTTGACTCGAGTGCCGCGGCTTTGGACAACGTGTATGACAAAAAGTCCGGGTTTGGGTTGGCAAGCTTTTGGTCGAGCAAGTTAACCACCACGGCCGGTGTTGGATAGGCTAACGGGCTATTGGATCGAATGCGGTGCAGATCACGAGCCAACGCGACCGCTGCCGCGGTGTTGACTGCCATGTGGCGTTGCAAGCTCGCATAAGTAAATGAGCCGGCGTCGTCATATCCGAACAAAGAGGCGTTGTTGACCAGACAGCTCGGTTCACCTAACGCATCAACACATTGGTCCATCAATGTGTTGACGACACTTTCGTCAGCAAGGTCACCTGCCAACAGGCAGGCGCGTTGTCCCAATGCAGTGATCTCTGCGACAGTGGCTTGTGCCTGCTCATGGGACGCGCTGTAGTGAACGGCAATATCCCAACCGTCGCGGGCAAGATCAAGCGCGATTTGCCGTCCCAGTCGCTTGGCTGCGCCGGTGACAAAGGCTACGCGAGGCAAAGGCAATTCAGACAATGGGAGTACCCTCTTCGGTGTAAAAAGGTCAAGCTAAGGTCAAGCTAAGGTCTATCTACGGTGTATCGAAAACTCATGCTTGATATTAACGCGCCGAAGACGAAAGGTTATCTATAGCCGCACTGATATGTATTGACCCGTCAAGTGATTGTTTTAAATCATTTTCTGTCTCGTGGTTAAAAAGCGTTGGTGCACAGCGCACAGGTAGCGAAACGAGCGGCATTTCCGACGGTTGATCAATCTGATA
>Ga0208413_1001468_pt1 | contig 14976 bp, 11 predicted proteins | sample AntAceMetag02UKD_FD_184761 | JGI IMG/M metagenome (GOLD analysis project Ga0208413, IMG submission 184761) | Saline lake microbial communities from Ace Lake, Antarctica - Antarctic Ace Lake Metagenome 02UKD (SPAdes) (version 2) | ecosystem: Environmental > Aquatic > Non-marine Saline and... | reverse complement strand
CAGCATTGTTGTTCTCTAACGATAGAGATGAGGGCTATTCCATCTGGAGTATAGACAGAGAAACCAAGTCTCAGTCGCTTTTGATTGGTTCAGATGAAACCGGTTACGAACGTCCTATCCAGCCATATTTTTCTGGTAATGGTAATGCTATCTATCCTGTACTCTCTCCTCAGGGTGATCGTCTGGCGTTTATCGTAGACGGTGCGCAGGATGCACTGATGGTTTGGGATCTCGGTGGCGGCAATGACCGCCTTAGTTTACATGAGGCTCAGATTCTTGGTGCGCCAGCCTGGTCTCAAGATGGCTCTACGCTTTATGTTGTGGCTATCGATGCCAGCAGCACTTATCTGGCTGGCGTTGCCAGTGATGGTTCCGGGTATGACACTTTGGTCAGCGGTGGCGATATTTTCCCGTTTCGACCAAGCGTTGCTCCGGACGGTTCTCTTTACTATACCGCCGATGGACAGATTCGCCATATCGACCCTGCTACTCGCGACGAAGACATCGTTCCTTTTGTGGCCAGTGTCGTGCTCGACCGGACTCCTTATAATCGTCGCCAGTATGATTTCAGCGACCAATCGCCTAGGGAAACTCTGGGTATAATCGATCCAACTTTGTCTCCAGACGGATCGATTCTCGTCTATGCAGCTCTTGGCGATTTGTGGAGTGCAGATATAGAGTCAGGTGCACTGCGCCAACTCACCGACGATATATATATCGATTTATCCCCTACCTTTTCTCCCGACGGTAGTGAGCTGGCATGGGTAAGTGATCGCGATGGCAAGGCTGATATCTGGTCAATGAATCTGAATGATGGCAGCGCTAAACGTTTAACTGATTCTGACATGCCAGTAAATTCTCCCATTTGGTCGCCTGAGGGTGATCGCATCGCCTTCCTGAAGGACTTTCAAACAAGCATCTTTATTTCCGCCACTATTAATGTCCTGGAGTTAAGCACAGGAGATATTGCTCAGGTATCTGAACCAATCTTTGGTCCTAGCGCTCCGGCATGGGCACCCGATGGGTCGGTGCTGGCCGTCTATCACCGTCTGCCCCAGAACAGTCGTTTTCGAGAAGGGCATAACGCCATCTATTTGGTTTCTGCGGACGGTGTTGGTGATCCTCGATGGGTCGTCCCGGTTTCTGGCAAATCACTCGGCCGACGTCAGTTCAACCGACCAGCTTGGTCTATGTCTGGAGAATTTGTCTACCGCATCGACGGCGGACTGTGGCGTATGCCTCTGACATCCGACGGCAGCAAGGGCGCGGCCACTTTGATTACCGCCAGCGGCGAGAACCCTAACTGGTCTGGAAATGGCGAGTATTTGGTATACATGGATGGCGCTGAGATCATCCTTTACGACTTGGCGGGAGATGCGAGCTCAATGCTCGCCGTTAAGCCGCAGTGGGTTCCCGAGATTCCTGACGCTGGAATGATTGTGAGAGCCGGAAAGCTTTACAACGGCCTCGGCGATAGCTATCAGGAAAATGTCGACATCATCGTAATGAATGGAATCATCATCAGCATCGAGCCTGCTGATTCCTCGCGACCGGTGAACTCATTCATCGATGCATCTGCTTTTACTGTTATCCCCGGACTAATAGAAGGCCATGCTCATCAGTCCAGTACTCAGGGCGTCGCGCTGGGTAATATTTTTCTCAGTCACGGCATTACGTCGGTAAGAGAAACTGGTGTTGATCCCTATTTCGCGGTTGAACGTCGTGAGGCTTCGGCATCGGGGCGGCGGCCAGCGCCGCGCGTTTTTACTGCCGGACCTTTAAATGAAGGCTCGAGAGTCTCCTACGGTGTATCCGAAACGGTGGGTACTATTGCCAGAGCCGAGCAGGCAGTGGAAATCTCTACCGAGCTGCAATTGGATATGCTCAAGAGTTATGTTCGTCAGGATTACAGTGTGCAAAAGCACATCGTCGCTCTGGCTCATGAGAGTGGCATCCCGGTTTCTTCTCACGAACTGTATCCTGCGGTAGCCAATGGCATTGACCAGATGGAGCATTTTGGTGCTACTAGCCGGCGTGGCTATTCCCTAAAATCATCCCGACTGAATTACTCCTATCAGGATGTTATCTCCCTGATAGTTGAGTCCGGTGTTGTCGTGACTCCCACGCTGGCAATGGGAGAAAGACCAGGACGCGATATGTCGCCCCAGTTCACTATGCTGCGTCGTATCGTTGAGGGAGGGGGCCGGATTCAGGCCGGCACCGACTCCCCGTTTATTCCTCATGCCGAGGCGCTGCACCGCGAGCTGGAAATTTATGTAGAAGCCGGACTAAGTCCAGCCAAAGCATTACGCACAGCGACGAGTGAATCCGCCGAGGCGATTGGCGTGGCCGATCAGATAGGCAGCATCGTTCCTGGTCTGATGGCAGACATGGTAATCATTGAAGGTGATCCACTGGCCAACATAAGCGCCATACGTAATGTTCGGCAGGTGATCAAAAGCGGCGCGCTGATCTGGTCTAAGCCCTAATCGGCTAGGCCTTAAATTTTTTGTAAACGTTTTAAGCATAATTCATTCGAGTAGCCGAGTGGTTGGTATTGGGCGGAGTCATGATTGATGAAATAAATACATCTGGCACTTAGTGTAATGACTAAAGAGTTTTCGATAGTTTGAGCCGCATATCGGGAGTTCAATGCTGCACAGTCAGTGTGCAGGAGTTAGATTTCAGGCAGACAGCAGATCGGGGTATTGCTCGGGCATTCTTTATTGGCACTGTTGTTTATCCTGGCGTGAAGTCAGAAGGATCGCAAAATTCTTGACTAAATTCTGGGTGAGGGAATAGCTGCTGCAGATATGCGCAGCGTGAGCGTTTAAAAAGTAATTCTGGAACATTAACTGGAGTAAATCATGAGACCAATTAGCGCGGTATTTTTCGCATCTCTATTGACAATGCTTGTTGCCTGTTCAGATCGGCTGGACGTCGCAGAGCAGCAGGAAACCGAGACTGGAAGTCCTGCATTTGCCGAAGCCGATGGCGTCCAGAGCGTTGTATCTATTCCAGCTGAGTCAATGCGCTCGGACATCCGTCCGGAAGTTGGTGGCATGGCAGCGGCAGTGGTTTCTGAGCATCCATTAGCATCCCAAATCGGCTACGAAGTTTTGCGTAATGGCGGCAATGCTGTAGACGCTGCGGTTTCTATGGCGGCGGCACTGGCTGTCGTTAGGCCTCATATGAACAGCGTGGGTGGTGATTCATTTGCCTTATTCTATGAAGCTAAGACTGGCGAGGTTACAGCCATGAATGCGTCGGGCCGTGCTGGAACGCTAGCTACACCAGAATTTTACAGTGCGCAGGATCTCACCAGAATGCCTTTCTCTGGAGCTTTAAGTATTACAGTGCCTGGCACAGTGTCGGCATGGGAAGCAGCGCTGGAACGCTTTGGCTCTCTAACCATGGCGCAGGCACTAGCGCCGGCTATCGATATAGCCGAAAACGGTTTCATGGTGACCAGTACATTTGCCGCAGACGCTAAAGAGTCAGCGCCCGAGATGAATGAAGCCGGGCGCGCGATCTATTACCCCGGAGATCAACCTTTGAAAGAAGGGGACCTACTCAAGAGTACCGACCTCGCCATGAGTTTGCGCATGATTGCTGAGCAGGGCGCCATTGCCATGTACGGTGGTGAACTAGGCAATACCATTGCGGCCTTCCTAGAAGCAGAAGGTAGCCCCATCAGATCGCAGGATTTTGACGCTCACGAGGTAGAGTGGGGCACACCTGCCTCCGTGCAGTTTCAGGGGCGAACTGTTCACACTGTCAAACCTAATTCCCAAGGCATCGTCTTATTGCAGATGCTGTCTATGATCGAGACCTTGCCTTTGGCAGAGCGTAGCAATAATTCCGCGCAGTTGCTGCATGAAATGGTTGAAGTCACAAAACTGGCCTTCGCCGATAGAGATCGTTGGATTGCAGATTTAGCCATGGCCGACGTGCCTGTTGCACAGCTATTGAATGAGCAATACCTGAATGGCCGTGCCGCGCATTTATCCGCTTCTGTGGCTGCACAGTATTTACCTGGATTTGAAACCATCAGCTTTGACGATGTAGGTGAGGGTCCCGCAGAAGATGGTGACACGATTTTTGCCATGGTCGTGGACGAAGAAGGTAATGCGGTCAGCTGGATTCAGAGTCTGTATGGTAGTTTCGGTTCCAAGTTGGTGGTGCCTGGAACAGGGATTGTGCTGCACAATCGTGGCGCAGGTTTCTCATTGCAAGAGGGCCACCCCAACCAAGTGGCACCGGGTAAACGCCCCTTTCACACACTCATGTCGACCATGATCACCGATGCCAGCGGTGAGTTCGAAATGGCTATCGGCACACCAGGAGGCAGTGGTCAGCCTCAATTTATTTCCCAGACATTGTTGAAGACCCTAGTTTTCGGTATGTCACCACAGCAGGCCGTGGAATCTCCGCGCTTTCGCATTGGTAATGTCAATGGTGTCAGCCTAGAGTCTCGTTTACCTCCAGCGGTGCGCGCAGACCTTAGCGCGCGAGGACATGATGTTGAAGTGGTTGAAGGCTGGACTGCTAATTTTGGTAGCGTTCAGGTTATTCAGCGTCTTGCCTCCGGTATGTTGCGCACCGGTGCAGACATGCGCAGGGAAGCGGCAGCCATGGCGTATTAATAAGTGCATGTGGTTGCTCGGCGTTACCGATTTAATCTCAGTCATCGGATGTAATGGACTCACAAAAGCCAATCTCAAAGTGCCGCCAAGTCAACTTCTAACCTATCAAGATTTGGCGTATGACTTAACCAAAAATGTACAAACGCCACCGATTCCCCCCTGAAATAATTCACTACGCCGTGCGGCTTCTACATCGATTCAATCTAGAACGGCATCTAGTATCAATAAAAAACCAGCGATAAGTCCGCCTGCGTGGTTTTGCGCCTTGCAAAAAGGCAGCGGCGATTTAGAGGAAGCTAAGCAGTGGATTTTGAGAGCTGGAATAGTTAACTTGGTAGCACCTCTTGGTGGCTTTGAATATTGCCAAAGACACTGCCGACCCATTCGCGCATAACTTCGTCATGGTTGGCAGGGATATAGATGACCTTGGCATTGTGTTTTGCTTTTCCTGATATTGACCGAATCACGTTAGTGTTTTCTTGCGGCCAATAGGGTGTTCGGTTTAGAAACCAAAAGTCTACAATATCACCAACTAAGAAAGGGTATGCGGTCTCTACTGAATGAAGAAAATGAAGTAGGGAGTCGGCTTGGCAGCCTTTGAAATTTAGATGCACATCGGAAATAAAGACACTCCTGACCTTGCATTTCTCGCGACTCATTAGTCTGATCTCCCGCAACTTGGCTTACATTAAATACGGCACATGATCGCCGATATTTATTACCGCTTGGTTAAACATTCATGAAGGTTTTGTTACTTGGCTGAGAGGCTTTGTTTTTAAAAGTTGATGGTTTCTTCAATAGATTCTATTTGCTTGGGTAAGTTTTGGGAGTGCGCATGAATTAATGGGGGTTAGGCTAGAGTGGTACTAGCTAACTTATGAATTTATCAACGTTCTTTATGAGCCCGATGGCGCAAGAGCGAATATTTTTGTTACGAAAATGCTACAGCTGAAACCGAATAATGTTCACAAAACTTTCACGCAAACATAGTCGAACTGAAATGTTCTCCTCCTAGTCTATGAGGCTAATTATTTATTACCTCTAGGCGGAGTAAAATTGATGGACACGCTATTTAAGCACGCTTCAGAACTTACGCATTTGCCTCGAAGTTCGCTTTTCTTGGCTACGATGATTGGATCGATCGCTTTTAGTTCCCCCCTTTTAGCGCAAGACAAGGAACAGCATGAGATTCAAGAGATTGTAGTCGAAGGACAGGTTAGAAGGGGTGCTGTTACTGCCCTAGCTATTGACCAGGCAAGATTTGGAACCCAAATTCAACTAATTAGTTCCGAAGAGATCGAAACCGGCGGGTTCACTAACTTCGGCGAATTAGCAGCGGGACTCATTCGTGGTGCAAATATAGGTTATTCCCCCGATGAGGGCGAATTCACCATTCGCCTGGATGGTGGAACAGACCGCGATACTCTGTTACTACTCGATGGAGTGCCCACCTTTGATCGCGGCACACCGTTGGAAAGCCTCTGGGGGCGCAACTGCAATCGATCCGCGTATGATCGAAAACGTGGAGGTATTTCGAGGTGGCCAGAGTCTCTACTTTGGTGGCAATGGCGGGCTTGGTGTGGTCAATGTTATCTACAAGCGCCCTGAAGCTGGGGATGACGTGGGTGGCCAATTTGGTGTCTACGCAGGTGACTTTAGAACCCGAGAGATGTACGGCAATGCGACCGTTCCTTTTGGCCCAGATAAGAATCACTACCTCATGTTCTTTGGCCGTTCCTACGAAACCGATGCTCATGAGATATTTAGTCCAGAAGCCTATACCGACACGGTACGCGCGCTGGGTGGTTATCACGAATTTCCATACAGTTATAACAACTTGGGCGTAAAGTATTTGTGGGAAATTAACCAGGGTACCGAACTGCGTGCCGGCTATCAGTTGTCGACAATCGACTTCCGTGATTCATTTCCTCCCTTTACGGTTTTTCAACCTAACTACACTGAATTTCCCATGTGGGACTTAGATTTTAAAACCGAATTTTCTGATAATCTGAGTTTTGAGGCAGAGGCTTATTATACTAATCCGCGCCTATGGAATACCGAGCTCGACGCACAAACCTGTAATATTCCTCGATTGGCAGACCTACCTCAACAGTATCAGAGTCAGGCTGCGGGCCAAGGTATCACTCGTTTTAACACAGCTACAGAATTCGAAACGTTTGCAAGTTCAGTGCAGGGTTTGTCAGCGGGCTGTGTCACTAACCCATTTGGCAATCGCGGCGGGGCCGCGGCGTCTGCAAACACTGGTATCTACGTGGATGAAAACGGAGAGACTTACGGAACAGCGGACAATCCATTTCCTATTGGCGCACCAATCGGCTACGTTATTCAAAGCACGGCGAGTTTTGGTACAGGGGCTCCTACCAAGGGCTTCGGTGAATCTGATCAGTTCAAGGCGGGTTATAACGACTATGGAATTAACACGCGGTTAAAATACAGCCTGAATGATAACTTCCAAGGCGTAGTCGGTGTCCAGAACACCACCTATGAAGACGGCTCTGATTCTGCCTATGGCATGGACAGTGACTCGGTTAGCACCAATGGTATTTACGGTGAATTGCGTTTTACATCAAATGCATTTGTTGAAACTAATTTCTCTATCTCGGCGCGGCAGGATTTCAATGACAACTTCGACGACGAGAACATTTGGAAATTCGGATTTCGTCAAGAGCTGCCCGGTGGGTTTTATGCGCGCGCCAACGGCGGTACTTCCTATAGTCAGCCAACGCTCCGAGAAGCAGGAATGCGTAACAACTTGGTTACCAATCCCGGCCTAGAAACACAGCATGTAGAAACGTACAGCGTTGGTACGGGTATTAACGGCAACGCTTTCGGTGGAACATACAATGTAGAGCTTGGCTATTTCGATACGCTTATCGAGAATATGTTTGGGTCAGATGAGATCGAAGACGTTTGTCTGAACTATCCGAACGTCACTACAGCTGGCATTAATCCCAATATCAAGCCGCCTACAGCATTCTGTGACTTCGCATTGAGAAGTGGTCTGGATCGCAATGAAGTTGCATTCTTCAACACTACCCAGGAGCAGGATATATCTGGGGTGACATTCGACGTAGCCATCGATTTCGATAAGTGGCAGGCGGACTTCACCTACACTGATATGCAATCTCTAGAAGCCAATCCCATTGTAGGTCAGATGGCGCAGTTAGATGGTAGCGGTGCGGCACTTGATTTCGTCGTGCCAGGAGATGCAGGAAGCAAGAGCACTCGGCAGTCGTCGGAACGACCGGAATGGCCAGCCTCGTTGTTGTTGACGTACACCCCTACCCCAGATTGGGTGTTTGCTATTAATGCGGCATGGCAAGGGGCGGAATGGTCTTACGCCAATACCCGAGCTAGTCGCATCGTCAATAGCGACGGCGAGCGTCTTGTTCCCGACAAGAATTTTGGCGACTATATGGCTGTTAATGGTTCTGTTCAATACTTTCTCGGCGACGACAACGAGCATCGATTTCTATTACGTGCAGTAAATTTGTTTGATGAGGAGTATTTCGAACGCGCAGGCTTAGGTGATCAACGAGTATCTCGTGCAGGAGTACGAGGGGAAGTGGGTGTGAATGACGGCGATTACTATTACTTTTATGGATGGAACGGCAAGCCACGCTCGTTCTGGTTGCAATATGAGTATTCATTCTAAAGGAGGTCTTGAAACGATGAAAAATTTATTGAGTCTTATTACCGTTAGTTTTCTGAGTGCTTCCAGTCTCGGTCAGCAGGCTATAACCGACACACAGCAGGACTTGGAAGGCAGTAGCTTTCAGAACGAAGAGCGCTGGTGGCGGGGCAATACCCACGCCCATTCCTGGTGGAGCGATGGAGATGCGCCGCCTGAACTGATTGCTGATTGGTACAAGGAGCATGACTACGAGTTCTTAGTCATCAGTGATCACAACATCATGAAAGAAGGGGTAAAGTGGTATCCCATTGATGATACTAGCCGCTCTGTGGAACAGCTCCACTACGCCTACGAAAAATATACGCAACGCTTTGGTGACGACTGGGTAGAGACGCGCACAATCGATGGTGGCCGCGAGGTCAAACTGAAGACACTGGATGAGTTTAGGAGTCTGTTCGAAGAGCCAAATCGTTTTATCTTTATCAATGGAGAGGAAATTACTGATAGCTACAACCGCCATCCGATCCATATGAATGGTGTTAATTTAGTGGAGAAGATTGAGCCACGCGGTGGCGATGATATCCCCAACACGATTCAGAACACGATCGATGCGGTGAAGGCGCAGTCGGAGCTCTATGGGCAGCCGATGTTGATGCGCTTAAACCATCCTAACTTTCACTATGCGCAAACCCCAGAAGACTTTTTCTATCTTGATTATGAGGCTGGCGATGGTTTCTTTGAAATGTGGAATGGCCACTCTGGCGTCCGCAACTACGGTGATGCTTTGCACGTCAGCGCGGAGCGGCTTTGGGATATCGTATTAGCAAAGCGATTAGGCGAGTTGGGCCGCTCTGTTATCTACGGTGTCGCAGTCGACGATGCTCACGAGTATGCTATCTGGGGGCTTGGCGAGACCAATCCTGGGCGGGGTTGGATCATGGTGAAATCTAAATGGTTGACTGCCAATAAAATTACCGAGGCGATCAAGCGTGGTGATTTTTATAACAGCACAGGTGTTTCGTTCTCCAGACTCGAGGTAGATGAATACGGCATCGATCTCGCCATAGACGTCACACCAGGAGTGGAATACACCATTGAGTTCATCGGCACAAAAAAGTCGACGGACCTTCAGGGGCGCGAGCGGCAGTATGTCGATCATGATCACGAGAGTAACAGTGAACATATGCACCGTCAGTTGATTTCCTATAGCAATGAAATAGGTGAAGTGTTGAAAACTGTTCAGGGTACGGCGGCGCGGTCTAACGTTAGTGGAGATGAGATCTATGTGCGTGCCAGAGTGACTTCGACTCAGCCCCACGGCAATCCATTCGCAGAAGGTGACGTTGAGATGGCTTGGACCCAGCCTTTGGTTGTTGAATAGGTTTATCTGCTTGCTTACAAGGAGGAATTGAGGGCCCAATATTAGGCCCTCAATTCCTTTTTCAGCACTGACAAGCTTGTCAATACCACTGATACGGTTGCTGAACATGAGAAATGGATACTTGATGTTAACGATACGCAGAATACTATCTTGAGGTTTCCAATAGCTGCCGACGCTGATCACAGGGTCGCCCAACTCTGAGGCATGATTCACCCAGGAGAAAGTGAAAAAGCTGCGGTTCGCTCGGTTTTCATTATCGACCCGAAAAAGACGATCCGCCTGACAATGACGAACCCAATGGCAGTGGGGCGAAATTTCGACGAGATTTTGCACGTTATAAATGGACTGCAACTGGGTGACGCCAACCCATAGCCACGCCTGCGGATTGGCGACCAGGCGACCAGGCGACCAGGCGAAGAAGTAATTATCCCGCCCTCAATCAGTGATACTCAAGCCAAGGATATTTTTCCACAGGGACACAATGAGATACGGCCTTATATTCGAGTGGCTGTTGGCTAATTTGGCAGTTTGAAACATATTTGCTCTTTTGTATCAGTTGCTTTATCTTGCGACCCACGGTCAATTTGTTCTCGCTGCATTTAGTACGATAGCCGTTTTGCAGTTGAGGCCTGTTTTGAAGGATCCTCTTATGAATGCCACGCTTGCCCCGCCCCCCGGAACCGAACCAGAGTCCGTAACGCTCATTTATCACTTCCTTTGTTGGGCATCGTTTTGGCTAATCGTCGGCACAGCGTATGGTTTATTGGCAGCAATCAAACTTTACTGGCCCGAAGCAGTTGAATATAGTTTTTTTTCTTTCGGTCGAATTCGTCCCATTCATACAACCATAGTCTTTTTCGGTTGGAGTTCCATGGCATTGGTGGGGCTAACGCTATTTGTGGTGGCACGTACTTCTAAAATCCCTCTGCAAGCTCCTAAAGCGGCATGGGTTGGGTTGCAGCTTTGGAATGTGTGCCTGCTAATGGGTTTAATCACACTTTCCTTAGGTATTAGTAATGGCCCTCAAGAATATCGCGAAGTCATTGCCCCCATCGCTACTTTTTACGCAGTTGGGCTAATCCTGATTTTTTATTCCTGCTATCAAACTGTTGCTAGGCGTGCCATTCCAGAAATATATATTTCTAACTGGTATATTCTGGGCGCCTTTTCTTGGATGACCATCTTGTCTATTACTGCCTATCTGCCCTTCTATCAGGAGGGCATGGGTAACATCATCATTGGAGGCTACTATATGCACACCGGCGTGGGACTATGGTTCACACCGTTGGTGTTGGGTATCACCTATTACGCGCTGCCGAGGCTGCTTGGTAAGCCAATTTACTCCTATGCTCTAGGAGTGCTGGGATTCTGGACTAATTTGCTGTTCTATACTCTGATTGGTGCTCATCATTATATTTTCAGCCCGGTGCCCTGGTGGTTGCAGACAACGGCAATTTTGTTCAGTGTGGGAATGATGGTTCCAGTGTGGTCAGGGTCAGGTAACTTCTTTTTAACGGCTCGCGGATCTTGGCATAAAGTACGTCGCAGCTATGCGATCATTTTTTTACTAACTGGAATCTGGGGCTACGCGCTGGTCTCAACGCAAGGTACGATCGAAGCATTCCGCTCTGCGAATGTCTATTGGCATTTTACAAATTTCACGGTAGGACACTCTCATTTGGCCATGTATGGCTTTATCTCTTTTGCGATCTGGGGTGCAATCTATGGGCTGCTTCCTCGAATTACGGGTAAGGAACTGTCTGAGGGCGCCATAGGGTTACACTTTTGGCTGGCATTTGTCGGTGGTTCCGTCTACGTTATTTCAATCTCCGCTGCTGGCATTCTTCAGGGTGCATCTTGGGTGGCAGGAGAGTCGTTTATCGCCTCTGTCGATGCCGCGAAACCGATGTGGCTTTGGCGCTCCATTGGCGGGCTTATGATGGTAGCTAGCCATATTGTGTTTATCGTAAATCTCTGGAACATGCGACCCAAACGTAAAACAGATTTGCTTGCTGAGGCTGTAGCAGTATGAGCCTAGATACGAACCACAAGCTGTTGGTTGCCACATCCAGCACTATCTTTTTTATCTTAACTCTTACTGTAGCGATCCTTCCTGCCTTTGAAGCTCAAAAGACAGAACCTTTGCCTGGCATTGAGGTTATAGAGCCTGACTCATTGATCGCTAGAGGTCGCGCACTCTATCTGAAAGAAGGGTGTGGCACCTGTCATACTCAATTCGTTCGCGATCTACCTGTTGATGCTCCTTACGGTCGCGGGTCACTCGCTGGTGATTATGCGCTGGAGTCTCCTCCATTGTTAGGCACTCAGCGCACCGGCCCAGACCTAAGTAATGTTGGAGTACGTCAACCCAGCGATGTGTGGAATTTGATTCATTTGTACAATCCGCGCGTTGTAGTGGCAAGCTCTGTAATGCCAGCGTACCCCTGGTATTTCGAAGAAAAAATTGAAGCAGCAGAAAATGATGTTGTGGTGAGTGTGCCGGATCGATACAAACCACCAGGGACGGTTATCGTAGCCACTTCAGATGCGCTGTCTCTAGTTGCTTATCTACAGTCACTCAAACAAATCGAGGTTGCACCTTAATGGCTTCGGTGAGAGATTTCTTGCTTACCTTGCAAAATGCTCTTAATGGGCATGGGCCGGATGCAACGGCGCTTAATATTCCCGGTATGATAGTTGTCACAATCGCGAGCATAATTGTAGTTTACTCGTTCTATCGCGCTGTAAAGCTCAGCATTTGGCCGCGCGAAGAAGATCAGGAGCACATTAAGAACAGAATTCTTAAGGAGGATGAAGACTGTGCGCATTGAGATCTATCTTGACGATAATGAGACGCCGATTAAGGTTCTTATTCCGCCAGAAAAATTTAAACTGGAAACGGAAACCATTCCTGATGGGGAGCATACCCTTGTATTTCGAACAATTGCGGATGACAAGAGTACCAGCCAACGCTTAATGAGCTTCAAGGTTCACAATGGTCCGGCAATTGCTGTGCATGGTATTAGTGACGGCGACACCTTGTCCGGTAATATAGATGTACTAGTGAATGCCTACGGCAGCCATATTGGTGATGAATTTGAACCTGGGCAGATTGAGACGCCAGCGCCAGTTCCAACCTGGGCATGGGTTCTTGCATTAGTTGTCATAGGTTGGGGGGCTGGGTACCTCTCTACAGCCCTGACAGATGAATTTGAAATACCCAGCGCCGTTGCCAGCACCGTTGCCACCACCAAGAGGCCTAGCACTTTACAAACAAGCGATAGTGATGCTTCATTTGTGCTTGGTAAACAAATCTATGGAAACAATTGTTCGTCCTGCCATCAACAAAATGGTGTTGGACTAAGTGGGGTTTTTCCATCATTAGTTAATAATCCAGCGGTAATGGCAGATGATCCTACGGACCAAATCAATGCCATACTTCATGGGCTTGCCAACAAGGTAATCGACGGAGTGGCATATGCGGCTGCCATGCCGCCATTTGGCAATTCACTTGCTGATGAAGAAATTGCTGCTGTGGTAAATCATGTGCGTCGCTCTTGGGGTAATAACAGCCCACCAGCGTCTAGCGAACAGGTTGCCGACCTGAGAATAAATTAGGCAACTCCATAGAATATTGACCCCATCTGCATCAAGTTTTTTATTTGCAGGCGACACAAGGGCTCCTATATTGGTACTGACAAGATAATTGGACTCCCCCCACTTCCTGAGAAGTGAGCTAATATGTTTGTTCCAACACAAAACATAAAGAAGTCCAAAGGATGAAGAATACAATAGCTGGTGTTGATCTGGCAAAAGATGTTATCCAGGTCTGTATTTGTAAAAACAATAAAGTGCATTCAAATGTTGAGATGCCCCATCGCGAATTTCTAACCTGGCTGTTTAAGTCGAAACCAATGAGCATAATTTTTGAGGCCTGCGGGACCTCAAACTACTGGAAACAAAGAGCGATTGAAGCCGGTCGTGATGCTCACCTTATTTCAGCTAAACTGGTGGCGTCGATCAGGCAAAATCAAAAGACGGATAAGAACGATGCTTTAGCGATTGCTCAAGCCTCGCAATTAGCAGAAATACAGTTTGTTGAGGGCGGAAGGTGTCAACCTCATATGGACAGTCATTGCCAAAGATAACATCTATTTCACGTAGCCAGCGGCTGATAACGTTGGGAAGTTAACGCGGTCATCGATAACTAAGTCCTCACCGGTTTCTGCAATAGGGTTGATAGCCACGGTCTCTGGTGGCATGGGTACGATTGGGTGTCCATGCACAAAGCGCTCTGGATTCCGTTCATAGCGTTTATCAAGGATGCGTTGTTTCTGTACGGTAACCTCTCGATAACGTAAGGTGCCCCCTTTTATATACCAAAAAATGTGTTCAAGCGTCATAGCTATTAGCAAATCGATGATTAACATCTCGGTGACCGGCTTCGTCCTGTCTGATCACTAAGATGACATCACGCAGCCTTGCATCAACAGGTAATTTCCAATAATCAATCGCAATCTTCGGAGCAGGCACATTTTCCAAGCGACCGCTGTCCACCTCGGTTAGGTATTCGCCATAGCTATACACCGCCTCTTCCTCGAAATATCCAACCAAGCGATGTGCAGTGCGGCCAGAAATAACATAAAGAGCGAAAAAGCTAGTGAAAAAAATACCTTGAGCCAGCAAAATCAGGAGACGCTCGAAAGCACTGGGCTGGGCAATTTCCACAAACGTCATCAGGTGCATACGTTCATTCTCAGCCTCTTCCAGCAATATATGAATCGCTGCCCGGTCGTCTTCCATCCGACGGAGCGAGCGCATGTGCCGCACCATCCCAGCGACCATCCCTGGCACTGCTGCCACAGTTTCCAACACCACCGCACGATGACCGTAGCGCTTGGCAAAAAAAAGGTCTGCAAAAAAGCGCAACATCCTCGTTAAGTGAAATGCCACGCGGTCAGAAACGCCGGAAGGAGTGTGATGTTTACTCAGCGGGTCGCCGCTGTGGTCGAATGAAGAAAATTCCGATGTTTCGTTCATGTCAATAATGTCCAAAATAAGAGTGCTAGAACTAGACAAATATCGCTGCTCGTTCAGGACTTTGTCCAATACCAGTCGTTACGATATCCATTGCTCGCTTAGATCACATACGCCAACAAGTTGCTACTGACAAGATAATTGGACTCCCCCCACTTCCTGAGAAGTGAGCTAATATGTTTGTTCTGACACAAAACATAAAGGAGTCCAAAGGATGAAGAATACAATAGCCGGTGTTGATCTAGCAAAAGATGTTA
>Ga0208413_1001465_pt1 | contig 15038 bp, 8 predicted proteins | sample AntAceMetag02UKD_FD_184761 | JGI IMG/M metagenome (GOLD analysis project Ga0208413, IMG submission 184761) | Saline lake microbial communities from Ace Lake, Antarctica - Antarctic Ace Lake Metagenome 02UKD (SPAdes) (version 2) | ecosystem: Environmental > Aquatic > Non-marine Saline and Alkaline... | reverse complement strand
TTTTGTCGTCGCGCTGGTCGGAGCGCTGGCCATCGGTGCTACGATGGGTCTTTCGCTGTTAGTCGCTTCGGGCCTGGTTGCGGGGGTGATCGCGACCGTGCTGGCTCCGGTGTGGTTGCCGCTCCTGGCGATAGTGGCCGTGGTGATGCTTTGCCGGCCGCGACCGGCAAAGCGGGCTTGAGGTCGCTCTACGCTCTACTCGAAGAAGGCGATGCCGTCGGTTTTGGCGAGAGGCATACAGCCATCGTAGCCGCCTGGAATGGGGTCCCAAATGAAGCCCGATTTGGCCGCCACGGCCGAGGTGAAGTAGCCGTTGAAGGTCAGCCAACGAAATTGCCGCAACCAATCTTTACCCGGAGCCTCATCGGTGGTGGCGATGGTGTGGATCGTATCATCCTGTTCCGGTGCGGGGAGTGCATCGAACCCCATTCGATCCAGGTGGGCGAGACCGGTGCGTAGTTTATTGCGATCTGCCGGACTGATGAAGAGTCCGTAAGTTACATCAATGAATTGAGGCACGCCGGCATCGATAGCGCCTGGGGTGTCGCTCGCCGGGAGCAGGCGCTCGGCCATGGCGGCGACTACTTTATATTGAGATGGGGTGAGGTAGCGGGGGGCAGCGCTGTCCGTAGCGAGTTCGGCTAGGGCGCGGGTGAGGGTGCCCGGCGAGACGGCGACGCCGAAGAGCAGGGCAGTGCGTTTGAGGGCTTCACGTCGGTTCATGGCAATCAGAGGTTGTGGCGGTTGAGTTCGTTGACGGCATGGTCGGCCGCGCGAGCGGTGAAGGCCATGTAGGTGAGCGAGGGATTCACGCAGGAGGACGAGGTCATGAAGGATCCATCGGTGACAAAAACGTTGGGCACGGCGTGAACTTGGTTGTGGCCGTTGAGCACAGAGGTCTGCGGGTCGTGGCCCATGCGGGCAGTGCCCATTTCGTGGATGCAGAGGCCGGGCGCGCTAGTGGGATCGTCGAATCCATTGACGTCCTGTAGGCCCGAGGCTTCGAGCATTTCGATGGCGCAGGCCTGCATGTCTTTGCGCATATTCATTTCGTTCGACTTGAACTCGCAGTCGAAGGTGACGGTGGGCTGGCCCCACTTATCGGTCTGGTCGTGGTTCAGATACATGCGGTTCTCATGGTAGGGGAGATGCTCGCCCCATGAGCCGATGCCCATCCGCCATTCGCCGGGCTTGAACAGGTCGGCCTTGAGGTCAGCGCCGAAGCGGGCGAGCTCCGCGACGCCGCGCGTCCAGTTGGTGCGGCTGCCGCCGCCTTGGTAGCCGAACCCGCGCACGTAGTCCTTCTGCTTGGTCGCGGCATCGCCGAGATTGCGGAAGCGGGGGATGTAGATGCCGGTGGGGCGCCGGCCCTTGTAATACATGTCTTGGAAGCCGTCGTAGCGACCCGCCGCGCCGACTTTGAAATGGTGATCCATCAGGTTGTGACCGAGTTCACCGGAGTCGTTGCCCATACCGGAGGGGAAGCGATCGGATTTCGAATTCATCAGGATCGAGGTGGAGGCAATCGCGGACGCGCAGAGGAAGATCACCTTCGCGTAGTATTCCATGGCTTCGCCGGTCTCGGCATCGAGGATGCGAACGCCGGTGGCTTTGCCGCTGGCCGGATTGTAGATGACTTCGGAAACGATGGAGAACGGCCGCAAGGTCATACGACCGGTGGCGGCGGCGGCGGGCAGGGTGGACGCGTTGCTGGAGAAGTAGGCGCCGTAAGGGCAACCGCGACTGCAGCGATTGCGGTATTGGCAGTTGCCGCGGCCCAAGTGGGGTTGGGTGAGGTTCGCGACACGGGCGTTGATGAGCCTGCGGTCGCTAAAGGTCTTCGCGATGCGCTCCTTCACGTGTTGCTCAAGGCAGTTCATTTCGAAGGGCGGCAGGAACTCGCCGTCGGGTAGCTGCGGCAGGCCTTCGTTGGAACCACTGATGCCGGCGAAGCGCTCGGCGTGGTCATACCACGGTTTGATTTCGGCGTAACGGATCGGCCAATCGACGCCGAAGCCGTCCTGGGCATTGGCTTCAAAATCGAGATCGCCCAGGCGGTAGGATTGGCGGCCCCACATGAGGGAACGGCCGCCGACGTGATAGCCCCGGCACCAATCGAACGGTTTGTCTTCCGCGTAAGGATTATCCACGTCGTCGACATACCAATGGGCGGTCTCTTCGCGAGTCGTGTAGTCGGTGCGGCTTTGCTTGGCTTGGCGCTCGCGCGATTTTCGGGTGATGGTGTTCCGGCCGGGGAACTCCCATTGCTCCGTCATGGCGGTCGGGTAGTCGCCGTGTTTGACGTCGCGGCCGCGTTCAAGGACGAGCGTGTGCAGTCCTTTTTCGGTGAGCTCTTTGGCGGCCCAGCCGCCGCTGATGCCGGAGCCCACCACAATAGCGTCATACGTGTGTTGGGCGGTGCCCTTGGTGGAGACATTCATGGGGGTAACGAGGTGGGGTTGCGCTGAATCGCGATCAACTGCGAGGAGCGTCGGAACAGGATGCCATGGGACCGAAAGAACTGGCAACGATGATCGTGGTTGGAGCGCTCAGCATCGGACAGCGGAATCCGGGGGCGGGATGCGACGAAGTGCATGATCGACCTGCCTGCGGCGCTCGCCTAAACGATGCGCATGCTAACTCAAGTTCCCCGTCGTGTCTTTGGTGTTGTTATCCTATCGGTCATGGCCGCGTCCGGCTGGAGTCACGGCGATCACGTCATGGCCATCGGCATGGATCAGCCGGACCGCGCGGTGGCGACGGGCAATGGTGAGCACCGCTACGAAACGGTGCCCGGCTGGGGGGCCATTCCGGATGGATCCAATCTCGGGCCGACCCATGGCGGCGTCGCCATCAGCAAGGCCGGCGACGTCTACGTCTCCACCGATGGACCGCATGCGATTGTGGTGTTCTCGGCGGAGGGGGAATTCCTCCGGAGCATCGCGCTGGATTGCGTGGGCGTGCATTCGCTGACGATCCGGGAAGAGAACGGGGTAGAGTTTTTGTATGGCGCGCACCTGAAAGCGCAGCGGGTCGTGAAGTTGACGCTCGATGGTGAGCTGGTGATGGAAATCAAAGACACGGCGGCGCAACCGATTCCGGAAACGTTCAAGGGATTGACGGCGGTGACGGTGGCACCGGACGGCCGCATCGTCGCAGCCGTCGGTTATGGCTCGAATATGATCCACGTGTTTTCAGCGGAAGGTGAGTTGCTGCATTCGTTTGGCTCGAAGGGCACGGACCTGCAGCAGTTTCGCGCGGCGCATGGCGTGGCGATTGATACGCGATTTGATGAGCCGTTGTTGATGATCGCGGACCGGGAAAACCGCCGCCTGCAGCATTATGATTTCTCGGGCAACCTGGTGGGCGTGCACGCGATCGGTTTGCGTCGTCCCTGCGCGATAAGTTTTTGGGGAGACTTTTGTGCGGTGGCTGAGCTGGAAGGTCGGGTGACCATTCTCGATAAGTCCGGCACGCCGATCGCGTTTTTGGGCGATCAACCGGATCGCGCGCAATGGGCCAATTTCAAGGCGTTGCCCTCCGAGACGCCGGCCAATCTCTTCACTGCGCCGCACGGCTTGAGCTACGATGCGGAAGGTAATCTCTACGTCCAGGATTGGAACCAATCGGGCCGCATCACGAAGCTGGTGAGGGTGGATGGCTAAAGAGAGCCCGTGGCGTGTTCGGCGGCGGGGATGCGCACACGAAAAGGGGTCACGTCGGAAAACGGTAATTCCGTCCTGGCGGACTTCATTAACGTTTTAACGACATGACCCCATGGGGAGTTGGACGGTCTGCCTAGCCGGACGATTTTACGGTCGGATTCGGGTTTCGGCGGTAGGGCGGTTTTGCCGCAAACCGCCGCTCTCGGCGAGCACGCCCTACCTTGCAGACCTCCTTTGGGGGGCGCTGTTTCTACGCGGACGAATCTCGTGATGACGCGGCTTCGCTGGAGAGGGGCTTTTTCGTCAGAGCGCTGCGCGCCACCGTGCCGGCCCAGTTGCGCAGATCGTCTAGCATCAGATAAAAGAGCGGCACGATCAGGAGGGTGAGCACGGTCGAAAAGGCGAGGCCGCCGATCATGGCTCGGCCCATTGGGGCGTAGGGCATGCCAATCATCGAGGAGTTGCCGAGAGCCATCGGCAGGAGTCCGCAAATCGTCGTGCAGGTCGTCATCAGAATCGGCCGCAATCGATGTTGGCCCGCTTGCAGCAATGCCTGCACCCGATCCATCCCCGATTGGCGTAGGCGGTTGGTGAGGTCGACGAGCACGATGGCGTTGTTCACCACGACCCCGATCAGAATCACCATGCCGATCATGGCCATCATGCTCATATCCGTCCCGGTGATAAACAGGGTCCACCATACTCCGAGAAACGAGAACGGCACCGCAATGATCACGGCCAGCGGCAGAATGAAGGACTCGAACAGGACGCCCATCAGCAGAAATACGAGCGTCACCGAAAGGATCATCGCAAATTTCTGGGCGTCGTTGGACTCCTGCAATCGCGTGAACCGCACACCTTTGTCCCAGCGGTAACCGGCCGGCATCTCGAAGCCGACCATGACTTCGTCGATCTTGTTAAAGACCGTAGTGGAGTCCTTGCGATCAACGACAGCAGTCACACTTAACGTGGTCTTGCGGTCTCGGCGTTCGAAGAAGGTGAGGGTCTTTTCGAAATCGAGGGTAGCGACGGATTCCAACGGAACTTCCCGCCCGTTCTCGGTTAAGAACGTCATGGCTTTAAGATCGTCCAAGCTCTGCTCTTCGACGTCTGCAAGCTGCACTTGGATGCGCACATCCCGGCCGTCGGGCGTGTAGAAGCGGCCGATTTCGCGGCCGCGCAGCGAGTAGGCGATCGTACCGGAAATGTCACCGGGGTTGATGCCGAGTTCGCGGGACCGGTCGCGGTCGATCATGATCCGAAGTTCTTCGCCGCCGCGTTCCATGGAGGATTCGACGCTGAGAGTTTCGGGGATCTCACGGATGCGCCGCTGCGCCTCCTCAGCCAAGGCTATAAGGGTCGTGGTGTCGTCGCCGTAGAGCGAGATAGAGATGCGGCCTTGGCCGCCCTCCTCGCCGCCGCCCCGCCGTCCGGCCCGCATGTCGACGCCGGGCGGGAGTTGGAAGTCCTTCCGCACGTCGGCCAAAATTTCTTCCTTGGTCATGAGTGGCTCCCGCTGGCCGACCCCGATCATGATGTTGTTCCAGACGACCTCATACCACTCGGTGGGCTGGTTGTCGGCAAAGCGTCCCTCCATGCGCGCGTAGCCTTTGCTGAAGCTCGATGAAACGGCCTCGATATTGTATTTCTCCATTCGTTCGAAGAGGAATGCTTCGGCGGTCTCCATAAACGCCGTCGTCTCTTCAAAGCTATTCCCGGAAGGCGGGTAGAAGTAGACCCGGAACGAATCGTTCTCCCCGCCGCCGCCTTCCCCGGACTGCTCTACGCCGTTCATGGGGATGGCGATGGTCGTGAAGGCCACCAACACCATGAGCCCGGATTCGAGGCGATGCCCGAGGACCCATTGCAGCGACCGGGTATAGCGTTCGCGCAGCCAGCCGATAGACTTGGGTTCATCGTGGTGACTGCCGCGCGAGAAGCGTTTCGTAGCCAGCGGAATGAACACCATCGCGATGAAGAGCGAGGCGATGAGCGATATCACGACGGGCATGCCGATCCGCAGCATCCAGAACGAAAAATCTGCGTCGTCACTCATCAGAATGAGCGGCATAAACACCACCACCGTCGTCAACGTGGCCATGGTCACGGCGAGCCCCACTTCGCCGGCGCCATGGATGGCGGCTTCCGTAGCGGAGGTGCCGCCTTGCCGCTTCCGGTAGATGTTTTCGACGATGACGATGGCGTTGTCGACGACGAGGCCGACGCTGAGCAGCAGCCCCATCATGGTGGCCATGTTCAGCGACCAGCCCATGAAGTAGATTACGATCACGGTGCACAACAGGGAGAGCGGGATCGCCAGCGTGAGGATGCCCGTCATGCGCGGGGCGCGCAGGAAGGCGAAGATCACGGTCGCCGCAAACGCGCCGCCCCAGAGTCCGGTGGACTTGAGGTTGTCGATGGATTCGCGGACGTGTTTTCCCTGATCCCAAAACACGCTGTAGTGGAGCCCTTCGAGCGACGGGTTGGTCTTCAATTCGGCGAGGGCTTCATGCACGCCGCGGGAGATTTGTTCGATGTTGGCGGAGGACTCCCGGGTGATTTCCAGCCCGATGGCGGGTCGGCCATCGATACGGAAGGCATAGTCCCGCTCGCTGGCGCGATAGCTGACTTCGGCGACATCGGCCAGGGTGATGCGGTGAACCGGGTCGACGATAATGCCGCGGATCTGATCGAGCTCGACGAAGCGGCCGACGGATCGCACGTAGACCTTGTTACCGCCCTCCATGACGTAACCGCTGGAGAGGGAAAAATTCTGGTCCCGCAGCAGTCCGACCAGGCGGTTGGGATCCACGCGATGGCTGCGCATGCGATCTTCGTCCAAGTCCACGCGGACCTCCTTGCTCCGATAGCCGTGCGACTCGACGTTGCCGACGCCATCGACCCGGCGCACCGCAGGATCGACGATGGTCTCCATGACGAAGGCGCGATCGGTGACCTGCGGCGGCAAGTCCAAGACCAGATACATGATGGGAATGTCGTTCTCGTCCCAACGGCGCACGTAGATGCGGTCCAGATCGTCGGGCATTTCGGGCATGAGCCGATCCATTCGATCCCGTAGATCGGCGTAAGCGGTTTCCAGATCCGTATCGTTTTGGAAACTCACCCGGATAAACACGTTGCCGGTGCGGATGAAGCTGCGGATCTGTTTCACGCCGCTGACGGTGCCGACCATGTCTTCGATGGGGCGGGCGACCTTTTCCTCTACGTCGCGCGCGCTGGCGTTGCGGTAAGGCGCCCAGATGCCGAGGTTCTTTTCGTCCATCCCTTCCGGAAACAGGGCGATGGGGAGCTTCAAATTAGCGATCACGCCCAACACCAAAATCGAGCACAGGATCATCACCACCGTCACCGGACGGGTGACGGAAAACTTGGGCAGCAGGTAGGCGAGTGGGAGGCGGCGACGCATCGGGCAGGGGGCAATTAAACCGAACGGGGAGGGTCGTCGATCGCGGTGGTAGGATCGGGGAGGGCGTCGACCTCGACGAGCAGATTAGGATGGCGGTTACCGCCAAATTGGGCGTAGAGCGTCGGGATAACGATCAAGGTCAGCACCATGGAAACGCTGAGTCCAGTGATCACGGTCACGGCCATGGGGGTGCGAATTTCGGAACCTTCGCCGAGGCCCAATGCCATTGGCGCGAGTCCGAGCACCGTTGTGAGCGTGGTCATCAAAATGGGCCGAAGCCGCGCACTGCCGGCTTCTACGATAGCGTCGAGACGATCGAGGCCGCGGTCCTGCAAGGTGTTGATGTAGTCGACGAGCACGATGGCGTTGTTGACCACAATGCCGGCGAGAATGATCAAGCCGATGAAGACCATGATGCTGATCGACGTGCCGAGAAAGTAGAGCCCAGTGATCACGCCGATGAGGGCGAGCGGCACCGTCATCATAATGAGGAAGGGCTGTGCGAGTGATTCGAACTGGCTGGCCATCACGATATACACGAGGAAGAGCGCGAGGGCGAAGGCGAGCAGAAGGCTGTTGAGGGAGGTCTGCATCTCCTCGTTCTGGCCGGAGATCACGTAGTCAAAACCGGTCGGGTATTCGAGGTCGCGCATGACGGTGGTGATGTCGCGCGAGACGGTAGCGAGATCAGCGCCGGAGAGATTGGCGTAGATGACCGCGCTGCGGGTTTGGTTGATGCGGCGAATTTCGCTGGGTCCTTCGTTGACCTGTAGATCGGCGACGCCGGAAAGCGGAATCGGAATGGGACCGTCGGGGTTTACGCGCAGTTGGCCGAGTTCGGCGAGGCCGAGGCGATCGTTCTCCTCGAGCCGCACGAGGATATCGATCAAGCGCTCGGCTTGGCGGTATTCCGTCGCGACAGAGCCTTGCACTTTGTTGCGCACGAGTTCCGCGACATTACGCAGGCTCAAGCCATACTCGGCCAAGGCATCGCGGTTGTAGATGATGCGGATTTCGGGATTACCCGATTGCAGGCTGGACCGCACATCGACGAGACCCGGGATCTCGGACAGCCGGGCCTCGGCGGTCTGCGCCAAGGCCTTGAGGGTGGCGAGTTGGTAACCGCGAATCTCCACCTCGACCGGACTCTTGAAAGAGAACAGCGCCGGGTAGGAAACCTCCAAGTCGAGCTCCGGGTAATTGGTGAAATTTTCGCGGATCCGATCAATGACGCCCTGTTCGACATTGGGTCCAGAATCGGGATGCAGGCGCACGGTTATGCGCGCGGTATGTTCGCCGGCTTCGGCGACGCGGGTAGCGTTGTTTTCGGCGCCCACGGTGACGGCAGTCAGGGCGACAGCGGTATCGGTCAAAAGGTTGGCTTCGATCTTTTGAGCGACGAAATAGGTGCGCTCGATCGGCGTGCCGACGGGTAGCGTGATGTCCAAATTGAACTCTCCTTGGTGCGCCTGTGGAATGAGTTCCCGGCCGAGGCGTGGCAACATGACCAGCCAACACACCACGAACAAACTGGCTGCGACGCCGATCACCGACCAACGGTTACGCAGCGCCGCGCGCAGGAGCGGCGGGTAGCTGCGTTGCAGTAGGCCAAACGCGTGATTAAACCCGCTCAAAATCGGCGAGACCAGCGGCGTGAGGATCAGCGTAATCACCCGGATGAAGACGATCACGATCGCGGCTACGACGAGGGCAAGGCTTTGGGCGAGAGTGGCGATGAGCTTCATCACGAGACCGAAGACCGCGCGCAAACCGAGGAATGGAATCACAACCAGACTCGCAAAGGTGCGCAGGCCGCGCCGCAGAAAACTGGCGGGCTGTTTGATCCATTGGACAAAACCCGCGAAAGAACGGCCGAATTCCGCGCCGGTCGTTACACTCAACAGACGTGGCCACACTTGGGTGCCCTGGAGCGGGCCGATCGCATCGGCGCTGAACCATGCGGTGATGCGGTGCCAGAGCGTATAATTGTTGCGCAGTCCGATGAGCCCCCCGAGCGGGGAAAGCACCAAGAGCAGCACGGTGAGGGCGAGTTTGAGCACCACCCCGACGACCACCAGAGCAGCGAGGACCGCCCGCAGGATCACCGTGCCGATGGCGCGAGTCGCGATGACCATCCGTCGTCCCCAGGACGCGTCATCCACGGGCTGGGGAAACTGCAGGAAGGTCTTGTCGTTGATGTCGCCCGCGAGCGCTAAGCTGCGCCCACTGAAGTCGCGCGAGGCCAGCATCGGAATGAAGAACAACGCCGCCAGCAAGGAGGCGAGTAGGGAGAAGACCACCGTGAGGGCCATGTCCCCGAAGACCTGCCCCGCGACCCCTTCGACGAAAACTATGGGGAAGAATACGGCGACCGTGGTGGCGGTCGAGGCGGTGACCGCCATGCCTACTTCGCTGGTGCCGCGCACCACGGCGACGGGCAGGGGATCGCCTTCTTCGCGACATCGGAAAATCGATTCCAGCACCACGATTGCGTTATCCACCAACATCCCTACGCCGAGTGCGAGTCCGCCGAGAGAGATAATGTTCAGCGATACTCCGCTGATGAACATGGGCGCAAAGGTCGCGACGATAGAGATCGGAATACAGATGCCGATGATGAGCGTCTGGCCGAGATTACGCAGGAAAACGAACAACACGGTCACGGCGATCAAGGCGCCGAAGATGGCGTTATTTTTGACCTCCTCGATGGAGTTGCGGATGAAGATGGATTGATCCGCGAGCGTTTGGATGGAGGCCTCCTCCGGCAGTTTGAAGACGACGAAGTCGGTCATCTGCAGGAACCGAATCACGCGTTCCGCTTCGGCGCGGCGGGCGGCACCCATGGCCCCGCCGCGACCTTGGTTACCTTCGGCTTTTTTGGCGGCGGGCTTTTCGGCGGTCTCCGGTTTTTTCTCGGGTGGGGGCGGGCCGATTGCGCCGGGAGGCAGCGTCGCGACGTAGGCCTGTTGTTCGGGGGTGCCGAAAATGGCGGTGGTGACGCGGCGGGCCACTTCGACGATGTTGGCATCGGCCTCCTTGTAGAGTTCGAGCTCAATGCTCTCTTGGCCCTTGACCGCGGTGATGACCTCGCGGTCGCGGTGATAGCGGGATACGGTCGCGATGTCGCGCAGGCGCAGATCGACGCCGTTCTGGTTGGCGATAATGAGCTGCTCGATTTCGCCCATCGATTGGAACTCATTCATGGTGCGAATGAGATATTCGGTTTGGCCCTCGCTGAGATTGCCGCCCGGCAGGTTCACGTTGCCCTGCGCCAGCCGTTGATTGATCTGGTCGATGTTGATGCCGAGGGTGGCGAGGCGGGACTCGTCGATGGCGACGAGGAAGAGCTCTTCCAGCCCGCCTTTGACCTTCACGGCGGCAACGCCTTCGAGGGATTCGAGCCGACGTTTGATTTCGTATTCCGCGAGATAGCGCAGCTCGTAGAGGGATTGGGGGCCCGCGAGACCAAAGCGCATGATCGGATCGAGGGTGGGATCGTAGCGCAGGAGAATCGGCCGTTCGGCGTCGTCGGGCAGGCGCACCCGGTCGACCTTTTCCCGTACATCGGCGGCGACGGTGTTCATGTCGGTCTCCCAACCGAACTCCATGATGACGTCGGACTGTCCGGCCTTGGAAATGGAGCTGATGGACGTGAGCCCGGACACGATGCCGAGCTCCTGTTCCAGCCGCTGCGAGATAGTGGTCTCGATCTCCTCGGGGGCCGTGCCCGGATACTCGGTGCGCACCGTGAGCGACGGGTAGCTCATGTCGGGCATGAGCGTGAGCGCGAGACGGTTGTAGGAGACCCAGCCAAATACCACGACGGCCAAGACCACCATCAGAATGGCGACGGGGCGCCGGGTGGTGAAGGCGAAGCGGGAGTCCTCGGGGTTAAAGCGATCGGACATGGCCGGTAGTTAGGAAGCAGCGGGCGGGAGGAAGGGCGGGGGAAGCTCAGGACTCGTCGGTGGCGGCAGCGGTGGTATCGGCGACCTGGGCCGCGGGCTGGAGTTGGTCAGGATTGACGACCTTCACGCGGGCGGCGTCCTTCAAACCTGATTGTCCGAGCACGATAACGGCATCGCCCTCTTTAAGCCCCGAGCGCACCTCGATGCTATCGGGCGTATCGAACCCCGCATCCAACGGCAAGCGGTGGGCGATGTTCTCGGTGACGGTGAAGATAAACTGGTCGCCGCCGTCGTAAACGATCGCACGCTTGGGCACGATGAGCGCGGCGGTGCGTTCTTCGGTAGTGATCGAAGCCTTCACAAAAAGGCCGGGCAGGATGTCGTGCTCAGGGTTGGAAACTCCGACGGTCACTTTGAAGGTGCCGCTCTGCGGATCGATCACGGGGCTGATGCGTTTGACCCAACCGTCAAACGTGCGGCCGGGCAGAAAGTCCGAAGTGATCTGCGCGGTTTGGTCTGGGGCGATTTCCGCTAGATAGCGCCCCGGCACGAACACGCGGGCCACCATGTCCTGCAGACTCACGAGGGAAAACAGTTTGGTATTGGTGGAGACGCGGGCCCCGATCTGAACTTCCCGCTCGGAAATCACGCCATCGAAAGGCGCCCGCACAGTGGCGTGATCGAGGCGGATCTGAGCGCGTTCGTAGCGCAGGCGCATCTGCTCCAACTGGAACGTGGCGTTCTCGTAGTCCTGTTGGTTGATCAGGTTGCGCTCGGACAGGCTCTGGGAGCGGGCGAAGTTGTTGGTCTCGCGATCGAGGGCGACGCGGGCCTCGTCAGCATCGACGCGCCATTCGCGTTCGTCGATTTTGACGAGCGGATCGCCGGCTTTGACAAAGTCACCCTCCTCGACGAGCAGCTCCTGCACTTGGCCGGCGACCTGGGGGTAGAGATCGACGGTCGCTTCGGTTTCGAGCGTGGAGTTAAACGAAAGCGTGGCGGCGATCGGCCCGCGAACGACGGCCGTGACCTGCACGGGCACGGCCTCGGGTTCTTGCTCCGCGCGACCGGAGCCGTTATCACCGGCGCTCGAGGCGTCTTTGGGGCCACAGCCGACGACGAGCAGGGCCGCGCAGGCGAGTACCCCGGTGAGGATGTTACGGCGAAGAGGGGAGGAAGCAGAAAGCGAGGAGGCGAAGAGCGAGACGTTCACAGGAAGAGGGACTAGAGGACGGGACCGGGCAGAAGCGATTCTGAGATGGCTTATTGTTAATACGCGTTAATCGCCCGAAAGTTGCGGTTTTTTTGATAAAAGGAATCTGGCGCGGGTGGACGGAGTGAAGGCGGCCTCAAACTTTTTGGGTGCGCTGGACGGAGAGGTTGACTGAATACGCACGATCATGCCCGAAGAATCTGATGATACCGAAACCTACGTCTCCCGCGTGCGCATGGTCGGCGATCTGGGCGAAGGAGCGGTGAAGACATTGTCCGGTTTTCGCAAAGGTCGCCACAGCGTGCCGGATTCGTTGTCGCCGGCGACGCAGGCATTTTTTGGCCGCCTGTGTGCGGAACGAATCCAAGAAGAGGCGGAGAACTGGTTTCAGCGCGCGCGGGCGGAGCTGAATTACAAACGCAAAGATCTCACGCTCGAGGTGACCTCGCCCCGTGCGGTGCTCACCGCCAAGGACTTTATCTTCGAAATCGCTTACGCGCTGAGCCCCGACGACACGTCCCGTTTTGAAGGCAAACAAACCCTCCAAGATGTGCAGGCGGGGTGTTTGGGCGGCGACACGTTTGAACGCCTGTTTGCGGGGCAGTTCAGCGAGATTGTCTTTGATCTCACCAAAGGCGTCTCGGTCGAAGGTGTGATCGACGCGGTGGAGGATTTGGATGGGGCGACGGGTCTGCAAGTGGACTACCCCTCCGACTATTCTAGCTGCGTGCTCACCGTGACGGATATCGAGGCGGAAGTGGAGTGCGATGGATCGACGCTCTCGATGCGATTCCCGCGCGCGGGCGGCCCCAGCGAGCTGATCGAAGCCTTCGCCGCCGTCCGCCACGCATTTCGACTGAGCAAAAAAACCGCGCTCGCCGGACTGCTGGAGTAGCGGTTGCCCGCGGCAACGCTGCTGGCATTCAACGAGCCAAGAGAGACGACCACGTTGTCGCGATGCTCCATGCAGCGACCGGAAGGCAAATAGGGTAAATTGAGTAGCCGCAGTGGAGTCGGAGCCGAAAGGGTGGAGCGGGGGAGCGAGCCATTGGAATGGAGTCACTGACTGCCCTCTCGTTTACGACCAAGACCACTACCACCAAGGCCGCGGACGACGACCTGACCTCTCGAGGTTTCAACGGCCACGAAATGCTGGACGGCCTAGGCCTCGTTCACATGAACGGCCGTATCTATGACCCTCTGCTCGGGAGGTTCCTTTCCGCGGACATACTAGTTGATGGTCCCTTCAATCTTCAGGGTTACAACCGCTACTCCTACGTTAAAAATAATCCGCTGACCTACAAAGACCCCAGTGGTTACAATGCCATGGTTACCGGGGTAATGAGACCGCTGGCGAATTTGCAGCTTCGGAAGCAATTGGGCACGGAAAAGGCGGATCGGGCGATCGCTTTGAATGATTCGATTGACCGAGGGCTTGGGCAGATGGCAGGTGGAATTGCCGCTGGTATGACGCTGCCCGGGCAGGTCGTGGGCTTGGCGGAGGACATCCAAGATCTAGCTCATCCGAATCCGGTCGTTAGGTTCTTTGCCGGTGCGAGTGTGGCAGCGGACGCTATGACCGGTGGAATAGCTCCCAACGCTGGCAGAATTAGAAGATCGATATCCGCCGGGCTTGAGAGCGTTAGTGAATCAGCGGCGAGAGTTACCAAGAGGGAGGCTGCCGACGTAGCTGGAACGCCTAATGTGAGTCGCACCGAGCCCAATGATATCAAATCGGATGGGAATTCCTCCAACGTGGATCCCGAGGCGCCTAGTAGTAGTGGCAATGCTGATGCGCCAAGGTCACCACAGGTCGGTGATAAAGTGACACGACACTGGGGCGGGAAGTCGGGCCCGGATGGCGAATCATGGACACGAGATCCTGCCAGTGCTCAGACTCGAGAAAATCTAGGACTTGGCCGAAGTAACACTGGGGAATTTGTTTCCGAAGGAACTCTTGTTGATGCAACGGGAACAACGAGCAAAAAGGCTGATTCGTGGGATGGTTTCGGAGGTGGTGGCGATGAGGTGCTTGTGCCAGACCCGCAGAAACAAATAAGGTTGGATTCAGTTCGAATGCCTGATGAACCTTTGCCCGATAGATAACATGCCCGACTTTTATCTTTTTCCTGCGGATTTGAGTGACGAGCCTTCGTCCTACAGGTGTACTTTCTGGAGAAAAGTCATTCTCGCGGAATCACACAAGGAGGTGTGGTTGGTGAGGATTAATCCAAGTTTACCAACTTGGATTAGTGATTACGTTCCGAATTATGAGCCGGATTTACTCGGGCTAGCTGCCGTGGATAAAACATGGACATTAAATAGAGTCGGCGAGTTTGGATTCATCGTTGATGTTCTCGTTATCAAGGACGTTAAGATGGTCAATGAAGAGTCCGGTCCGGCTGTGTTTTCCCGATTCGGCACTGGAGTAGTTAACGATGTTCCCATTAGACCTCGATTGGGACAGGGCAGCAAAAAGACGTCACGTCTTGACTCTTGACAAACTACCCCCGTTTGACGGTTCGCAACACGACTAATCCAACGCGGATAACCACGCCCCTGCGGCACACGCCGCGCCAGCCCTCCGGTCGTCTCGCTTTGCTCGATTCCCTCCGATCTGTCACGTCGTCTGCTCGTTCCCTGCGCTCCTGTTCGTCGCTCCAGTCCACAGGGCACTGCCCCACCGGCGTCGGCCCTGGTCGCGAAGAATCGCTCCCGAAGGCAGGGTGCAGTCAGAAGACGTCAGGTCTTGACTCTTGACAAACTGCCTCCGTCCGACGGCTCGCAACGCGTAACAACCCCGCCCCTGCGGCACACGCCGCGCC
>Ga0208413_1001463_pt1 | contig 15052 bp, 14 predicted proteins | sample AntAceMetag02UKD_FD_184761 | JGI IMG/M metagenome (GOLD analysis project Ga0208413, IMG submission 184761) | Saline lake microbial communities from Ace Lake, Antarctica - Antarctic Ace Lake Metagenome 02UKD (SPAdes) (version 2) | ecosystem: Environmental > Aquatic > Non-marine Saline and... | reverse complement strand
TCGCGTCCACCACGTTTAATCAAGATGACTTACACCCCTCGAGGGGCAAAAGCACACCTTTCGCTGATCGGCAAGGGCATTACATTCGATACCGGTGGGATCTCCATCAAGCCTGCTTCCAAAATGGATGAAATGAAAGCCGACATGTCCGGGTCTGCTTCTGTCATTGCAGCCGTGGCCGCGATCGCGCAACTCGGACTCAAGGTCAAAGTAACCGGTTGGGTTGCCGCGGCCGAGAACATGCCCAGCAGCACGGCTCAACGTCCCGGTGACGTTTTGACAACCTTCGACGGCACCACCGTTGAGGTTCTCAACACCGACGCGGAAGGGCGCCTCGTTTTGGCCGATGCAATCGGTATGAGCGTCCTAGAAAAACCAGATCTCATGATCGACATTGCCACCTTGACCGGGGCGCAACGCGTGGCTTTAGGTCGCCGAATTGCCGGTGTAATGAGCAACACCGACGCCGCGCGGGATCAAGTCGTTGCAGCAGGGGCAATTGCCGGCGAGGAAATGTGGGGCATGCCACTTCCTGCCGACCTCCGAGAAACCCTCAAATCCGAGATCGCTGACATTGCCAATATTGGTGACGGAATGGCCGGAATGCTCTCCGCCGGGGTGTTCCTGCAGGAATTCGTCCCCGATACCCAACCCTGGGTCCACATTGACGTTGCCGGCCCGGCCTACAACGACAGTGCCCCATTTGGCTACACACCCAAGGGCGGAACCGGTGCCGGGGTACGCACTTTCGTGCAAATTGCCCGTGAACTCAGTGCGGGTTAACACGACGGGGCAAAACGGACCTTGGGCAAGAACCACGTCCGCTTAATTCGTCTCAATAGCCGATGTGTGCGTGGGCACCGTGCGGTGGAAGGATAGGGGCATGACTTCTGCCGACGTACTTATTCTTGGAGGCGGCAGCGGCGGCTACGCTTGCGCCCTTCGATCCGCCGAACTCGGACTCTCCGTAATCCTCATCGACAAAGACAAATTGGGTGGCACCTGCCTTCACCGTGGCTGTATTCCAACCAAGGCGCTATTGCATGCAGCCGAAGTTGCCGACTCAAGCCGCGAATCAGAGAAATTTGGCGTAAAAACAACGTTTGAAGGTATTGACATGCCCAAAGTCAACGAATACCGCGACGGTGTCGTTGCCCGTCTTTATAAAGGCTTACAAGGTTTGATCAAAAGTCGCGACGTCACCTTCGTCGAAGGTGAAGGCAAACTTGTTGGAGCCAACACCGTTGAAGTGAATGGCGTGACCTACACCGGAAAAAATGTAGTCCTGGCCACCGGTTCTTATGCCAGATCAATACCTGGGCTGGATATCTCTGGCCGAATCATGACTTCGGATCAAGCACTGGATCTTGATTACGTCCCCAAAAGTGTGATCGTGCTCGGTGGTGGCGTCATCGGCGTCGAGTTCGCAAGTGTGTGGAAGTCATTCGGTGCCGACGTCACAGTTGTAGAGGGTCTACCCCATCTGGTTCCCAATGAAGACGAGGCGGCGTCCAAGGCTCTGGAACGCGCCTACCGCAAACGCGGAATCAACTTAATCCTAGGAACCAAGTTCGCTTCGGCAACCCAAAATGACTCCAGTGTTGAGATCACCCTCGAGGACGGCAAGGTCCTGAGCGCGGAACTCCTTCTCGTGGCCGTTGGTCGCGGGGCGAACACCGCGAACATGGGCTACGAAGAAAACAATGTTGCCATGGACCGCGGCTGGGTTGTGGTCAACGAGCGTTTGGCAACGAATGTTCCCGGGATCTTTGCCGTCGGCGACATCACGCCCGGTCTGCAACTTGCTCACCGCGGATTCCAACACGGAATTTTTGTCGCCGAGGAAATTGCCGGCATGAACCCAATTGTTATCGCTGACATCAATATTCCTAAAGTTACTTATTGCGAACCTGAAGTCGCCAGCGTCGGCATGAGTGAAGTAGAAGCCCGCGCAGCCTTTGGTGACAACGTAAACGTCTACGAATACAACCTTGGCGGCAACGGCAAGAGCCAAATTTTGGGCACGGCCGGCTTTATTAAACTGGTAGCTCAAAAAGATGGGCCCGTCGTGGGAATTCACATGGTCGGCTCTCGCGTGGGCGAACAAATCGGTGAAGCACAACTTATTGTTAACTGGGAGGCCTACCCAGAAGATGTCGCAACTCTGATTCATGCACACCCCACCCAAAATGAAGCAATGGGAGAGGCTCACCTCGCCCTTGCCGGCAAACCACTGCATTCCCACGCTTAACCAACACGAGCATATTTTGCAAAAGAACAACTAATAGGAGTTCCGATGTCAGTATCAGTCAAGATGCCTCAACTCGGCGAAAGCGTCACCGAAGGGACAGTCACCCGCTGGTTGAAAGACGTGGGAGACCACGTTAACGCAGACGAACCATTGGTAGAAATCTCAACTGACAAGGTCGACACCGAAATTCCGTCCCCCGCAACCGGAATCCTGCTTTCCCAATCCGCGCAAGAGGATGACGTCATTGAAGTCGGCGCCGAACTAGGCGTGATTGGCGAAGAGTCAGAAGCAGGGACACCACCCACTGCGCCAGCTTCCCCAGCACCACCCGAGGTTGCCGAGGTTGCCGAGCCCACTGCGCCAGCTTCCCCAGCACCACCCGAGGTTGCCGAGGTTGCCGAGGTTGCCGAGGTTGCCGAGGTTGCCGAGGTTGCCGAGGTTGCCGAGCCCGCTGCCGCTGGTGCAGCGGCAACCGGTGCCGGAACCGACACCATCATCACCCTTCCGGCCCTTGGCGAAAGTGTCACAGAAGGAACGATTACCCGTTGGCTTAAGGCTGTCGGAGACGTGGTCGCCGTCGACGAACCAATTGTTGAAATCTCGACCGACAAAGTGGACACCGAAATTCCTGCGTCGGTCGCTGGCGTGCTCACCAAGATCACCGCGCCCGAGGACTCCGTTGTAGAAGTTGGCGGCGAACTAGGTCGAATCGGATCAAGTATGGCCGCAGCGCCCGTAGCAGCGCCCGAACCGGCAGCGCCCGAACCGGCAGCGCCCGAACCGGCAGCGCCCGAACCGGCAGCGCCCGAACCGGCAGCGCCTGTTGTTGCACCTGTTGCAAGCGAATCAACCCAGACTGGTTACGTCACACCCTTGGTGCGGCGCATGGCCGCTGATGCCGGCATTGACTTGGCAACGGTTGCCGGTACCGGTTCCGGCGGCCGAATCACAAAATCAGATGTTGCTGCAGCATCGGATGCTGCTTCCTCTGGCCCCGTCACGGCAACAGCACCCGTTACACCTGCGCCTGCTCCTGCCGCCGCACCCCCGGCAGCCGCTCCGAAAGCCGAAGTACCCAAGCCAGCGGTTGCTGTGGGTGGGCCACTTGCCGGTACGACCGAACCGCTCAGTCGCTTGCGCAAGGTGATCGCTGAGCGCATGGTTGAGTCTTTACAAACCTCAGCGCAACTGACGACCGTGGTCGAGGTCGACGTCACCAAAATTGCGGTAGTTCGCAATCGGGTAAAGGGGTCATTCGAACAACGTGAAGGCGTCAAGCTTTCCTTCATGCCATTCTTCGTGAAAGCATCGGTTGAAGCCCTAAAGCAGTTCCCACAACTCAACGCCTCAATTGACACGGCAGCCGGAACGGTCACGTACTATTCGGACGAAAATATTGGGATTGCGGTGGACACCGAGCGTGGACTGCTGGTTCCCGTGATCCGTCAAGCCGGTGACCTCAATATTGCCGGAATCGCACGCCAGATTTCTGACTTGGCCGCACGCACTCGCACCGGCAAGGTCTCACCCGACGACCTTTCCGGTGGTACCTTCACGGTGACAAATACCGGCAGCCGCGGAGCACTTTTTGACACTCCAATTGTGAATCTGCCCCAGGTTGCGATTCTGGGAACCGGCGCCGTTGTCAAACGTCCCGTAGCAGTGACCGACAACAATGGTGCCGACGTTATCGCCATTCGCTCCATGGTCTATCTCTCATTAAGTTACGACCATCGATTGGTTGACGGAGCAGATGCTGCTCGTTTCCTGTCCGCTATCAAAGTACGTTTGGAAGACAGTTCATTCGACGCTGAATTGGGGCTGTAAACATGCGGGTCGCGGTTACCGGGGCGAGTGGACTCATCGGGTCTGAACTAGTTCCGCAACTGCGCGCATCAGGTCACGAGGTTATTCGCCTGGTTCGCCGGGTACCAATATCAACGGATGAAGTGCAATGGGACCTCAATACGGGATTTGTGGGCGATCTTGGTGAAGTTGATGCAGTCGTTCACCTAGCTGGTGCCGGGGTTGGTGACCATCGTTGGAGTGACTCCTATAAAAAAGAAATTTTAGATAGCCGCGTTAAAGGCACCGAGACCATCTCGCGTGCGATCGCAAATATGGAACGTAAGCCGCACACTCTGATTAGTGCATCTGCAATTGGTTTCTACGGGGACACCGGTTCCAAGGCGGTTACCGAGACCGATCCAGCCGGGCACGGCTTCCTAGCCGACGTTGTCGTTGCATGGGAAGGGGCAGCGGGTGCTGCCCGCGAAGCTGGCATTCGGGTTGTGTACCCACGAACCGGTCTAGTGGTCTCCGCTGATGGGGGCGCATGGGCACGCATGTTTCCACTGTTTAAAGCTGGAGTGGGCGGAAAACTAGGAAGCGGCAAGCAGTACTGGTCCTGGATCTCCATGCGCGACGAACTTAATGCAATCGAGTACTTGCTCAATAGCCCTCAAATCAGTGGGGCCGTGAATCTCACCGCACCAGAGCCGCAAACAAATGCAGAAATCACTTCTGTCATGGGTCAGGTCCTGGGGCGCCCGACCTTGCTTCCTGCTCCCGCATTTGCCCTGAAAATTGTTTTGGGTGAGTTTTCAACGGAAGTTCTCAGCAGTGCACGCGTGCTACCCGCGGTTCTTGAACAACACGCTTTTAAATTCCAAGACCGCGATATCGAGTCGGCAGTTCGTGCAGCTCTCGCTGCCACGAGCGGCTGAGGTGTAGTGAGACGGTGAATACGTGAGCTCAATGCCTGTTGTCATTATTGGCGGTGGACTGGCAGGACTGTGCGCGGCCCGACAACTCAGTATTCATGAAATAGATGTACTTGTTCTCGAAGCGGATGATCGCGTCGGTGGCCGCGTGCGCACCGACATTGTCGACGGCGTTCACATGGATCACGGATTCCAGTTGTATAACACCGCCTACCCTGAAGGCAAACGTGTTCTGGATTACCAGGCATTGGACTTGCATCCATTTAGTTCCGGGGTGATCTCTTCAACGGAGCACGGTCGAATCAAACTCGGTGATCCCCGCGAACTCCTCGGGTGGCTGCCGACCTCGATTACGTCTGGTTCACTCGGGTCAAAGGCTGCATTTGTGCGATACGCATTGGCCCAGTCGCGTAGATCTCCGGCCGAGATTACTCGCAGCGTTGATGGCAGCGCGCGCGCGACGCTGGAGCGCGCCGGAGTTACCAGAAAATTCTTTTCTGAGGTTATTCAGCCGTTTTTTGCCGGTGTATTCCTTGAGCCCGAACTCGCCACGTCAAGTCGTTTCATGAACTTAGTGTTGCTCACATTCGTCAAAGGTAAACCCTCGTTGCCGGGAAACGGAATGCAACAAATCCCTGAGCAATTGTTCAACGCGCTCCCGGCAGACACGGTGCGATTCAACTCCAAAGTTTCGGCCGTGTCCGCGAACTCGGTGCAAGTCGGCGGTGAAGTGATCAACGCCAAGGCCGTGATCGTGGCGACAGATTCGACGTCGGCCAATGAACTCAGCGGGGTAAACGCGCCCGCCTGGAATTCGGTGACGACCTGGTACCACCTCGCTCCTTCGGGAACTCTCGACGAAGGAAAACCGGTCATTGTCGTTAACGGTGGCGCTGCTGGCCTGATCACGAACAGCGTTGTCTTGACAAATGCGGTTCCCGGCTACGCACCTGGCGCACAGTTGATTTCAACCTCAGCGTTGGGTCTCCATGGAAGAGACCTCAACCTCAAGGGTTACTTGAGCACCATGCACGACGCGGACACATCCACTTGGGAGTTGGTTGGCCATTACCCGATTTCACGGGCGCTCCCAGCAATGACTCCCCCACACGAATTCACGGCACCGGCAGAACAGGACGGGATCTTTCTCGCCGGCGACTACCGAACGAGTTCGAGTATTCAAGGCGCAATGGTCAGTGGCCGGCGTGCGGCCGATTCTGTATTGGATAGAGTCTTCGGATATGGAGGTGCGCATGTTGGAAATTGAACAACTTGGCACAGACGTCGACTACCAAACCGCGTGGGATTACCAGAAGCAGGTTCACGCCGAAGTGGTCTCCGGTGAGCGGGGCGACACGATCCTGCTGCTTGAACATTCCCCCGTTTACACCGCGGGTAAGCGCACCGAAATTCATGAACGACCAACAACGAGTGCCCCCGTTGTTGACGTTGATCGCGGTGGAAAAATAACCTGGCACGGCCCCGGCCAAATAGTGGGGTACCCGATTGTGCGACTCGGTGACCCGATTGACGTCGTTGCCCACGTTCGCCGGATCGAGGAGATGTTGATGCGGGTGTGCAGCGAATTTGCGGTCGTCACGGAGCAGGTGGAGGGACGCAGTGGTGTCTGGGTGACCCGTCCCACTCCGGCTCGAAAGATCGCCGCAATCGGCATTCGGGTCTCACAAGGAGTCACATTGCACGGGTTCGCCTTGAATTGCAATAACTCACTCGAAGCCTTTAATTTAATTGTTCCGTGCGGAATCATTGATGCAACCGTAACAACTCTGAGTTCGGAATTGGGACGCGAAGTGGCGCCTAGTACGGTATTGCCAGTCTTGCACGCACATCTTGGTGAATTAGTACCTATTGGAGGGAGCGCCCCATGACAATCGATTCCGTGTTTACCGGCACCGATACGAAGGGCCGCAAATTACTTCGCATTGAAGCGCGCAACGCTGCGGTACCCATCGAAAAAAAACCACCGTGGATTCGCACCACCATGAAAACCGGACCGCAGTACACCGCAATCCGCGATCTGGTTGCCAGCGAAGGCCTACACACTGTCTGCCAGGAAGCCGGTTGCCCCAATATCTATGAATGCTGGGAAGACCGTGAAGCAACTTTCCTTATTGGTGGTGAGCAATGCACTAGGCGGTGTGACTTCTGTCAAATTGATACCGGCAAACCTGATCCCGTTGACGTCGACGAGCCACGACGCGTTGCCGAGTCTGTTCAAAAAATGGGCCTGAGGTACGCGACCGTCACGGGAGTAGCACGTGATGACCTCCCCGATGAAGGCTCGTGGCTCTACGCCGAAACAATCCGTCAAATCAAACTTCTCAATCCGGATACGGGTGTTGAAGTATTAATACCCGATTTCTCGGCCAACCCCGAACTGCTGGCTGTTGTCTTCGCCACCCGGCCAGAAGTTTTGGCGCACAATATTGAAACTGTCCCGCGGATTTTTAAGTCAATTCGCCCTGCATTTAGATATGACCGTAGTTTGAACGTAATTACCCAGGCTCGCGATGCTGGACTGGTGACCAAAAGTAACTTGATCCTAGGAATGGGCGAAGAAGAAGCCGAAATTGATCAGGCTCTTGTTGATCTGCATGAAGCCGGTTGCGATTTGATCACGATCACCCAGTACTTACGACCCTCGAAGCGACACCATCCGGTCACCCGGTGGGCTCCACCGGAGGAATTCGTGCAGTGGGAAAAGCGTGCCTATGAAATTGGTTTCGCCGGAGTAATGAGCGGCCCACTTGTTCGCTCGAGTTACCGCGCGGGTCGACTTTACGCCCAAGCAATTGACAAGCGCGGTGCGGTTCATTTATGAGCCCAAAAGTTGCTTCCCTGCACGTTTGGTCACCGGACCTAGAAATGCCGACACCGGTAAACTCGATCAACCTCGAGTTTGCCGGAATTCCGGGGGATCGACATTTTGGTAGCACCATGCACACCGGGGCCCGGGAAAAGCACGCGTTCGAGCGCGGTACTGAAATAAGCAACTACCGGCAAATATCAATTATCGACATGGCCGAACTCGCAAAAATTGCGGCCAATTTGGGGATTGAAAGACTCGCACCGGGAACAATTGCTGACAATATCTGCACGGAAGGGTTTCCCGATCTCACGGCCATTTCGCTGATGTCGCGCCTAGTGTTTCCCAGCGGAGCAAGCATCATGACCGGGGGTGCCAATGCCCCCTGCACGATTGCTGGAGCCATGGTCGAGTCCGTTTATGGCATTAAACCCCACAGTTTTCCCAAAGCGGCAATGCACCTACGAGGAATCACCGGTTGGGTTGAACGACCCGGGGTAATCAATGCCGGCGACCCCATCACGGTAGTTACCCTTAACTAGTCATAGATCCGCATTGCCATAGGGTGAGCCCGTGGCTAAAGGCAAATTTCGTCAGGGAATTTCATCACTCGCTCAAAACTGGAAAATGACCCAGAAGGTTTATCCGTTTCTTTGGGCTGAGTCACTCGGTTTTCTTGCACTGGGAGCAATCGTCGTCGCGGCGCCAGTGTGGGTCCTTCTCAATCCCGCTACCGCGCTCCTCGTTGGTCTTCCCGTTGGTCTTTTAGCCGCCACCTACTGGTTTAGTCGTCGGGCGATGTCGGCCGCGTACTCGTCAATCGAAGGTCAACCGGGTGCTGCCGCGGCCGTTGTTCAGAGCATCCGGGGAAACAAGTGGCCCATGACTCCAGCGGTGGCGATCAATAAAAATCAAGACATGATTTCTCGGGTGGTCGGTCGGCCCGGGGTAATCCTGATCTCTGAGGGTCCCGCATCACGCGTGGGAAGTTTGTTGGCAAATGAGCGTAAAAAGACAGCTCGCTGGGTCCCTGATATCCCGATCTATGAAATTCAGGTGGGTGTTGAAGCAGATCAGGTCTCACTGCAGAAGCTACAAAAAACGCTGACGAAGTTGCCCCGCAACCTGCGTGGAGGCGAAGTCACCGAAGTTCGCCGTCGCCTTGATGCGCTAGGTAACGCCGCCAATGCACTGCCTATTCCCAAGGGTCCCATGCCGACAAGTGCTCGTTCGGTTCGCCGACCGCGTTAATCCGCCCACTCTTTCGGTTATTTAATTACCCGAATTACTCGAGAGCCGACGATGCGATCGTGTAAGCCGCGTCCATCTGAGTCCATCACGAGTGCTGGGATTACCAAAAGAATCAATAGCGTTCGTAGCATGATTCGCCACAGCGAAAGCCGTCCACCATTGAAATTATTGACCACCCGCATTGCCAGCAGTTTCTGACCGAATGATGCCCCGAGTAAAAATGTGAAGATCACAATTTCGACGACAAATACCCCGGTTGTTGCCAACATGGATTCTGGGGTCCCGTAGGCAAACTCCCGAAATACCAGAATCGCAATGCCAAGACTGGCAAACCAGTCGATGGCAAGTGCACCGAGTCGACGGGCAACACTTGCATAGGAATTCTCGCCAAACATCAAGTCGGGTTGGGAACTCACGTAATGTCACGCTTGTTGGTGATGAACGCTGCCGCAATAGCGAAAACAACCGTGTAACCAACGAGCACCGCGATTCCTACCGGGACACTCACGAAGTCGGCCGGATTTGATTCCGGTCCTCCCCCACCTGATTGCAGAATGGCATTGAGCGCATTTCCGGGCAACCATTTACCCACCGTTAAAAAGAACACCGTGAGCAATGGCTCAATCACGAATGAGAAGACCAGGGCAATAATGATTGCTGCGACTTGGCTGGTGATAAGCGAACCAATTGCCACACCCAGGATTGCGTACAGAACGAGGCCGATCAACGTTCCACCCAAGATTTCAAATGCCGCACTCCACTCAAATGGCGCCGAATCTTGAGTACCGAGTAGCAGCATCGTGGTGAATGCTGCAATCAACCAGAGGATGAAAGCCAGTGCCAATGCGAGGATCGCAAAGGTCGTCATTTTTGCGGCCATGACCCGCCAACGAACGGGGGTTGCCAAAAAAGTGGAGGTAATTGTTTGATTCCGGTACTCCCCCGACATTGCGACAATTCCCAAAATCAACAGGAAGACACTGGCGCTCCCCGCCGAAGCGATCACAATCTTGATGTAGGCGGGGTCCATAAGTCGATTGGTGTCTTCAAACCCTGGTGGCGTGACAAGCACCGACAGGAATATTTGCAACAGCATGAATCCCAAGGCAGAAATGGAAAGGATGAGCAGCAACTTGGTGGAAAAAACTTTACGAAATTCAGAGCGGATCAAAGCGGTCATCCTGGACCACCTTTCCCGTGAACCGATTCATTCGTCGGAGATTCTTCCGCGGTGAGACCCAAGAAAAGTTCTTCAAGGTCGGCGGCCTTGGCGGATAGTTCGTGTAGTTCAAGGGATTGCTCAAATGCCGCTCTGCCAACGGCTTCGGGGGTGGCCCCGATAATCACTGTCTCACCGGGGCTACCCGGTCGAATGGACCACTCGCTGGGAATAACAAGTTGCTCAATATTGGGCCCACGCACGACCACCTCAGCGGGTCCACCCTCGGTGAGAGCGAGCAGTGAACCTTGATAGACAAGTGATCCTGATCGAATAATGATCACGTCGTCGACCGTCTGCTGAACTTCGGAGAGAACGTGACTGGACACTAGGACACTGACACCCTTCCCCGCCTGATGCCGAAGGAAGGTGCGAAGCCAGGAGATCCCTTCGGGGTCGAGGCCATTGGCCGGTTCGTCGAGAATTAAAACTTTCGGGTCCCCGAGAAGTGCAACGGCCAAAGCCAATCTTTGTCGCATACCCAGTGAATAACCACCCACTTTGCGGTCGGCTGCTGCCGTGAGTCCTACGGTCTCCAGGACCTCACTCACCCGCGAGTCGGAAATCTTTGCGGCGCTCGCGATCATGCGCAGGTGGTTGCGCGCGGTCCGGGCGGGGTGAAAACCGCTGGCCTCTAGGGATGCCCCCACCACGGTGATCGGGTTTTCAATTTCACGGTAGGTGACCCCGTCGATTGTGGCCTTACCCGCCGTCTGGGCTACTAAACCGAGCAGGCAACGAAGGGTCGTGGTTTTACCGGCTCCGTTTGGCCCTAAGAACCCGGTTACCTTGCCCGGAGCGGCTGAAAAGCTCAAATCCCGGACCGCGACCACTTCTGAACCGAAACTCTTGGTCAAATGTTCCACCACAATGCTCATCGCTTCAGTCTAGGCCCAACGGACCGGCGAAGACCGATTGCAAACGCCCCTGTGGATTACCCATGGCGTTAACACGTTTGAAACAGTCGGGATACTTTGGCGACACCGACCGCACATAGAGTTGAGTCCAGTTGAACTTCCCAACAGCACTTTTTATCGAGAGTAAGACCCCTACAGGAGGTAGGCATGTTCACGACCAGCACAGAAGTCCTGGAATTCATTAAAAAGGAAAACGTCCTGTTTATTGACGTTCGCTTCATGGATTTACCCGGTGTGATGCAGCATTTCAATGTGCCCGCGGGCTCCTTCACCCAGGACGCCTTCGACGAAGGCATGATGTTCGACGGGTCGTCAATCCGCGGTTTCCAGGCCATTCACGAGTCGGACATGAAACTCGTTCCCGATCCCAGCACCGCCTATATTGATCCGTTTCGCCCGGCCAAGACCCTGATCATGAACTTCTCGATTTTGGACCCATTCACCGACGAGCCTTATTCTCGCGACCCACGCAATGTGGCTTCCCGGGCCGAGACATATTTGAAGTCAACCGGGATCGCCGACACGGTCTACTTCGGAGCCGAAGCCGAGTTTTATGTCTTCGACGACGTCCGATTTGAAACCAATCAGCACTCTGGCTACTACTACATTGATTCCGTTGAGGGTGCCTGGAACACCGGTCGCGTCGAAGAAGGCGGCAACCGCGGGTACAAGACCCGTTATAAGGGCGGCTACTTCCCCGTCCCACCGGTTGATCACTTCGCTGACATCCGTGATGACATGGTTCTCAAATTGCAGCAGGTTGGCCTCAGGGTTGAGCGTTCACATCACGAGGTTGGCACAGCCGGACAAGGTGAAATCAACTACACATTCGACAGCTTACGCAGATCCGCAGATGACCTGATGAAGTTCAAATACGTGATTAAAAACGTTGCTTGGGCCCACGGTAAAACCGCAACCTTCATGCCAAAACCACTTTTCGGTGACAACGGTTCTGGTATGCACTGCCACCAGTCACTCTGGCTTGATGGCAAACCACTTTTCTATGACGAAAGCGGCTACGGCGGCCTGTCAGATCTCGCTCGTTGGTACATCGGTGGCCTGTTGCATCACGCGCCTTCACTGCTTGCCTTCACTAATCCAACCGTGAACAGTTACCACCGTTTGGTTCCCGGTTTCGAAGCACCCGTGAATCTCGTGTACTCGGCGCGTAACCGTTCAGCCTGTATCCGGATCCCGGTTACCGGTTCCTCTCCTAAAGCCAAGCGAATCGAGTTCCGAGTTCCCGATCCCTCGAGTAACCCGTATCTTGCATTCGCCGCTCAACTGATGGCCGGCCTTGACGGAATCAAAAACAAGATTGAGCCACTCGCCCCCGTTGACAAGGATCTCTACGAATTGCCGCCCGAAGAATTGGCGAACATTCCACAGCTGCCTGCATCACTGGACCGGGCATTGGAGGCTCTCGAAGCAGACAACGAGTACCTGCAGGCTGGTGGGGTCTTCCCAGCAGATCTCATAGAGACCTGGATCAACTACAAGCGCACACAAGAAATCGATCCCATCCGGTTGCGTCCGCATCCACATGAGTTCGAGATGTATTACGACATCTAAATCGATATCGAATTTAAAGGGCACCTTTTTACGCGGAGTTTTCCCGGGTCAAAGGGTGCCCTTTGTTTTGAGCGCACAACCGGAAATAAATATCGATACTGTTAACGCGTTATGAGTAAACAAACTGCCCTGGGTTGGATGCTTGTATTTGTACAGGTACTCGTTTTTACCGGATTTTTTCTGCTCCCCTGGCGCGAACCCAATGTTTTATCTCTGATCGTTGGAATCGCATTGGGTGCTGCCGGTCTTGCAATTGCGGCTGCCACATTCAAATCATTAGGCGATGCACTCACCGCGACGCCTGTTCCTCGGGCGGGTGCGGCGCTGCGCACCAAAGGTGTTTTCGGGGTCGTGCGTCACCCGATTTACAGCGGAGTGCTGCTGGCATTACTTGGACTCGTGATTGCAGTTGGCTCCTGGTGGAACCTACTTTGGTGGTTAATTGCCATTGTCTTTTTTGCCATCAAGTCTCGCTGGGAGGATTCGCTCCTGCGGGCCAAGCATCCGGGTGAGTGGGAACTCTGGGCCTTGGAAACACCCGCACTTATTCCTTACCGTAAAAAATCGGCTCGCTGAGCCCTATTTTAAATGACAGTTAATCGGTCCAACTTTTTTTAAGACGTCAAGATCGCAACGATATGCGGTTGGGTAATAGTCCCCCATCACGCTTTTTGTGAGAGTTAGATTGAACGTTCCGTTAGGGGGTGGAGTGACGTTCGTTACAGACTCCGCGAAGGAAGTGCTCGGCAACATATTACGAATAGCAAACACCTGATCGGCTTTTGAATTCGCCGCGGGCAACCAAATAAAATTTGATCCGATTTCATCGACCGTGGGACGATCGCTGGATCTGGTAACAATTGCGATTGTCGAGGAATCTCCGTTCATTGCCGTTCGAATTTGCGTGTCAGTGGCACAGCCGTCAGTAATACTGACAACTGGATACGGCAGTTTGTCCAGGTAACTGCAGAATGACAGATACCTCAGTTGATACTCGCTGGAATCACCACTAGTCGGCCACTGAACGGGATTTGACCCTTGCCACGTTGTGCCTGGCGAGTCCCAAGGCGTTGCTGGCAATTCGGCTCGCACGATTACAGCTTCACCAGGAAGTACCTTGTAAACCGCCGCTGCATAGGCACTATTTCCATTTGGGAAAGGAGTCGATCCACTTGAGGTTCTAAAAAATTGCAATCGCGGCGCAGCCGAAGACTGCCCTCTAGAATTAAACATAGACTTCGTTTTCGCTTTTACGAGTCCCGGGGTGAGAAGGTCGACGTACGACTCCACACTTCCCTGCGTGGATCTATTTGTTAATTGAGCGCCTTGAGTGGATGAGCACGTTGGCAAGTCGACGTCACCGCTTGTCGTCGCCACTGTGACAAGTGGAAGGTGCCCTGAGATAAGTGCGAATGCGGCAGAGATCGTTTGCGCAGGAGTCTGGGTAGTACTAAAAATGTTTGCGGAAAACGGTAGAGAGTCGGGCACGTAAACGCGCAGCATCAGAAACCCCTTGGTTCCGGTGTCCGGCATCGACAACATATTTGAGCCTTCTGGGGCATTCGAAGAAACTGTGATCTGAAAAGATTGCGGCGTATCCGGGGGGTAAATCCCAGTTGACCACGGATTGGAAAATCCTTCCGCTGGTTCAATTAAATAGTCGGCCAAAGACGTGGAACCGTCGGACAACTGTCCCTTTTCGTTATAAACCTGAATTGAGAAATAGCGCGCATTGATGTAGTCACCCGTGATCGTGATGTCTCCACCATCTACAGAGAAGGGCATAGTCCAATACGCCGCATCGGTGTCCGGAAATAAAACATTGGTGGACGTAGTTGACGTTTCGACCCACCATGAACAAAATGGGAATACGGTAGAAAGCGCCCCCGAAGGAGCGGTTGTTCTTAGCGGGATTCGATCCCCGGCTGCTCTACCGCGTTTACAACAGAGCTAACAGTTCCTAGGGCCAACAAACTCATCAAAGAAACCGACGCGACAAAACCTTGCCATAAATTTCTCACCTCCTAGACGTTACCGTAAAAGATTCTTTCGGTAACACCGCGGGCCCTACGTGTTGCACGTAAGTAATCCTGTTCGAGTTGTCCAACACGCGAGCGTGAGTAACCCATCATGTATGCGATCGCCGCAAGGTCGGTAATGTCGACCGGGAGTACGTCACTTGATTTCCCTTTCACGAGCACAATCGCATTGCGCACCTCACTCGCGAGTGTCCACGCTTCAGTAAGAATCACCGAATCGCGATTGGTCATCAGTGTTGCCTGCTGCGCCGCC
>Ga0208413_1001446_pt1 | contig 15166 bp, 16 predicted proteins | sample AntAceMetag02UKD_FD_184761 | JGI IMG/M metagenome (GOLD analysis project Ga0208413, IMG submission 184761) | Saline lake microbial communities from Ace Lake, Antarctica - Antarctic Ace Lake Metagenome 02UKD (SPAdes) (version 2) | ecosystem: Environmental > Aquatic > Non-marine Saline and... | reverse complement strand
TCATGTGCTTGAGGGTATACTCTTGAAAGAACTCCTAGCCTAGGTCTGCTAAGTTTTGGCCTACTAAATTCAAAGGAACGTTATCATGATCGAATATCACAATCCTGCAGGGCAGGTAGCTGTGGAGCTAGAGCCGTACACATTGTCTGCTAGCGTCACGGGGGGCAAGAAAATCAGCATTGGCTTTTTAGCGAACGGTTTTCCTGATTCAGAAAACTTTCTGAATGAAGTCCAAAAAGCCATGCAAGCACTTGAGCCTGGTATCGAAGTGCATAGCTACAATAAAGGCAATGCATCCATGCCTGCCAATGAAGAAATGATTTCTAAAATTAAAAGTGAGTGTCAGGCGGTGGTAGCTGCCTATGGGCATTGAGGTTCCTGCACTACCGGCACCGTGCGTGACGGCGTGAACTTTGCAAGAATTGGTATTCCCGCAGTGGCTTTAGTCACTGACGAATTTTGGCCTCAAGGGGATTTTGTGGCCCAGTCTCTCGGCATGCCTGATGTGCCCCGAGTTCAACTACCTCATCCTATAGCGGGTACTGGTACCAAGAACATGAAAGCAATCGCGGCTGACTACGCTCCTCTCATCATCAAAGCACTTGAGGCAGACCATGACTGATCTGTTTAGCGCGGCAGATGAAGCAGCTGCACTAGAAGACTTGCACAATCGCAATATGACTGATGGGTTGCCGGTGGTTATTCCAACGCCAGTAAGAGTCAGCAAAATGGTTTTGGCGTCTGGACAAGATGCCGACATGGTGCTGGGAACCATGGGCCCTGCCAATGGCATGGCAACTCTCGAGAAAGTTGCAGTTGCCGCTGTGATGGCGGGCTGTCTGCCAGACTATATGCCTTTGGTTGTCGCAGCGGTTAAAGCTGTAATCGATCCTCGTTTCGATCTCACTGAAATGCAGGCGACCACCCACTGCACGGCACCCCTTATTATTGTGAGTGGTCCAGCACGACATACTTGCGGTCCTGTTAGTAGCAGCTATGGCGCACTTGGGCCTGGTCACCGAGCGAACGCGTCTATCGGCCGCGCATTACGATTAGCGATGATAAACATTGGGGGTGGTAGGCCCGGCACCTCCGATATGGCGCTATTGGGCCACCCCGGCAAATTCAGCTACTGTTTGGCAGAGAATGAAGAGGCATCTCCGTTCCCTCCTATGCATGTGGACCTTGGTTTTGATTCGCAAGACAGTGTCGTTACTGTCATCGGGGCGGAGGCGCCGCACTCGGTTTTATTCAGCGGTGATGGTGACGACCCGAATCAATATGAGCTGCTATTGGAAGTACTGGCAATTGGGTTGGCGAATGCAGCAACTAATAACGCCATTTTAACCAGCGGCATGGCGACGATAGTGCTAAACCCAGAGCACGCCAGTGTTCTTCATAAAGCAGGCTTAAGCCGTCAGGATATTGCTTGTGAAATCTATCAGCGTTGCAAAATGGACGGAACCGAAGCAAATCGACTTTGTGCAGGTTTTGCTCGAAAAACTCTAAACCCAAGGCAAGCGTTCACAGGCCCGGATCAGCTATTGATACTGATGTCCGGCGGCAGCGGCCTGTACTCAATGGTGATGCCTAGTTGGAGCGCTGGCCCTAATAAAAATTCTGCGGTCAGTGTAAAAGTGGAGGCTGATTTCTATTGTGAAGTTCCAAACTTTGTCGGTGGTTAGTGTTGGGCCTCCGTACGCTAATTCATGTGCACGTGATTTGAAGAATTCGAACCCGACAGTACCAAGACGTCACTGTTCTGTTTTGGGATTATTTCTGGAATATAGTTGAAGTGGGCACACACGCTTTGTCGGGCAGCTTTTTCGTTCCCGGCAGGGTATATGTTTAAACCAGAATTGGTGTAGTACCAGAGCACAATTTAGCAATTTTGGATAGCAATTTTGGACACCCACATAAACTGAATAGCTAACCTGTTGATATTTCTACATTCAATCTGTGTGCAATCTGTGTGTCCAATTTAGTCAGTGCGCGGTCTGTGGGTGTCCAATTTAGTCACCAGGAACAGAAACGACCCGAGCGAAGCCCGTGGTCGCCTGCTCCTGCTTTGAAAAGTCTGCAGTCGGGGTTAGCTTCTGGCGCCAGTAAACAAATTGATGGTAAACCAGCGACTGTTGCTTACAGTAAGCGCTGCCGGACACGCCGGAGACTTGCCAGTCAGTGATATGCTGTTGCCAGACGTGCGCTCGTTCGGTCGGGGTCATGCTGATTCCTCATGCAATGGGTGAGGAAGTCAGTGTGTGCGACCGGCGAACGGGAATGTAGGTGCTGATTTATTGGCGCTTACGTTTCTTTCGAGGCTGTGGATGCTTTCTTGGACAGCTGGATCGTTGCGGCAGGCGTGCAAAATTACTAGAGGCTGAGTTGCTCCAGAACATCCACTGCAGAGCTTGACTGTGATTGCAGAAACGCAATGGCCAAATCAGTTTTCCTATCACTCATTTCATAGATTCCTACTAAGTAGTCTTTGGTTTTTTAGTCTGACCTATCTTCAGAGCTGAACTGACTTATTAATTCCTGAAATTTCTTGGCAGGAATTACTACCCTTCCTGACGGACCATCGAGAACAATTGATGTTTGAGTAATATCGACAATGCATCCACTGAATTCACCTATAGGCATAAGCTCCCCAATTTGGCTGTGTTTTTTAACATATTGCGCACCGATAATATTTTCTATTAATGTTTTTGCTCCCAGGCCAAATGCTAATGCGCCACCGGCAGCCAATACGCCAATCACGAGTATTAAAACATTGGTAAGAAAGTCTACGTTTATTCCAATTTTCTCAACACCAATAATTAAAGTGGTAAAAACCACAATGGTTTACGCAATTCGAGTCAACAATTCGCCTTGCTCTAATCCCTCTGAGTGGGCAGCGGTAACAACACCGGACTTGGTTACTGTTCCTAATATGAACCCAGCTAGAATGATAAGAAGGCCGGTAATAAGGTTTGGTAAGTAAGATATAACCCCCTCATCCAACTGGAAAACAGGCTCCATCGGAGCATATTAGCCGTTGCTGCTATAAAAAAGTTACGACTGTCCGATAAACTACTGAGCCAATGACACCCCAATAAAAGTTTTTCGATCTCTTATTGCCGGGTACATCGACTTGCACACTGCCTAAAAAGACAGAGTTAAAACTATTGATTACTTTTTTAGTTAGTACTCGAAGGGTATGGGCTAGCTCCCAGCCAAAAATTAAAAGCGCGATTGCGCCGGTAACCTGAGGGTATTAGCAAGGATTTGAGCCATTACGGCGTCATACGTTTGGGCGGGTGATTCTTGCCAGCTGAGTGATGTTGTGATTTCCATATGCATTGACCTTTTCAACGAGTGACATTATTCAGTGCCGCCGAATTTTCCTTAGCGCTACCTACATAGTGAGAATGTTTATAGGACTAGTATTCAACTAGTCCTATAAACAGTATTTGGTACAGCCCAAGTCAATAGAAGGGCATTCTGATCCGTTCGATTGTGATTTTAGGAGCGATGCATCCGAAGCGGGTATTGACGAAGTTTTTGTACTTGTCGCTGGAGCATAGCAGTGTGTGCAAATTGTTCAATTTCCACATACTTGTGTTGAATGCTATCCTTTTCCTGTTACTTTATTTGGACCTTTGAGTATGTCCTTTTCTATGTAATTTATAATTTCGCTGGCGATATTCTTCTGGGTGGCCGCTTCTATACCCTCTAATCCAGGTGAAGAATTCACTTCCAGTACTAATGGGCCGCGAGCAGATCGAACAATATCAACGCCGGCTAGATCCAAGCCCATTACTTTTGCAGCTTTCACTGCTAAGACTCGCTCCTGCGGTCTTAGCTTGATTAGCTTAGCTGTTCCACCCTGGTGAAGATTCGAGCGGAACTCTCCTTCTTTTGCGCTGCGCTGCATTGCAGCAATAACCTTGTCACCTATTACAAAGCAGCGGATATCAGACCCGCCAGCATCTTTTATAAACTCTTGAACGATAAAGTCAGTTTCAAGATCGCGAAAGGCATTGATTAGGCTCTCCGCAGCTTTATAAGTCTCTGCTAGGAGTACGCCTTTACCCTGTGTGCTTCTTAGCACTTTAACAATTAGAGGCGCATTACCAACAAACTCGATTAAATCGTCGGTGGCGTCGGCGCGGTTGGCGTACCCCGTTATAGGCATTCCAACCCCTTTTCGAGCCAGCAGTTGGTGCGCTCGAAGCTTGTCACGCGAGCGGGTGATAGCGACAGACTCGTTAATGGAATACACATTGGCAACCTCAAATTGTCGTAACACAGATGTGCCATATGCAGTGACGGATGCACCAATGCGGGGTATTACAGCATCAAAGACGAGTTCTTTTCTTTCGCCTTTTACTTTGTAATATACCGTCGGTTTACTGGAAGTAATATTCATATAGCAGCGCAGCACATCGACGACCTGCACTTCATGCCCGTGCGCCTTAGCTTCCTCAACCAATCTATTGGTTGAATATAGTTTTGGGTTTCTAGATAAAATGCCAATTCGCAAATTATTTTTCCTTAAGGTTAGTAATTTTGTTAGATAAAGATTCTGATTGAGAATAATGTATATTATAAGAATTCTTCTCGATTAGCGGTTTTCCTCCCGGTTTTTGATTCTCTTTAATTTTGCTAATCAAATACTTTCTAGTGTGAAAAAGTGAAAACTAGCAAAGGATACAAACCTTGTAGTAATTGCCCTTTGCGCGGTGGCATTGCATCGTTTGTGTTTTATGTTTGAGCATTATTTCAGGAGCTTTAGGCGGCGACTCACAAAGAGCATTCGATACCCTTCTTAAATTGGCATGGTCACGCCTTTCAACAGACACACAATTGCCTTCGCGAAAGAAGCTGTTTTCGGTTATGTAGTCGGTTTCCAAACCATTGCTATAGCGAATTCGATACAGATAGGCGATCGTCGATCGCCCTTTAGTGCTGATGCTGCGATTCCGCCTAAAAGTGCGCCGCCCACTCCGGCTGACGCTTGTCTGCTAGGGTTTGAATTGCGTCCAAGTACGCGCTCCGTGAATCCACCTATGATAGCGCCGGCGGGCACAGCAATTGCAAAAAGTTTTCCAAGCATCAAATCCGCAAACTTTCCCAATAAGCTCCATATAATAGTCACCTGTAGGACAGGCCGTTATTTATCCGAAAACCGGCCCATCACTAGACAAATAAAACTCCGCATCCCTCATTCCTTGGTTTAATTTAAAATGCTTTATGACTCTATCATTAAGTTCGGGAATCTTTTTCTTCAAATCATCGTCCTGGTTTGCTGGTGCAACTGACATTCGCCATTGATGCAGATACTCAGTACAATTGTGAAATAAAGGATCATCGTTTTGGATAATTTTTTCACACTGATTTCTGACCCATCCGCAAAAGATTCTGTTAAGAGGCCCTTTCGCATGATGCTTGAAACTGCCGCCTTAGTTTTGCAGTCTTTACGTCTTGGGCCTGTGATTCATCGGCGGGCTTTACAATCGATGGAAGGCCTAATTTTTCAATTAATTCTTGTGCTGTAGTGTTTTCATTGATTAATTCATCGTTAGTAACTGCGATGCTTGCCTATTTCGCGTAGTTTTCCATAACAAACTTACTATGAGGTCGGGCTGCTACCTTTAACCCCTAAAGGTTTTAACTTTAAAAGCTTGCGAATTTGTGCGCTCAATATAATTGTCTCTGTGTTCGCCGGATGACCTTTTCATTTTGTGACCGCCAATAAATTTCTTAACGTGAGGGACCAGCTCTTATTCGCGGCAGACTAAGGAACTTCAAGCCAGCCTTTTAAATTATTTTCCTGCTTTCGTTCAGTTTGCCGTTACTCCAAAGTATTACGTCATGACCAAGATCGATTGCTGCCACATAGCACTTTCTTCTCACGCCATTTATTAATATAGTTTGCTCTGTTGACCCACTTCTTTTGGATTGTGGAAGCCGTAAGCTGACTCGTTTAAAGTCGATGCTTTTATTTTTATGTTCGAACGTAGCGTTCCTTTATTCTAAAAAGATCGCAAAATAACTTGATACTTTAAATCTAGCAGGCCGAATTGACTTTATCATATTTCGGAAAAAACAAGCTTTCCCCGTGTTGTCTCGTTGCTTACTCGTTATGTTTACAAGTGTAATTGAGTTCGTTAATAACGCTCTTTTTAGCAGAGGCTTTTACTACGTTTTACTGGGCGAGAGTGGCCTCTGCTAAATTATTGATTTATATGATTAAAATTTATTAACAAGCTTCGGTAGTTGATGTTTTGAGCAGGATTTTTTGTATTGACGCGTTCTATTCGTGAAACTCCCTCAGTATAGAGCTCATGCGAACTCTCTTGTTGAGCACCAAAATCATTTCTCTCCAGAAATCATTCGTTTAGCGGATCTTTTTTCTGAGGTGAATGGCTTTTATTCGTCCTTTGCTAAGATAAATGTTAACAGGCTGTTACCAGCCAAATTAAAACGCCTGTTTTTGATGCTTCCCCACAGTCCAATATTTAAACTTCTAGTGGGGTAACTGCGGGAGACTCATGCTTAAAATCTTTCGCCCAATCAAGAGAAAAGCTTGATAATGGCGGCATCGCAGCAACTGTGATTCAATGACGTGATTGGCGATATACTGGTCAATTACCTCTGAGCCAATAACGTTTGCAATTAGAGTAATTTTTGATGAAAGATCTATTTAAATCGAAATTTAAAAAAGCGCTAACTGAGCCTAAGTCAGATAATTTGCCGACCTCAAGTCAGGGTGATGTGAGTTCATTCTTGGCTAAAGTGGCGTCCCTGCCAAAGACCACAGGGGACGCCCGCTTGATTTTCAGTCTTGATGCAACGGCGAGCCGTCAGGCTACTTGGAATACGGCCAGTCAGCTGCAGCGAGACATGTTTGTATCAGCTCAAAGCCTGGGCGGGTTGCAAGTGCAGCTTTGCTATTTTCGAGGTTTTTCCGAGTTTTACAAAAGCGGATGGAGCCTGAATGCCGATGAACTTCTTCATAAGATGTCGGGTTTGAGGTGCGAGGCGGGCACTACTAAGATAGAAACGCTACTGCGGCATGCATTGGCGGAGAATCGAAACAGAAAAATCAAATGCGTCATCTTTATTGGAGACGCGATGGAGGAAAGTTTAGATCAGTTAGCGCAATTAGCCGGAGAGTTAGGCATGCTTAATGTGCCGCTTTTTATGTTTCAGGAACGCGGCGATCCAACTGCTAAGCAGGCTTTTCTTGAGCTAAGTCGTCTATCTGGCGGCGCCTATTCTCAGTTTGATAGTGCCAGTGCCGATCAGCTAAAAGACTTATTAAAAGCGGTCGCGATATATGCAGCAGGGGGGTTAAAAGCATTGCAAAATTTTAGCAAGAACTCCCCAGAATCGGTTAAGCTGTTAACCCGGCAAATGAAGTCTTAACATTTAGCAAAAGTTATTCTCTATGATTTTTAGATTGATACTGCTTATCGGTTTGCCTATAGCGGCCTACTATTTCGTAAAGTCTTCATCGAACAGGTTCAATTTATCGGTCCGTCAAACTCGGTATTTGTACTTCTTCGTCATGGCCTTGTTAGTTATTGGTATTCTTATCGTGCTTGGCCGCCTTCCAGTGCAATTCATTTTGGCGCCGATTGGCGTTGCTGCTACCTATTTATTTCGCATGTTGCCGATGTTGCTGCGACTGTTGCCAATGTGGCAGATGTTTAAGAGCCGTGTTGGTAGCTCTGCGCAAAAATCTGCTGCTTCAGTTTCTAAAATAAAAACCAACTACTTGGCGATGACTCTGGACCACGATAGCGGCGAAATGGATGGTGAGGTCGTAAAAGGCAAGTTCGCCGGTTCTCAGCTGTCAGCCTTGGCTTTAGCTCAACTTGTCGAGTTAGCCACTGAGCTAACCGCTGATTCAGATTCGGCTCAGGTATTTGAGGCTTACATGGACCGGAACCACCCTGATTGGCGAGAGGGAGGCTATCAGTCTTCAGCTCAGGCTAACTTGCAGGAAAGTGCTGAAATGACAGTAGAGCTGGCCTATGAAATCCTGGGGCTACAATCGAGTGCCAGCAAAGATGAAATCACTCATGCTCATCGCAGCCTTATGCAAAAGATGCACCCAGATCGTGGTGGCTCAGACTACCTCGCTAAAAAAATCAACCTTGCGAAAGATTTCCTGTTAGCGAAGGAATAACTTTGCCGATGGGTGCTAGGATCTATTCAGCGCGTATAAAAGTGCTAAAATCAATAAATCAAGTGACAGGCCTATAGCCAGTCTGAAGGAATCGCAATATGACTCTTATCCGAACCAAAGATGTAATTCAAAGCGTTGCCGACGCGCTCCAGTACATTTCTTACTATCATCCGCTAGATTTCATCAAGGCTGTTCACGAGGCCTATGAAAGGGAAGAGTCTGAAGCGGCTAAAGATGCTATGGCTCAGATACTTATTAACTCTCGACTTTGTGCTGAGGGTAAGCGGCCCATCTGCCAGGATACGGGTATTGTTACGGTATTTTTAAAGATTGGCATGGATGTTCAGTGGGAAGGAGATATGACAGTTTCCGAGATGGTTAACAAAGGGGTGCGCCAAGCTTATCTGTTGCCGGATAATGTGCTCAGAGCCTCCATTTTAGCTGACCCGGCAGGTGCCAGAAAGAACACTAAAGACAACACGCCCGCGGTCATTCATATGGAGCTGGTTAAGGGCAGTGAGCTAGAAGTAAAGGTCGCAGCCAAGGGCGGTGGTTCGGAGAATAAAGCCAAAATGGCCATGCTTAATCCTAGCGACAGCATTGTGGATTGGGTGGAGAAAACTTTACCTACCATGGGTGCAGGTTGGTGCCCGCCTGGTATGTTGGGGATCGGGATTGGCGGCACGGCCGAAAAAGCGGCAGTGCTGGCAAAAGAATCACTGATGGATCCTATCGATATTCACGAGCTGCGGGCTCGAGGGCCTTCTAATCGGGTTGAAGAATTGCGTCTGGAAATCATGGATAGAGCAAATTCGTTAGGTATTGGGGCGCAGGGCCTCGGTGGCTTAACCACAGTGCTCGATGTGAAAATCATGGATTATCCAACTCATGCGGCTTCTCTGCCGGTGGTGATGATTCCCAACTGTGCAGCGACAAGACACGCTCATTTTACGCTCGACGGCAGTGGTGCAGCGCAGCTCACGCCGCCCAGTTTAGATGAGTGGCCACAGATCACTTGGGATGTGGGCCCAAGGGCAAGAAAAATAAACTTAGACACGTTAACAGCAGATGACATAGCTCATTGGCAGCCTGGGGAAACTCTGCTACTTTCAGGAACCATGTTGACTGGGCGTGACGCCGCTCACAAGCGACTGCTGGGAATGTTGGAAGCTGGTGAAGGGCTTCCTGAAGGCGTAGATTTTACTAATAAGTTTATCTACTACGTAGGCCCTGTAGATGCTGTGCGAGATGAGGTGATTGGACCTGCTGGCCCAACCACGGCCACCCGTATGGATAAATTCACAGAAGGCCTGTTGGCAAAAACCGGCTTAATTGGAATGATAGGTAAGGCAGAGCGCGGTCAAGTAGGAATCGACGCGATTAAGAAACACAAAGCCGTGTATTTGATGGCGGTTGGCGGTGCTGCTTATTTGGTGTCTAAAGCTATTAGAAAATCTCGCGTTGTGGCCTTTGAAGATCTTGGCATGGAAGCGATTCACGAGTTTGAAGTGGATGAAATGCCAGTCACTGTCGCGGTGGATGTGAATGGCACCTCGGTGCATCGCACCGGCCCGGCTATTTGGAAGAAGTACATTGCTGAAGAGCATGCTTTAGAGGTTAAGTAGCTGCTCTTTAGCCCCTGCTCTCTAACCTCAGTGCCCTAATCACACATGTCGGAATAGGGATTTGCCACGGCAAGAGACACTGGAGTGTCGATGCCATCAACGGTCAATTCCTGTTCGCCGTCGCTTAAGTTCTCGCCGGCTAAAACATTATTGTCGAATTTATAAATGATTTGATTTACGCCATTCATGGCGTGAGTTTCTGCCAATTCGGCACTGGCTTGAATTTGCTCATTCAGTTTTGAATAAGCTGTCATCGCTTTGCTTCCGTGACGTTTGCTTAGCATCCCAGTCACGATGTGGGGCGCGAGAATAGAAGCGCTGGCATTGTTACCACCAAAGCCTTTCGAATTAATAATGGTTGCATCCATCGCTTTATTACCAAGATTAAGATGCTGAAGTTTGAAATCAATGGCCGAAGCTGTAACGTCGTCTGCGATCTGTTCAACGGTTAATATGCCTGGCAAGATACCTTCATTCCAAAATCCTAAAGTTGCCATTATCTGATCCCCTGCAGAGGATGCAAGGGAGTGACCTAAAAATGATTTGACCGCAGTAATTGGCCAGTTGGATATGCCAAATCTCTTGGCAGTGTCATCAAGGACTTTTGATTCGGTTTGCCGGTTTTGCGGTGTTCCTGTGCCATGGGACTGAACATAGCTACGATGTTTAAGTCCTTCTGGTCCGATGATGTTTTGAGTAGCGGCGGCCGCCTTTGCCATTGAGAGATAATTTCCAAGGCCAGGACTTGCGATGGATTTTTTAAACCCATCTGCATTTATGAAAACATCGTTGGCAGCACCATAAACAGTTGCGCCAAGTTCAAGGGTTAATTCGTCATCGAATAACACAATAACTTGGGCAGATTCGGCCAGAGTAAAGCCCACGTTATCTCCAAATGGCCGGCATGCTCGCCGAAGATCAATTTTTTGGTCTTTGTTGAGTTTGTCTAGACGTCTTAGGGACTCATCGTCGGCAAGTGCGCCCATAGTGGCGAAACCTTCGAACACCTCAGGTGTTAATGGTGCCTCGCTAGTGCCAACGACAACAACACGCGATGCGCCAGATTGAATGTCTTTTATACCTTGGCGCAGGTTGTACAGAAAGGTTGCACAGGCGGCGACGCTGGTGCCGGTGGTCCCTAAATTCCCAAGCAGGTAAGCATTGATGAAGTCGGCTGGCATTTCCGCATAGCCTAATGCCAGCTGCTTAGAAGAGACTTTTTTACCCAGCAGCCTAGCCTGAAGTAACCCTCCATTACCGTGATAGTCCATTTGTCCTAGTCCACTGCCAGCGTAGACACTGATCTGATCCGGAGCCACTCGCTGTCTCACCGTGTCCCAATCGATTCCGAGAGAGTTCAACGCGTCAGAGGCGGCAAATACGCTTAGCTGCAGTCCGCGCGGGTGATTTCGTGAGGCATATAACTCGCCAGGCATAAACCCAGATGGCAATTGTCCTGCACTATTCACCTTACTTTTACGATAAGCGGGCAGCATTACCTCTAAATCACCTGCGATTGTAACTAAGCTGAATTTTTCATCCTGCTGAACTACATCCCAGTTGCTAGGTAGGGGAGAGCTTAAATTTTTAGTCTTGATGCGAAAACTCAAAGCCGAATCGTCGGCCGCGGATAGCGCCGCAGAGTTTTGGTGATAGATCCGCTGAGGGTCGAAAAGGTTATCCCCTAATTCGCGGATTAGGGTGTTGCCTAAGAGTTCTTCTGAATGCGCATTGAGGTACGATTCTGGACTTACGATCTGTCCGTGTTCATCCTGCCAGCCAGAGGCTGATTTTTTCAGCTTACCTGTGAGTGCAGCAATACTGGCGAGGGTCTTGTATTGTGACGATTCAGGCAGAGCGCCATAGACTAGTCTTCTGTACCCGTGATGATTCGAACTTCTGCCAGCGGGATTGATGCCACCGAAACCTACGATGATAGGAAGTCTACTCATTTATAACAAACCTCTGGAGAGCGATTCTAATTAATTGCGCATCTTAACTGCACTTCGCGCGATGGGGTTGATTGTAAGGTAATCTGAGCACAGAAGGTAATTTCTGCCCGGCTTGGCCTTCAAAATTATAGCGTTGGTTACTTCCCTTGCATTCAGCTTAAGCCGAACATAGCATAGTTCTTTTTTCTAATAGACACTCGCTGGAGTCACCATGCGCACAATCAATCTGCTTCTCGTTATAACCACATTGCTTTCATGCATCATGGCAGGTGTTGCATTTGCTCAATATGAAAATGTGACGATTCAAACTCAACCGGTGGCAGGAAATGTATCCATGCTGATTGGTGCCGGCGGCAATATTGGTGTCTCTTCTGGAACCGATGGAATATTGATTATTGATGATCAGTTTGCTCCCTTGGCAGGCCGTATTAAGGATGCCTTGGAAGTTTTAGGCTCCGATGTACCAAAGTTCGTGCTAAACACGCACTTTCATGGCGATCACACAGGCAGTAACGCGCAGTTCGGTATGGATAGTTTGATAATAGCCCATGAAAACGTGCGCAAGAGACTGCTGGCGAGCAATTCTCCTGCTTCAGCACTGCCTGTTGTCACCTTTGATGATGATGTGACGCTTCATTTTAACGGGGAAGAAATTACACTTATTCATATGCCTGCGGGGCATACTGATACCGACAGCGTGGTGATGTTTGCAGGATCGAATGTGATTCATATGGGAGATCACTTCTTTAATGGCGGCTTTCCATTTGTTGATTTAGCCAATGGCGGTACTGTGCAAGGCTTGATAATGAATGTTGAAAAAGCACTTTCTTGGATCAGCGATGACACAAGTATTATTCCTGGTCACGGAGCTTTAGCTACTAAACCAGATCTCATGAATTTTTATGAAGTGGTAAAAGATACTTCAGTGGCTATACGCGTGATGAAATCTCAGCGTATGAGTAAAGCAGAAATCGTTGAAGCAGGCCTGGGTTCAATGTATGAAAGCTGGGGCCAAGGTTATATAAATGAACAGCGTTGGATAGAAACAGTTTTTGACAGCTACCCTCGTTAATGGGCAATTTTGGCTGCATGCCAGACCACTTTATTTGGCCGGCAAAATGGATGCGTGTTTTTGCAATTACCTAAAAATATCTTAGAGTTTCACAGAACATTGGGTATTCCAGTGGAATACTGTAATTCCTGCAACTTGCCCTTCTGCGAAGAGCCTGATCAATTGGTGGCTACTGAGCGCGATTTTTATGATCGCCCTCAGCAACTCACCCCAGAAAGCTTTGCTGCTTGGACTGCTATGAAGTTGGCGGCAGCTAACAGCCGGGTTGATATTTTCCTTATTTCTGCCTATCGATCAGCTCAATATCAGGCCGACTTGCTAGCAAAGAAGCTGAGTTCAGGTGCTGCTATAGAGGACATACTGACCGTCAATGCGGCACCAGGGTTCAGTGAGCATCATACGGGTAGGGCGGTTGATATTGGTACAGATGGCTGCGGCGCTCTAGTCGAAGATTTCGAATATACTCTTGCATTTCAATGGCTTAAAGAAAACTCTGCTGATTTCTGTTTCACAATGAGCTATCCGCGGGACAATGCCTTTGGAATCATTTACGAGCCTTGGCATTGGTGCTTTGATAACAATTGATCCAGCGCAATAACAGTCTTTTACAATTAGCATACAAAGGGGTAGTCTACAGATACTGTCTAAAAAGGTGAGGAAATGGGAGTAAGATGCGCCCCCAAGTTGGTAGTAAATCTTTTTCTAAATGGCCTGCCATTTAGCCCTGTCATTGAATCCAAATTTACTAATCCCTGCCAATACCTTTTCACAAAGATCTTTTCTACTTACCTTTTCATAAAGACCTTTTCTACTTACCTTTTCATAAAGACCTTTTCTACTTACCTTTTCATAAAGGCCTATTCTACTTACCTTTTCATAAAGACATTATCTTTAGGCCTTTTCATTACCGCTCGTGTTTTCGCGGCTTTGGGGTTTAGATGTTCATATGCTAAATGTTTTTTCAGCGAAAAGGCTTCCCAACTTCTACACTTACTTAACGCGGGTTTTAGTTTGTCGCCCGCGCTGCCTATTTTTTCAATGTTAAAGGAGGTACCTCGAGATCCATTTCATCTAACTTTTAATCTAACTTTTAATCGAGCTTTTAGTTGAGCTTTTAGTTGAACAAGGAGATTGCAAAATATGACTAATGAAATCCAAGTGGTTTTTCACAATATAGAACAGTCTGACTCACTGACAGACGCAGTCAATAAACGTATCGAGAAACTCGAGCGATACTGCAGTGAGATCATAGGAGGCAGAGTCGTATTAGATTCCCCTCACAATCACCACTACAAGGGTAAAGTATATTCCGTGGGTTTAGATGTGCAGACACCCCACATTGAAGTGAGGGTCAATCAAGATCAACATGATAATCATGCTCACGAAGACCTTTATATTGCTATTCGTGATGCTTTCAATGCCGCCGAACGCCAGCTAAGATCAGTCGATAAAAAACACCGCGCTACTCCTTTGAAACTTGACGGTGAGGCAATGGATGACGAAGCTGCTTGATGGATTAAAACTATGACAGATAAAGATTCAACTGCCACTGAGATCGAGGCGGCCACTTTTAGGCGGCTATTAGCTCATCTGGATGATAATAAAGATGTTCAGAATATCGATCTCATGAATCTAGCGAGCTTTTGTCGTAACTGCCTTTCCAAATGGTACAGTGCCGAGGCAAAAGAGAAGGGCCTTGATGTTGGCTATGAGGAGGCTCGGGAAATCGTCTACGGTATGCCTTACTCTCAATGGAAGGAAAAATATCAGAAAGATGCATCCCCGGCTCAACTTGCCCAGTTTAGTAAGAGCGAGTAGTTGGTAGTTAGGGATGGCTAATAGCAAGGGCTTAGTCGCAATAAATGGTTAGCTACAAAGCTTGAGGAAAAGGGCAAATCAAACGACTAAGCGTGCCGTTTGTTTGCCCTTTTTAATTACGACTGTACTAAGGCTGGCAGCTATAAAGGATGGCTATTGTTGATTCATTTCCTCTACTCACTGCTTGGATCGTATCGAACACCTAAGATCACATAGCCGCTAGCGCCTGCCGGTGAATTGATTTCTACCTCATCATCAATTTCTTTGCCAAGCAATGCTCGAGCAAGTGGGCCATCAATGCTGATATAGCCTTTTTTAGGGTCCAATTCATCGGGGCCTACAATTCTGTACTCGTTAATAACCCCGTCAGTGTTTTTTAGTTTTATATAGGCGCCAAAAAAGACCTTACATTGATTTGAAGGAGGCTGGGATACAACTGTAAAAGCCTCTAAGCGCTTACTTAAGTACCGTACTCTATGATCTATTTCACGTAAGCGTTTTTTTCCGTAAATATATTCGG
>Ga0208413_1001432_pt1 | contig 15215 bp, 11 predicted proteins | sample AntAceMetag02UKD_FD_184761 | JGI IMG/M metagenome (GOLD analysis project Ga0208413, IMG submission 184761) | Saline lake microbial communities from Ace Lake, Antarctica - Antarctic Ace Lake Metagenome 02UKD (SPAdes) (version 2) | ecosystem: Environmental > Aquatic > Non-marine Saline and... | reverse complement strand
TCATTTGATGAAGAAAACGACAGGGAAAAAATAATGGTTACTGATCTTGCAAAATTCGCCGCTGAGAACAGCATTCAATATTTTATGATTTCCTACACCGACCTGTTTGGCGGCCAACGTGCCAAGCTGGTCCCCGCCCGCGCGATCACCGGCATGCAAAAAGACGGCGCAGGCTTTGCGGGCTTTGCGACATGGCTTGATCTGAACCCTGCGCACCCTGATTTGCTCGCCGTGCCGGACCCCGATGCGGTCATTATACTGCCCTGGGATAAGACCATCGCCTGGCTTCCGTCAAACTGTGTGATGGAAGGCGAACCGGTTGCCCAAGCGCCGCGCAATGTGTTGCGCAAAATCATCGCCGAAGCGGCTGCTGATGGTATGCACGTCAAGAGCGGTATAGAGGCAGAGTTCTTTTTACTAACTCCCGCAGGTGATCAAATCTCGGACCCTTTAGACACCGCAGCCAAGCCCTGTTATGACCAGCAGGCCTTTATGCGCCGTCTCGACGTGATCCGCGAGATCAGTGACTACATGCTCGAACTTGGCTGGAACCCATACCAGAACGACCATGAAGATGCGAACGGTCAGTGGGAAATGAACTGGGACTTTGATGACGCGCTGAAAACCGCTGACAAGCACAGCTTTTTCAAGTTTATGACCAAGACCGTTGCCGAAAAGCACGGCTACCGAGCTACCTTTATGCCTAAACCCATCGAAGAGCTGACAGGCAACGGGTGTCACGCGCATATCTCAGTCTGGGACGCACCGGGCACCGCCGCCAAAAGAAACGTTTTTGCAGGGTCAGGCGACGGACAAACTGGCGAAGTCGGCCTCTCCGAGCGCGGCAAAAACTTCCTTGGCGGGATCATGAAACATGCTAGTGCCTTGTCTGCAATCACTAACCCGACGGTTAACAGCTATAAGCGTATCAACGCGCCGCGTACCGTATCTGGCGCGACATGGGCGCCCAACACCGTCACGTGGACGGGCAACAACCGCACCCACATGGTGCGCGTGCCTGGCCCAGGCCGATTTGAGCTACGCCTGCCAGATGGCGCCGCCAACCCTTACCTATTGCAAGCCGTTATAATCGCCGCAGGTCTTTCAGGCGTGCGCAACAAAGCAGACCCTGGCAAGCGCCACGACATCAACATGTATGCCGAAGGCCACACGATCACCGATGCCCCAAGACTTCCGCTGAACATGCTGGACGCATTGCGCTATTATGACCGAGACTCTGAGCTCAAGGCCGTCATGGGTGAGGAATTCTCCGCCTCATACATCAAGTTAAAAATGCAGGAATGGAATGATTTCGCCTCCCACTTCACCCAGTGGGAAAAAGACAATACACTCGACATTTAAGGAGAACACGATTATGATAAAGCGTATTGCTGTTCTTGGGGCCGGGCCTTCCGGTTTGGCCCAACTCAGGGCCTTCCAATCGGCCCAAGCCGCCGGAGCGGAAATCCCAGAAGTGGTCTGCTTTGAAAAGCAATCCAACTGGGGTGGGCTTTGGAATTATACTTGGCGCACTGGCCTTGATGAATACGGCGAACCTGTCCACGGGTCGATGTATCGCTACCTTTGGTCAAATGGGCCTAAGGAAGGTTTGGAGTTTGCCGACTATTCGTTCGAGGAACATTTCGGCAAGCAAATTGCCTCTTATCCACCACGCGCCGTTTTGTTCGACTACATCGAAGGGCGCGTTAAAAAGGCTGGCGTGCGGAACTGGATCCGCTTCAATACTGCGGTACGCCACGTAGAAGCCAAAGGTGATAAGTTTACCGTTTCGGTCTGCGACCTGCCCAACGACCGCGATTATTCCGAAGAGTTCGATCATGTGATCGTTTGCACCGGGCATTTCTCTACGCCGAATGTGCCATATTTCGAAGGCTTTGATGCGTTCAAGGGCCGCGTGCTTCATGCTCATGATTTCCGCGACGCGATGGAATTTGCGGACAAGGACATCTTAATTGTCGGGACCTCATATTCCGCCGAAGACATCGGGTCGCAATGCTGGAAATATGGGGCCAAATCGATCACGGTCAGCCACCGGACCGCCGCGATGGGCTATGACTGGCCGGATAATTGGACAGAAGTGCCGCTGTTGCAAAAAGTCGATGGCAACACCGCGCATTTCAAAGATGGAACCACCAAAGACGTGGACGCCGTCATCCTATGTACCGGCTACAAACATCACTTCCCCTTCATGACAGAAGAGTTGCGCCTGCGCACCGCAAACCGGCTTGCAACTGCTGACCTGTATAAGGGAGTGGCGTGGGTCGACAACCCGAACTTGTTCTACATCGGTATGCAGGACCAGTGGTTCACTTTCAACATGTTCGATGCACAGGCATGGTGGGTGCGCGACGTCATCATGAACCGCATTGCCCTGCCCGACAGCGCAGCAATGCAGGCCGATGTCCAAGACCGCATCGCCCGCGAAGATGCGCTGGATGATGATTATGGCGCAATCTGGTATCAGGGTGATTATACGAAAGAGCTGATCGACGAGACCGACTACCCCAACTTTAATGTAGAGGCAGCCTGTCAGGCGTTCAAACAATGGAAAGGCCACAAGAAAAAGAATATCATGACTTTCCGGGATAATGCTTATGCGTCCGTAATCACAGGTACGATGGCCCCGAAGCACCATACGCCATGGAAAGACGCACTAGATGATAGTCTGGCGGTCTATTTGAAAAATTAGGGTTTCGGTGCTTTGGTAAAGGTCAGGAAGATAAGCGTTTGTGAAAGCCCGCCCTTGTCCTTGAGGGAAACACGACGGTGATTTGGGTGAAGCTAAATAGGTTCAAGTAATAGAAATCAGGATGGTTTACATCTTGGTTCGAGTCTAGGGTTCGGTAGCGTCCGTCAAGGTGATGTAATTTCCCAGATGGCCTGAGGTCATGATCAGGCGGCTTTCGTGGTTATGCTGAGAATAGGGTCGATCTCCTCCTTGTCGATCTGGGCGAAGGCCTCGACCACCATATAGCGGCTTGAGGTCTGCCATTCGTCGTTCTGTTCGAACAACACAGCGCCGATCAGACGCATGATGGATGCCTCATTGGGGAAGATGCCCACAACGTCGGCGCGGCGTTTCACTTCCTTGTTCAGGCGCTCGATCAGGTTTGTGCTGTGCAGCTTAGTTCGATGCTGGCGGGGGAAGGCCATATAGGCCAGCACATCATGGTCGCTGGCATCCATCAGATCGGCGAGCTTGGGCCAACGGGTCGGAGCTGATCGGCCTCGCGCTGCCATGTTTCGCCCGCATGTTTACGGTCGGGCTGTTCGAACGCCTGCCGGATCGCCAAAATGGTGCCACGAAGGACTAAGAACGTGGCCGTTCTTTTCCCGGGTCATATGCAGCAAGGGCCGGGGCAATGACCGCAGGCAGGCGCTTTTGCTGGCCGTCGAGTTTGCCAATCTCCAGCTGTGTGCCTACCTCCGAATGCGCAACATCCACCCGCGCCAAAGCAATGTTCTTGCCCAGCAAGGGCGAGCGCATCGAAGATGTCACCTCACCGATCTGCGCACGTCCAACATGCACTGGGTCGCCGTGACCAACGTTGACAGAGCTGTCGATCTCAATGCCTACCAGCTTGCGCATCGGATTGTCTTTGCGACGGATCAATGCATCGCGCCCGATAAAATCATCAGGCTTGGATTTCAGCGGCACGGTAAACCCAATGCCCGCCTCGAACGGGTCAGTCTGGTCGCTAAATTCGTATCCAGCAAAGATCAAACCTGCCTCGATACGCACCATATTCAGCGCTTCAAATCCCAAAGGCCGAAGGCCATGGCCCTGCCCCGCGTCCCAGATCGCATCAAAAATCTCAGCGCAGTCTTTGGGATGGCACATGACTTCATATCCCAACTCTCCGGTATAGCCGGTACGTGACAACACAAATGGCGTGCCGCTTTCGTTCATTAACCGCGCGGGGGTAAACCGGAACCAACCAAGCTGATCAAATTCGGGGTTATGAGGGGCAGTCCAGACAATACTACGCAGCAAATCGCGGCTTTCGGGGCCTTGCACGGCAACATTATGCAATTGATCCGTGGAGGACCGGACAAGCACCTTAAGCGCAAGTTTTTCGCCCTGCTCACGGATCCATTCGCCCCCATAGTCATTACCACCAATCCAACGAAAGTTATCGCGGCCAAGGCGGAATACCGTGCCATCGTCGATCATGCCGCCATGTTCATAGCACATTGCGGTATAAACGACGCCGCCCACAGGCAAAGTCTTCATATTGCGCGTGAAAACATACTGGCACAAAGCCTCAGCATCCGGACCCGTGATCTCAAACTTGCGCAATGGACTAAGGTCCATGATCACCGCCTTTTGGCGACACGCCAGATATTCTTCGATCGGGCCTTCCTTGGCAAAACAATTGGCAAGCCAATACCCATTGTATTCGATAAAGTTTCGGGTGTGTTTGGCAAAGCTCGCGTGAAAACCGGTTTGCTTGGTCATTTTAGGCTCCGCGTCTGGGGTTGTGCGGTAGGCGACGGAGCGTTGGAAAGTCTCTTTGCCGCTATACGTGCGAATATGGATATCGGTTGGGTTCCAACCATTGGCCGCGGTTGTGTCATCAGGGCATGCAGAACTGACGCACACGATGTCAGTCAGGGCACGCAGCAACACATAGTCGCCCGGGCGTGACCACGGCTCGTCCGAATAGATGACGCCATGATCATCAATGCCGGTATTAAAGAAGAAGTTTATAGCCATCCAGCCGGGACGGCCCATAACATTGAAATCCGCTAATGCCCTGTTGAAATTGTCAGAGCAATTTACATGGCCTGGGTATCCGATATCATCGTAATATTTCGCCGAACATGCCAGAGCGAAGGCGTCATGTCGTCCGCAAGTGTCCTGCACGACTTCGACAAGTGGAAGCATTTCCTGATCGTAATATTTTGAATGTAGTCCTGGCATTGGGTAAGCGTGCCCCATCAACGTCCGCGTGGTTGTCACATCAAGGGCGTGCTCGATGCCACGATCCAACTTACGGGCCGAGAAACATTCAAAATCGGTGCATTGGCGTCCGTCCACGTCAATAATCTGGATGTAGTCACCGGCCTTGACGAAATAGGCTTCGGCAGTCTGAGTGTGGACCCGGATGTCTTGTAAAGGGTCAGCAAGCGGAGTCGGCAATTCGAATTTCACATGCGATTTAATCACTGCGCGGGTGATCATCACAGTCAAAGGGGTGGCTGTATCTTGTACCTCGATATCCATCGCATGGCCCGGAGCGGCGATGATCACCGTCCCGTCCCGCAGGCTCCGAAAATCTTCAACGGTTTTTGCAGGCGTCGTGGCATCAAAAATGCGGAGCCCACGCGCCACATCCAATCGGATACCCCGTGCATCCAGTCCCATCCGCAACCCGTACAATGATTGGTCCGCGCTGGTTAGCAAGGCCTTGAGCCCAGCCATCTCACAATTTGCAGGAAGTCCAAGTATCTCCGTATCAGGTTTGCCGTGGGTGTCGACGCAAAGAATCTCGCAAGGCTGTCCGCCCTCGTCGTTGCACACCGAGATTTTATCACCGGCTTCGACAGCAACAAGCACGGCCCCTGCCCCCTTGATCACATAGCGTTCAGTGCCCGGCGGCATCGAGAATACCAAAGGCTGTATGATTGCACTGGGCCGAGGCGGCCCAGGCCTGACGTTGAGATAAAGATCGTCGACCATCTATCCTCCGCTCCGGTATCAGCATGTTGCACCACCGGAAAATTTGTTTAATACTGAGAATATGTCGATCCAGTCGACTATGCAAGATTAGTTAGGACTTCGGATAATGAATTTACACACAACCTTCTGGCTCCCCGAATGAACGCACTTTCTCTTGGCCTTATTGCAGCTTTAGCTTGGGGATTTCACGACATATGTGTTCGGTTTGTAAGTCAAAAAGCACCGCTCATGGCGTCCTTGCTGACGGTGCTGTCCACAGGTTTGCTGTTTCATTTTGCATTCATGATCATCACAGATGGCTTCCACAAAACACCCGTAAACGCAGTTGTGCCAGCAATTTTAGCGGGCGCCTTTTTCCTGATAGCCAGCCTTGGTCTCTATGGAGCATTCCAGCGTGGGCCGGTCCGGTTGGTTGCACCCATTGTTGCAAGCTTCCCGATCCTATCTGTCCTTTGGGCAGCTTTCACGGGGGCCAATGTCACCCTTATGGACTGGCTTGCCGTTATTGTCATTTTATGTGGCGTAACCATCGTTGCCTACATGTCTGATCAAAGCGAAGACGACAATTCGCCGAAAGGGATTACTATTTTCTTCGCAGCTATCGCTTCGTTGGGATATGCGAGCACCTTCGCACTCGGTCAGATGGCGGCAGAAATGTCTCATCATTTACCAGCAACCCTAATCACACGAAGCACCGCAATCATCTTGTTAATTTGTGGCATTGTAGTATGCAAATTGCCCTTATGGCCTGGACGTAAATCGTTGGGCATTTTGACGTTGATGGGTCTGGCCGATGGGGTTGCGTTACTTTGCATGATCTCTGCCGCAGGGCTGCCCAAAGCGGAACATGCTGCCGTCGCGGCGTCTATCTTTGGGTTGATAACCATCGTGCTGGCTTGGGGGTTTCTCAAGGAAAAGATGACAATACCCCAGTGGGTTGGATGCGCAGTTGCCTTTGGCGGGATCGGCTATCTCACGCTTTAGATCCATCTCGCTGCGACCTGACGTTGATGCGCAATGATTTCGTTGTGCATCAGAATCACCACAGTAACAAGCCCGACCTCAACAGCCACTGGGGTTATCCAACCCCCAACTGCACGCACAGCCATTATATCAACTTCGCCTACTATACGCGTCACGCCACCCTGTTCGATCTGGTTGATCCCAATATCGAGCGCAACCGCCATCTGTTTGATCATCTCTGGTCAAATCAGATGCAGTTTTCCCACGACCACTATCACCACATCAGCTAGCCGGGAATGCATAGCAACCGAGCGGGTCATGTGATGGCACACCGTGACTGTCGCACCCCCGGCCATCATCATCATGGCAGCCAGTTTACCGACAAACCCGGAGTGGCCAATCATCACGATTTCCAGCCCCTTCAGGTCACGGCCAGTTTCTTTCATCAACGCGACCGACGCCGCTGCCGTGTATGGGGCCAAGGCCAAATCGGAACAGACGATGTTGCCAAACGACGCGGGTTTCATTCGCCGGGCATCCTTCAACGGATGAATCGCAGATTGCAAAGACCGCACGTTGATGTGGTCTGGAACCGTACGCTGCAGAATGACCCCCAGCATGGAAGGGTCGTTGTTCATCGCTAAAATCTGTGTGTTGTAAACCCTATTGCGTGATCTCATGATCCCAGTGCAATTGCTCGAACAGCAGCTCCGCCTGCTGGGCAACGTAGTCTTGATTTCGCACGTAAACTGCAATTTCAGGATAATTTCAGATACAGATCGACACAAGACGCGGCATGTTTCCTTGCAGTTTAGTGTAGGCATTCACCTGTGTCAGAATACGGCTTTTAACAGCTTTTCCATCAATCAAGCGATGATCCGGTAAAACGTTCATGCGGTTAAGCCTTCAGGCTCAGCTAGCCCGTTCGCGCGACAACAAGCGGTGACCGTGTTTGCCAAAAGGCAGGCAATGGTCATCGGCCCTACACCACCGGGCACAGGCGTGATCGCGCCGGCCACGGCGGCGCAGCTATCGAAATGCACGTCACCAACCAGCTTGCTCTTGCCCTCGCCCGCCTCGGGCACATCCAGACGGTTTATGCCCACATCAATCACTGTTGCACCCGACTTTATCCAGTCACCAAGGATCATTTCAGGCTGCCCTACGGCGGCCACAACAATATCCGCGACGCGCACGACATCGGCCAAGTCCTTGGTCCGACTGTGCGCAATTGTGACAGTGGCGCTGTCCTGCAACAACAATTGCGCCATGGGCTTGCCCACAATGTTCGATCGCCCGACAACAACCGCATTCATTCCCGAGATCGAACCGTGATGATCGCGCAGCATCATCAAACACCCCAGCGGCGTGCACGGCACCATTGATTTCTGCCCAGTTCCCAGCAAACCAACGTTGGAGATATGAAACCCGTCCACATCCTTGGCAGGAGAGATCGAATTGATGATCAAGTCTTCATTCAAATGCTTCGGCAGCGGCAATTGGCACAAGATACCATGGATATCGGGGTTATTGTTCAAATTCTCAATCACCATGAGAAGATCCGCCTCAGAGGTCTGCACATCCAGACGGTACTCAGCCGACTTCATACCCACTTCAACGGTCATCTTGCCCTTTGAACGCACATAAACCTGCGAAGCAGCATCTTCGCCGACCAGCACGACCGCCAAGCCAGGTATAATCCCGTGATCCGCCTTTAGGCGCGCCACATGCATCGCAACTTGCCCCCGGACCCGCGCAGCAAATTCCTTACCATCAATAATCGTCGCCGTCATTTCAAAGCCCCTACTTCTTCGTTTTTCCGAAAAGCCATGACCCCAAGTTCAAAACGGGGCGTGGGGTTCATCCCGAGGCCCCGTTTTCTAAGCCTGCTTTAAAGAATCAGAACAAACCTTCGACTTCGCCTGCCGTGTTCAAGCCGATACTCTCGGCCGATGGCACACGGGGCAGACCGGGCATAGTCATGATCTCGCCGCAGATGGCGACAACGAAACCGGCACCGGCAGAGAGACGCACTTCACGCACGGGGATATCGAACCCCGTAGGCGCGCCGCGCCGCTCTGGATCGGTGGTAAAGCTATATTGCGTCTTGGCCATACAAACAGGCAGATTGCCATAGCCCTGATCTTCCCATTCCTTCAGCTGATTCCGGATCTTCTGATCCATCTGGGCGCTGTCAGCACGGTAGATTTTTGTGGCAATGGTATTGATCTTATCGGCAAGCGGCATCTCGTCGGGATAGATCGGAGCAAAGTTGTTTTCACTTTTCTCGATGGTCTCGACAACTTTTGTAGCTAGATCGGCAGATCCTGCTGATCCCAGTTCCCAATGACGCGACAAGACCGCCTCAGCGTCTTGCGTGGCCACATAATCCTTAACCGCCTGCACTTCGGCTTCTGTGTCGGTGACAAAGTGGTTGATCGCTACGACCACCGGCACACCAAAGGATTTCATATTCTCGATATGACGACCTAGATTGGCGCAACCGCTGTTGACGGCCGCGACATTCTCAACAGCCAGATCGGATTTGGCTACGCCACCGTTCATTTTCATCGCCCGTACTGTGGCAACGACAACGACTGCAGAAGGTGTAAGGCCCGCTTTACGGCATTTGATATTGAGGAATTTTTCAGCCCCCAAATCTGCTCCGAAGCCTGCCTCAGTGACAACATAGTCAGCCAGTTTCAATGCCGTTGTTGTGGCAATAACAGAGTTACACCCGTGCGCGATGTTAGCGAAGGGACCGCCATGCACGAAGGCGGGGTTATTCTCAAGCGTCTGCACGAGATTGGGCTGCATTGCATCTTTAAGGAGAACGGTCATGGCGCCATGGGCTTTGATATCGCGTGCAAAGACTGGAGTTTTGTCGCGACGGTAAGCCACGATCATGCTGCCCAGACGGTCTTGCAGATCGGTCAGATCCTTTGCCAGGCACAAGATCGCCATTACTTCCGACGCCACGGTAATGTCAAAACCCGTCTCACGCGGGAAGCCGTTGGCCACGCCGCCCAAGGACGTCGTGATCTGGCGCAAAGCACGGTCGTTCATATCAACGACGCGGCGCCAGACAACGCGGCGAGTGTCAATATCAAGGCTATTGCCCCAGTAAATATGGTTATCGATCATTGCGGACAGCAAAGAATGCGCCGAGGTGATCGCATGGAAGTCACCCGTAAAGTGCAGGTTCATCTCTTCCATGGGCACAATCTGTGCGTAACCGCCACCAGCAGCCCCCCCCTTCATGCCAAAATTTGGCCCCAAGGATGCTTCCCGGATGCAAACAGCCGCTTTCTTGCCGATGCGGTTCAAACCATCGCCCAAACCCACAGTCGTTGTTGTCTTGCCTTCGCCTGCTGGTGTCGGGTTGATCGCGGTAACAAGGATCAGTTTGCCATCTTTGTTGCCTTGAACCGAGTCGATGAAGGATTGCGAAACCTTTGCCTTGTCATGGCCATAGGGCAGCAGGTCATCGGTGCCAATGCCAAGCTTTTCGCCAATCTCTTGGATCTGTTTCTTATTCGCTTCACGGGCGATTTGGATATCGGTCTTGTAAGCCATGCAGAATACTTCCTGTTAAGAGAGGGTGTGCCTATTCGGCGGCGATTGGTGTCACTGCCTCAACGCGAACGGCGGAGAACTTGAACTCGGGGATCTTACCATACGGATCGACCGCTGGATTGGTTAACACGTTGGCCGCAGCCTCGACATATGCGAAGGGGACAAAGACCATGTCCTCGGATACCGCACGGTCAGCGCGCGCCATGATTTCAATAGACCCCCGCCGCGTGGTCAATCGCACCATCCCACCCGGCGCCACGCCAAGATGGCGCAGCGTATTGGGGTGCAGCGAACAATTCGCCTCAGGCTCTACCGTATCCAAAACGCGCGCACGGCGGGTCATGGACCCAGTATGCCAATGTTCAAGCTGCCGACCCGTGGTCATTATCATCGGATATTCTGCATCGGGTGCTTCATCTGGTGGAATAACCGATGCAGGCGTAAACCGCGCCCGGCCATTGGGGCGGGGGAAACCCTCGCCAAAGACGAACGCCTGGCCGGGATCAGTCGGGCTCAATGATGGATAAGTCACAGTCTCGGTCTCAAGACGTTCCCATGTGATGTTGTCTAGGCTGGTCATGACCTGCTTCATCTCTGCAAAGACTTGGGAGACATCGGTGTACCCCCAGTCCAGTCCAAGGCGCTGCGCCAGATCAACTGTGATCGCCCAATCCTCACGCGCCTCACCTGGAGGGGCAACAGCAGGACGGACGCGCTGAACTTGGCGATTCGTGTTCGAGACCGTTCCAGATTTTTCATACAGTGCCGACGCGGGCAGGATCACATCGGCAAAACAGGCGGTTTCAGTCAGAAAGATATCCTGCACCACCAGATGTTCGAGTTTGGCAAAAGCCTCACGGGCGTGTTCGACATCTGGATCAGACATTGCCGGATTTTCGCCCTGAATATACATGCCCTTAATATTTCCTGCATAGGCTTCGTCCACGATCTCGGTCACGGTGAGGCCTCGCTTGTCTGACCATACCTCGTCCCTGCCCCACACGCTGAAAATGTCTTCGCGCGCGGCAGGATCTTGTACCGAACGGTAGTCTGGCACAAACATCGGCACGAGGCCTGCATCAGACGCACCCTGAACGTTGTTCTGCCCTCGCAGCGGGTGCAGCCCGGTGCCGGGCCGCCCCACATGACCCGTCATCAGCGCCAGAGAAATTAGGCATCGCGCATTGTCGGTGCCATGAATATGCTGTGACACGCCCATGCCCCAAAAGATCATCCCGGCATTAGCCCCCGCAAAGGTGCGCGCCACATCGCGGATCACCTCGGGCGCGATCCCGCAGATCGGCGCCATCGCCTCGGGTGTGAACCATTTAAGGTGCGCTTTCTCCGCCTCCCAGTTTTCGGTGTAGGCTTCTATGTATTGCTGATCAAAGAGGTCTTCCTCTACAATCACATGCATGATTGCGTTCAGCAGACTAACATCCGCTCCAGGGCGGAATTGCAGCATTTGATAGGCAAAGCGTTTAAGCCCCTGCCCACGGGGATCCATGACTATAAGCTTACCGCCGTTCTTGACAAACTGCTTGAAATAGGTCGCCGCAACCGGATGGTTTTCGACCGGATTGGCCCCGATTATTATCGCAACGTCAGAATTTTCAATCTGGTTGAACGTGGCCGTCACTGCACCAGAGCCTACGTTTTCAATCAACGCGGCCACCGAAGATGCATGGCACAGACGTGTGCAGTGATCGACGTTGTTGTGCTTGAACCCTTGTCGGATCAGCTTTTGGAACAAATAAGCCTCTTCGTTGGTGCATTTCGCGCTGCCAAACCCCGCCACCGACTGCCCGCCGTGGTCTTGGCGCAACTGTGACAAGCCGCCGGCAGCAGCAGTCATCGCCTCTTCCCATGTCACTTCGCGGAAATGGGTGAGCACATTGCCAGGGTCCACGTTCAACCCCTTTGCCGGCGCATCACTGCGGCGGATGAGGGGTTTGGTCAAACGATGCTCGTGGTGGATATAGTCGAATCCGAAACGACCCTTTACGCACAAACGCCCTTCATTGGCTGGGCCATTGATGCCCTCGACATACTTAACTTTCCCGTGTTTGACTTTCAGCGAGACTTTGCAGCCCACGCCACAGAACGGGCAAACGCTTTCGGTTTCACTGTCGAAGTCAGCGCTGTCCCCGACTTGCGTATCATCCATAACTGTTGACGGCATCAGCGCGCCGGTTGGGCATGCTTGAACACATTCACCGCAGGCGACACAGGTGCTTTCACCCATCGGATCTGCAAGGTCAAAGGTAGGGTACGCGTCCTGCCCCCGCCCCGCCATGCCGATCACATCATTCACCTGAACCTCTCGACATGCGCGCACGCAAAGCCCGCATTGTATACACGCGTCCAAGTTCACACTCATCGCTACATGACTATCATCAAGCAGCGGGATGCGACGCTTTTCAAGTTTTGGAAACCGGCTTTGATAAATGCCGTTGGCATCGGCCATATCCCAAAGATGCGAGGATTTGTCATGAGAGGCATCGCGCGCTGGTTGGTCCGTCATCAGCATCTCGACGACCATCTTGCGTGCTGACACAGCCCGCGCAGAATTGCTCGTCACCACCATACCCTCGGCTGGCTCGCGTATGCACGACGCCGCCAACGTGCGCTCGCCTTCGATCTCAACCATGCAAGCACGGCAATTGCCGTCGGGCCGGTAGCCCGGCGCAGGCTTGTGGCACAGATGCGGGATCACAAGGCCGCGCCCATGGGCCACTTCCCATATCGTCATGCCCGAATGAGCTTCGGCAGCTTTACCATCTAGCGTGAATTTTATTATATCTATCATAGGCTTACACCTCATCCGAAAAATGTTTCATCGTCATCCGAATGGGGTTTGGTGCTGCTTGCCCAAGGCCACAAATACTTGCGTCGCTCATGGCTTGACAAAGCTCCTCCAGCAGTGGCCGGTCCCAGGTATCCGCCTGCATCAGCTTTACCGCTTTCTCGCAACCTACGCGGCAGGGCGTGCACTGGCCACAGCTTTCGTCCTCAAAGAACCGAAGCATGTTAAGCGCGGCATCCCGCGCCTTGTCGTGATCTGAAAGCACAACGACCGCCGCAGAGCCAATGAAGGTACCCAGCGGTTGCAGCGTGTCGAAATCCATTGGAACATCGTTGATCGAGGCTGGCAGCAAGCCCGCAGAGGGTCCTCCTGGCTGGTAGGCCTTGAAGGTATGCCCCTCCAACATCCCACCCGCGGCATCGATCAGATCCATGATCGTAGAACCCGCAGGTAGCAGATGCACACCCGGGGTTTTCACGCGACCCGAGATCGAATAGCTCCGCAACCCTTTGCGCCCATTCTTTTCGGTCGATGATAGCACCTCAGGCCCTTCGCGCACGACGCGTGCAACCCACAAAAGTGTCTCGACATTATGTACCAAAGTCGGGCGGCCGAAAATTCCAACTTGCGCGACAAAAGGCGGGCGATGTCTCGGCAGGCCACGTTTTCCTTCAATGCTTTCGATCATGGCACTCTCTTCGCCACAGATATAAGCACCTGCACCGCGCCGCAGCTCAATGTAACCCAGTTGAACAAGACCTGCGGTTTCGAGCGCTCTGATCTCTTGAGCAAGAATATGTAGGACGGCTGGGTATTCGTCGCGCATATAGATATAGCAAGTCTCCGCCTCCACGGCCCAAGCGGCGATCAGCATTCCCTCGAGAAACAAATGCGGCGTGCGCTCCAGATAATAGCGGTCCTTGAAGGTGCCCGGTTCGCCCTCGTCGCCATTCACCGCCAGATATCGCAGTCCCGCGTTGGCGCGGACAAATCCCCATTTCTTACCCGATGGAAAACCGGCTCCGCCAAGCCCGCGCAAGCCGGACGACAGCACCAATTCTTGGACCTGCTCCCAGTCGCCGTTGTCTCGCAAAGACTTCAGCTGCACGTAACCACCATCAGCAATGTAGGCGTCAAGATCTTCGTAGCTTGGTACATCGGGATTGGTATGACCGGCAGCAATTGCAGCATTGACCCTTGCTGGCGTGGCGTGATCAATATGGCGATGGCCAAGTTCAAGCACTGGCGCCGTATCGCAGCGGCCCATGCAAGGGGCGCGCAGAACCCTGACTTTGGCTGGGTCCAACCCTTCCTCAAGGGCTGCCTTGAGCGCCTGCGCTCCAGCTATGTCACATGCAAGTGAATCGCACACCCGGATAGTCAACGCTGGTGGCGGCGTCTCGTCTTCTTTGACCACATCAAAATGCGCATAGAACGTCGCAACCTCAAAAACCTCGGCCATCGACATGCGCATCTCTTCTGCCAAGGCCCGCAAATGGGCAGCAGAAAGGTGGCCATAGGTATCCTGGATCTTGTGCAAATGCTCGATCAAAAGATCGGCCCGTCGCGGCGCATCGCGCAAAAGTGCATTTACTTCCGCCAGCGCTGTATCGTCGAGCTGCCGACCTTTTGTCGTGTGACGGCCCTTGCCCGCTCCAGATTTCCAGACGCCTTTGCTGTCATCATGTGCCATGCTGATACCCTCAGAGATATTTTCATTATAGTCAATTTTTTTTCACTACAGTCAACCCGCTTGATCTGAAATAATGAAAATTTCGAAACTAAAATTGAGGATCAGTCGCATCCGAAAACCCTCTGACACAAAGCTTCGACTAATCCCTACCTGTTCCATCTCGGATGATCACATTGACCCTCGGCGCTCTGCCTTTTTCATGGCAAGGTCTGTTCTGAGGGACATTAAAAACGGGTTGCTGCCATGCTGATCCATCTTCACAAGCAAGCGACAACGACGCCGAAGGTGCGCGCCGCGATCCAAGCGAGCGACGAGCCTGCGTCGGCTTTGGCTGAGCGGTACGGCACGACAGAGCAAACTATTTACAAGTGGCGCCATCGCGACAGCGTTCACGACCGCACCCAGAACCGGCGCTGGTCACTTTCCTCAAACGCTGTCTCAATCCGGCTCGCGCCCTTGTTCGTCGGCGTCGA
>Ga0208413_1001430_pt1 | contig 15222 bp, 18 predicted proteins | sample AntAceMetag02UKD_FD_184761 | JGI IMG/M metagenome (GOLD analysis project Ga0208413, IMG submission 184761) | Saline lake microbial communities from Ace Lake, Antarctica - Antarctic Ace Lake Metagenome 02UKD (SPAdes) (version 2) | ecosystem: Environmental > Aquatic > Non-marine Saline and... | reverse complement strand
GCCGACTCGCCGACTCGCGCGTTTTGAGATCGAGAGATTGGTTTAATCTACGTCATTCGGCGCTTGAGCTGCTCGGGACCGATCGGGCGGAGGTGGCGATCGCGATGGGGGTGACGGGGTGACGGGGTGACGGGCGGAGGGGCAGAGGGGCGGGCGTCGTCAAGCGTCGCCCCTACGTCGGACCGGGGGGCAAGGCGGGATTGGGTTTTGTCACGTGTGGCCACGGGGGCGGAGGGGCAGGGGCGGGCGTCGTCAAGCGGCCGCCCCTACGTCGGACCGAGGGGCGGGATTGGTTGTTGTCACGTGTGGCCACTGCGGCGAGTTTTGAACGAAGGCGATGATTAGCCGACGGTAATGGTGGGGAGTTCGACTTGGAAAGTGGTCGTTGCCGTGGAGGACGATTCGAGGTGGATGGTGCCGCCGTGGGCGTGAGCGATTTCGCGGCAGAGGCTGAGGCCGAGTCCACTGCCGCGGGCGGCGTGGGAGGTATCGACTTGGTAGAAGCGTTCGAAGATTTTTTCGGAGTCGGCGGCGGCGATTACCGGGCCGGTATTGCTCACCGTAAATTTGGCGTGGCCATTGGCCACGACGAGCCGGTAGTCGAGTGATCCTTGCGGGCGGTTGTATTTGGCGGCGTTGGTGAAAAGGTTGAGGAAGAGTCGATGGAGTTGAGTTGTATCCCCACGCACGTGGATTCCGGGGGCGATCGAGTGGGTGATTTTCAGTTCTAACTGTGCGCCTAATAGATCAACGTCTTCGGCGAGGTCGTGGAGGAGTTGGCTGAGATTGATGGGGGTGAAATCGGCGCTGGCTTTACCCGCATCGAAACGGGCGAGGAGGAGAAGTTGGTCGATGATTTGATGCATGCGATCGACCTCTTGCTGGGCACTGACGATGCGGTGTTCTGCGGTGGGAGGGAGCTCGTGGTTGGAGATGACATTTTCTAATTCACCTTTGATGATCGTGAGGGGAGTTTTGAGTTCGTGGGAGGCGTCGCCGGCGAAACGACGCGCTTGAAGGTAGTTTTTTTCGATGCGATCGAGCATGTGGTTGAGCACGATGGTGAACTGGCCGATTTCGTCATCTTTTCGGCCGACGGGCAGGCGGGCGGTGAGATCTCCTACCCCAATCTCTGTGGCGGTAGTGGTGGCGCGGCGAATGGGGGCGAGGGCTCGACCGGCGACAAGCCAGCTCAGCCAGGCCGTCACTGCAGCGACCAAGGGGACGAGTAAAAGTTGGATCGAGAGTAGATCCACCAATACATCGTCAAACTCCTCGAGGTTGTGGCCGACTGAAATGATGATATCGTCGGTGGAAGCGTGATAAACGCGCCAACGTGAGTCACCATGAGACTGGAAAGAAAACCCCGGCGTCTTAGCCCCTTTGGTCGCCACTGCGGCCGGAAAGCTCGGCGTGATTCCAATTGTTTCCCCGGCGGCGGTGATCGCTGCCATGCCGAGTCGCGGTTCGAAGTCATCATGGGTAAATTCGTCCTGTTCGATTTCGCCGGTTGCGAAATCGGCGATGAGTTCAGTGGCTTCACCAATCAAGTGCTCATCAATGGCTTCGAGGTCTTCGAAATAGACATAGACCGAGGTGCCCAGAGCGAGCACGAGGAGAGCAGAGGCCGTAATGATCGCGCTGGAAATCGCAATCCGAGCACGGAGAGAGCGTTGCTGCTTCATGACGAAGCGAGAGAGTAGCCTACGCCGCGGACGGTTTGAATGAGCTTGGGGGAGAAGTGGTCATCGATCTTGCGGCGGAGGCGCTGCACGGCCACGTCGATGACATTGGTCTCGGGGTCAAATTGGTAGCCCCAAACGCGTTGGCAAAGAAAGGTGCGAGACAGCACGCGGCCGGGGCTGCTGAGAAACGTTTCGAGCAGAGCAAATTCGCGGGCGGTGAGTTCGATGGATTGGCCGGCCCGACTGACCGTGCGTTGATGCAGATTGAGAATCAGGTCGGCGTGGGTGAGCACGGTGAGCGACTCGCCAGTGCGACGTCGCACGATGGCGCGAAGACGAGCGACAAGTTCAATGACCGAAAACGGTTTAGGCAGGTAATCATCGGCGCCGAGTTCCAGACCTTCGACGCGTTCGTTCACGTCGCCACGGGCACTGAGTAAGATGACGGGAACGGGGTTATGCTGGGACCGGAGTTTGCGGAGGAGGCTCAGTCCATCTCTACCGGGGAGCATGATATCGAGCACGAGGGCGTCGAAGTTTTCGGAGACGGCAAGTTGAAGACCTTCGTCGCCGTTGCCACAGACCTCCACCGCCCAACCTTGCTCGGTCAGGCCGGCGGCAATGAGTCCGGCCACTTTTCTTTCGTCTTCTATTACGAGGATACGCACGGGCTTAAGATGGGGTTTACTCGCCTAGTCACCAGCGAATTCAGGGGCAAAAGTTACCTCCTGATAAGGGGGGCATTACAGAGCTGTAATGTTCTGAACGAAAGATGGGAAACGGATACTTACCCTTCCATGGAACAAGCGTCCCTCCCGAAAAATATGAAAGAAAAGAAGTCCCTCTTCAGTCCGATGATCCAGCACCGTTTCGGTGGTTTGGTGCTTTTTGGTATTGTTTTAATGGCGATTGCGTTGGTGACGCGTCTGGCGTTGTTGGCGAAGGCGGCGGGAGAGGTGAGTTGGGATTTAAGTCTCATGGCCGCGTTCGGGTGGGGCTTGGTCTTTGATCTCGGCGCGGTGCTGTGGTGGTCGTTGCCCGTGGCGTTGGCGTTGGTGGTGCTGCCCTCGAAGTTCTTTTCCTCTCGGATCGGCCGTTGGTCGGCGAGGGCGGGAAGTTTCGTCGTCGTGGGCTTGATGTTGTTCAGTGCGGTTTCGGAGTGGACGTTTTGGGATGAGTTTGAGGTGCGGTTTAATTTCATCGCAGTGGATTACCTCGTTTATACGACGGAGGTGATTGCGAATATTCAAGAGTCCTACCCGATGCCTCTGATCATTGGCGGGATTGTAATTGGCGCGACACTTGGTCTCGTTTTGCTGCACAGACTGGGTTGGCTGGCGCAATGGACCGAGCATGCGGAAATGGGGTGGAAGCGTCGGTATGGAATCGGGCTGGGATTGTTGGTCGCGATGGTGGGATTGGGCTCGGGGTTGGCGCAGAATCAGCTCCCGAATTTTGCGAATAATTACAATCGAGAATTGGCGAAGAACGGCAATTGGGCGCTGTTTGCCGCGTTCCGGAATAACCAACTCGAGTATGACCAGTTTTATCGCACGCTGCCGACAGCACAGGCGTTTGCCCGGGTGCAGGAGTGTTTGACCGCGGATGGATCGCAATTGGTGGATAAGGAAAAACCGGATACGTTGCGGCAGATCGTGCATGAAGGACCCGAACTGCGGCCCAATGTGATCCAAATCACCGTCGAAAGTTTGAGTGCGAGTTTCATGGCCCGATATGGCAGCGAAGAGAACATTATGCCGCATTTGGACGGGCGGGCGGGGCAGTCGCTGGTGTTTGATCGGTTTTATGCGACGGGAACACGCACGGTGCGGGGCATGGAGGCGTTGACACTTTCGTTGCCGCCGACACCGGGTCGTTCGTTGGTGAAGCGACCGAATAACGAAGGACTGTTTTCGTTGGGATCAGTATTTCGCAGTAAAGGTTACGACACGGCGTTTATTTACGGTGGGTATGGTTACTTCGATAATATGAATCACTTCTTTGGAGAGAATGGATATCGCGTGGTCGATCGCACGTTGGTGCCGGATGAGGAGATCACCTTTTCCAATGCTTGGGGAGCGTGTGATGAGGATCTGTTGGATTGGACGTTGCGCGAGGCGGATGCAGCGGCGGCGGAAGAAAAACCGTTCTTTCACTTTGTGATGACGACTTCGAATCATCGGCCGTTTACGTATCCGGCGGGACGAATTGATCTGCCGTCGAAGGAGGCAGGACGAGCGGGCGGGGTAAAATATACGGACTATGCGATTGAGCGATTCTTGGCCGAGGCGGCGACGCGTCCTTGGTATAACAATACGATTTTTGTGATCGTATCTGATCACTGTGCTAGCTCGGCGGGCAAGACGGCTTTACCGGTGGCAAATTACCACGTGCCGTTAATCGTTTTTTCGCCAGGTGGTCAGGTCAAACCCGGCGTGGTCGACACGCTGATGAGTCAGGTGGATTTTGCCCCCACGCTACTCGGTATGCTCAACTGGTCGTATCCCAGTCGGTTCTACGGTCGAGATGTTTTGGACCCTGAAAATATGGAAAAACCGCGCGCTTTTATCGGCACCTATCAGAAGGTGGGGCTTTTGCAGGAGGGGAAACTGGCGGTATTGAGCCCGGTGCGGCAGGCAGCACTGTATATCGCCAGTGCTGACGGAGAGTATCTCGTCGAAGAAAACTCGGACAGTCCCTTGGTTCGCGACGCGGTCGCGTTTTACCAGTCCGCCAGCGACTTCTACCAGAGAGGAGCTTACCATGCGGTCTCCCCTTAACTCATGGCGATCATGGGGCATGGCTTGGGCGCTGATTGCCGGAGCGATGGTGGTGAGCGAGTTCACGTCAATCGATCTGTGGGTGCAGGATCTGTTCTTCGATGAGACGACCGGGGGGTGGATGGCGGGCCGGAGAGACGCGATGCCGCGGGCGTTGTTTTATACGGGACCAAAGGATGTGATTATTTTGCTGGGAGTGGGATTGTTGACCTTGTGGGGGGGGAAGCAGGCGTGGCGCGAACGATGCGGGGTATCGCGGCGGAATCTAGGGGTGGCTCTATTGGTGATCGGATTGGTGCCCACATTTATTGGCTTTTTGAAAGGCGCTACGGGAGTGTATTGCCCGTGGGATATTCGACGCTACGGAGGGCCGGCGCCGTATGTTCGGGTGTTGGAACGGCATCCGGAAAATGATCGGCCCGACTACGAGGGACGGGGATTCCCCGCGGGGCATGCGAGTGGGGGTTTTGCACTCATTGGACTACTGGCGCTGGCCAAGACGAGTCAGCAGCGTAAGGCGGTTTGGGGGATTGCCCTGGCAATGGGCTGGTGGATGGGCACTTATCAACTCGCTAAGGGAGCGCATTACATCAGCCACAATTTTGTGACGATGGGGATCGCTTGGTTAGTCTACGTCCCGATCCAGCGCTGGGTGGGAGACCAGACGGAATCTAATCGGGAGGGCGCGAACGAGAAGGCGATTAATGGCTGAGAGGCAGGGGTTTTTTAACCACGAATGGACGCGACGGAGCGCGTGAGCGCGGAGATGGTGCACCGGTTCGGTGTGCCCCGAAGGGGTGATGCAGTGGGGGCCGTTGGGCAACTGAAGAACAAAGGCTTCGTCGACCGACTACGCAATGAAGCTGATTTTTTGGGGCGAACGCAGGGGCCGGGAGGCAGGGTCTGGCGTGGTCAAGCCACGTCCCTACGCCGAGGGGCAACGGGTAGGTGGAGGGGCAGGGTCTGGCGTTGTCGAGCAACGCCCCTTGTTACAGGGCAGTGAAACGGGCGTGGTCAAGCCACGCCCCTACAGGGGGACGGGGAGCGGGCGTGGTCAAGCCACGCCCCTACCGGGGAGCGGGCGTGGTCAAGCCACGCCCCTACAGGAGGACGGACTTGGTTTTTAGCGGGCGAGGGCGCGATTCATGGCGCTGGTCACGCCTTTGATCGAAGCGAGGTCGATACTGGTGGCGATACCAGCCCCGAAAAGGGCGGTGCCATCGACTGGTTGAATTTGAATGTAGCTCACCGCTTGGGCGCTGGCGCCGGTGCCGAGGGAGTGTTCGGCGTAGCTGAGGAATTCAAATTGCAGAATCCCTTCGGCTCGCACGGCGTTGACGAATGCGTTGATGGGACCATTGCCCGATCCCAAAATGGTCCGAGGGATCCCGTTGATGACCAGGTCGGCTTCGCACGAAACCACTTGCGCTTTCTCGGTGGTGCGGAAGTCGAGCACCTCGATGGGTGAGGTGCGATCGACGTATTCCGTTCGAAAGGCTTCGAGCACATCGGCGGCGGCGAGTTCGGTGCCTTTGGTGTCGGCCAGACGGTTAATGACGGGACCAAATTCACGATGCATCGCTTTGGGGAGCGTGTAACCGTATTCCTGTTCGAGCACGTAGGCGACACCCCCTTTGCCGGATTGGGAGTTGATCCGAATGATGGCTTTGTAGTTGCGACCGATATCCGCCGGATCGACGGGAATGTAGAGGACGTCCCAAGGATGGCCGGGCGTTTGTTGATCCCAGGATTTCTTGATGGCGTCTTGGTGCGAACCGGAAAAAGCGGTAAAGACGAGTTCGCCGGCGTAAGGCTGACGGGACGGCACTTCCATCCGGGTGGTGCGTTCGTAGACCTCGCGGATCTCGGTGAGGTTGGAGAAATCCAGCTGAGAATCGATGCCGTGCGTCATCATGTTCAACGCGACGACGACAATATCGAGATTGCCGGTGCGTTCACCGTTGCCGAAGAGGGTGCCTTCGACGCGATCGGCGCCGGCGAGGAGGCTTAATTCGGTGGCGGCGACGCCGGTGCCACGATCGTTGTGAGTGTGGAGGGAGACGATGGAGAGATCGCGTCGCGTGAGGTTTTGGCACATCCACTCGATTTGATCGGCGTGCACATTGGGCGTAGCGTATTCGACCGTGGCGGGGAGATTGAGAATGATTTTATTGTCGACAGTGGGCTGCCAAACGTCGGTGACCGCTTCGCAGATCTCCAACGCGAAGTCCAATTCGGTGCTGGTGAAGCTCTCGGGGGAATACTCCAGCTGCAGGCGAGTGCCGGCGGCGGTCAGCGCGGGAACACGTTCCTTGAGCAGGGTGATTGCGTTGGTGGCGATGCCCTTGATGGCTTCGCGGTCCGCGTTGAAGACGTATTTCCGTTGGGCGGGGGAGGTAGAGTTGTAGAGGTGGAAAATAACGTTGGGGGCTCCGGCGATGGCTTCGCAGGACCGGTTGATCAAATCTTCGCGGCATTGGCAGAGGATCTGAATCGAAACGTTGGCGGGGATGCGGTTTTCCTCAATGAGGCGGCGGCAGAAATCGAATTCAATTTGAGACGCGGAAGGGAAGCCTACCTCGATTTGGGTGAAGCCGATGCGAACCAGCAGGTCGAAATATTCGAGCTTCTCCTCGACGCTCATGGGTTGAGCGAGGGCTTGGTTACCATCGCGCAGATCGACGCTGCACCAGATAGGCGCATGAGCGAGGGTGCGACTGGGCCATTGCCGATTGGGCAAATTGAGGGGAGGGAACGGGCGATACTTCAGGTGAGGAGACGAGACGGACATGGAAAAAGAAATTAAAAGACGACAGGAATGACAGGCGGGTTGAAAAGGCCACAAACCATCAGGTTGATGGAGGGCGCTACTCTAGCAGGGAGGGAGTGGACGCACAATCAGTCCCGCAGGGGGACCCTCGCGGATCGTGCGTCTAGCTAAGTCGTAGTAGCTTGGTTGCGATAAGTCGCATTGAGGGGGTTATCGACCGGAGACTCAGGCGAGTCAAGGGGCGGATCGCAAAGATTTGCAGTTGGCCGGTAACTTAGAAAGAAATGAGACGTCTCTCTGGATGTGTATGCGAGTTCTAACGTTTCCCAATGTCATCTGACCCCGAATCTTTCGATATTCCGGCGTGTTTGGTACAGGTGCGGGGAAACGATCAAGCAGCTGCTTGCGAGCTGGTTGATCATCTTTACCCGCAGGTTATCCGGATTGTGCGAGGGCGGTTGCCCCGGCGCATGGCCGAAGAGGATATGGCGCAGGAGGTCTTTTTGAAAATGTTCACGAGACTTGATCAATACAGGGGAGATGTGCCGTTTACCCATTGGATTTCCCGGATTGCGGTGACGACGTGTATCGATGAGTTGCGCAAGCAGCAGCGACGGCCGGAATTGCGTTGGGCCGATTTATCCGAGGGCGAGGCTGAGATGGTGCAAGTGGTGACCGCGGATGACAACGCAGAGCAGGCGGGAGATGTGTTGGAGGCCAAGGAACTCCTGGGCAAACTGATGGATCAGCTGAAGCCGGATGATCGAATGGTGATCCAATTACTGGATTTGGAACAGAAAACGCTGGTAGAGATAAGTGAACTTACCGGCTGGAATGGGACCTTAATCAAGGTCCGGGCTTTTCGGGCCCGCAAAAAATTGCAAAAACTGCTAAAAGAATTGGACTCACAGGAACGCTCATGAAGAAGAACACTACAGCACTCGACCGTTTGATGGATCGAGCGAGGGAGGCCTCGGAGATCACGCAATCCAACCAAGAAGAGATCGCAGTGCCTTTGGGGTTTGCGACTCGTGTGGTCGCACTGGCCGCAATCGGCAATGCCCGTGACTCGATCATGGCCCTGATCGAACGCCGGGCTTGGCGAGCACTCGCGATGGCAGGTGGCATCGCAGCGGTGGCGGTGGTGGTGAACCTGCAACCCGTCACGGAAGCAATCGAAGATGATTTGATGACCGCGCACGACCCGGTGGCCACTTTGTTTGATTTGTCATGAAAGGTGCACGCGTATGGCCGATTTGGTTGATTTTCGCCGGAGTATTTCTGGCGGGCGGAGTCACGGGTGGGTTCATTTCGCTGCGAGTCGTTAAATCGGTCGTCAAAGATGGCCGGGCTTCGGACCAATTTACGCCGAGGATGATGGAGCGACTTTCTGATGGTCTCGAACTCACTGAGGCGCAGTGGGCGTCGATCCAACCGTTGGTTGATTCTACGTGGGAAGATCTTCGCCAGACTCGGCGTGAAAGCGTCGAAATGATGCGGGCAATGGAAAAGGCGATTAGCGCGATCCTCACTCCGGAGCAGAAAATGATTTACGATAAAATGCAGGCGCGGCAGCGCGAGCATTGGAAGAATATGACTGAACGTCGGGGGCCGCGTCGCCGAGAGGATGATGAGAAGCCCCGAAATGATTTTCCACCGCGACCTCCGCCAGATTTACCTCAGCCGTAAGTCATTGGCGAATAGCGCGCTTGTGCCGCCGGAATAGTCCCGTTCTATTGCCAACGATGTCGTCGCCAATTGCAGGCAAAACCATAATTCTTGGAGTTACAGGATCAATTGCGGCTTATAAAGCAGCTGATCTGGTGAGCCAGTTGCGGAAACTGGGTGCGGAAGTGTATCCTATTTTGACGAAAGGCGGGGCGAAGTTTATCACCCCGTTGACGTTGCAAACCCTCGCGCGGCAGCCCGTGGCGGAGGATTTGTGGGAAGAGGGGCAAGGTTGGCAGCCCGGACACGTGGATTTGGCCGATCGAGCTGATTTACTGGTCGTGGCCCCAGCGACGGCCGACGTGATTGCGCAGTTTGCGCAGGGTTTGGCGCCAGATTTCCTCGGTTCGCTGCACTTGGTGGCGCGTTGTCCGGTTTTGATCGCTCCGGCGATGAATGGTAAAATGTGGACGCATCCAGCGACGGTGGAAAACGTGGCCAAACTGAAAGAAAGAGGCGCGGAGTTTATGGGCCCGGAAGAGGGGATGTTGGCGTGTGGTTACGAAGGAGTGGGGAGACTTTGGCCGGTCGCAGGGATAGTCGAAAAAATCCAATCAATGCTACACGACACATGATTTCGGGAGGTTTTTTGTTTTTCGCGTTTGGGGCTCTGCTGGATGAAGGAAAGATGGCAGAGTTGGACGAGCGCTGTGCGGTAATGGGACTCGCTCGGGCTGACGGCCAGAGACTCACGTTTACCGAGAGTGGGATCGCTAATCTGAAACCCGACCCAGAAGCGGTGACGTGGGGGGTGATGTGGTTGGTGCCAGCGGAAAAGCAGGCAGAGCTGGATGGTTGGGCGACCGCCCGAGGACTTAAACGAGGGGTGATCTCGGTGGTCAGTCCCGCCGGTCCCCGAGTGCCGTCCACCGCCTATTTTGATCGTGGTGCGGCAGAAGGTGTCCCGGCCCAGGCAGAGCTCCAGATCGTGGTGACTGCGGCCGTCAGGCTGCGAATGAACAAGCTCTATCAAGCGGAATTGGCGGAGAGGTTTGGTAACTATTGAAGTTTCTCGTTGAATCGGAGCCGAGACATCGTCCAAGGTTCGCGTTGGCCAGGCGCCATGCATGGGTAGACGCGTGAACTCCGCCAGGACCGGAAGGTAGCAACGGTAGCGACGTTCTCTTAGTGCCGTGGAGTGCCTGGCCACCTTTTTTTTAATTTTGGTTTTTCGAATTTGGATCTGATCCGATAGCGTTCCCTACAATTGTCTTCCACCGGTTACCAAGTCATTGCCCGTAAGTGGCGTCCGCAGACCTTCGAGGATCTGGTCGGCCAAGATCACGTGGTGCGCACATTGCGCAACGCGATCAAGCGGGAGCGCATTGCGCACGCTTATCTGTTTGTGGGGCCCCGAGGCACGGGGAAAACCTCGACCGCACGGATTTTCGCGAAGGCATTAAATTGCTCGGATGGGCCGAACGCAGATTTTGATCCGACGGATCCGGCCTGTGTTTCGATCGCGGAAGGCTCCCACCTCGACGTGATCGAAATCGATGGAGCTTCGAATAACGGCGTCGACCAAGTCCGAGACTTGCGCGAGACCGTGCAATATGCGCCGGCCCAAGGAAAGTTTAAGGTCTATATTATCGACGAGGTGCACATGCTTTCGACGCAGGCATTTAATGCGCTGCTGAAGACGCTGGAGGAGCCGCCGCCGCACGTTAAGTTCGTGTTTGCGACGACGGATCCGCAGAAGGTTTTGCCGACGATCATATCTCGTTGTCAGCGTTTTGATCTGAAGCCTATTCCGCCGGATATCATCGTCGAACGCCTGCAGAAGATTGCCGATGATGAGAAAGTCGCGGTGACGGGTGCGGCGCTGAAGTGCATTGCCCGGATGGCCGATGGGGGCATGCGAGATGCTCAATCAATTTTTGATCAAATGATTTCGTTCTGTGGCAGCGAAATCGGTGAGCCTGATGTCCTCGAAGTTTACGGATTGGTGTCGGCGGAGAAGTTGGCGGAGCTGGCTGGAGCGATTGCTGCTGGCGACCACCAAAAGCTGATTGCAGTAGTGGATGAGTGCGACGAGGCCGGCCGCGATTTAGTTCGGTTGCTCGCTGACCTTCAGGTAGTGGTGCGGGAGTCCCTGTTGCACGCGATCGCCAGCGGAGGTAAGAGCGCGCAATTGGGCCATGAATTGACCACCGAACAGATCACGCGGTTGCTGGATGCGTTGAGGGAAGGTGAGGGCGGGGTAAAGTTGGGCTTGGCGGAGAAGATCAATCTGGAGGTGACCCTTTTGAAGGCGGTGGAAGCAAGTCGATCGCGAGCGATTGACAGTTTGATCAAAGAGTTGGCGGCCTTGGCCGAAGCGGCGCCGGAGTCGAACGGCGACGAAAAAAAAAAGTCTTAATTGATCAGTTAGATTCCCGACTGCAATCGGTGTTCAAGGCGGAGCAACTCGCGGCGAATGCAAGATCAGGCAATCTGGCAGCGGCGCCGATTGAAGTGCGGAGCGCATTGGATCGGAAGGCGAAGATCGCGGTAGCGGCGCCACCACCGCCCGCGCAGGTCGTTGATTTCGAACCTGAATCTGAGGCCGGTGATGATGATGCGGTGCCGGAATGGCCGAACGCAGCAGCCGAAGATGCGATGCGGGTTGAAATGGCGCAGCGCGAAACCTCGTCGCCTCAACCCAGATCACGGGCGGGTAAAGACAATACACTGCAGGGGGGGCCGTTGCCGAAACTGGATGACATCGTCGCAGGAATTCCGCAGAAAGTGAAAGATACGTTGGATGAGCTTTTTCGCGCTCGATTCGAATCGGTGCGACGCGTGCCCGCGGCGGTTTTGAAAACCGAGCTTAAGACGAAGACGGAAGATTAGTCGGATGGCAGGGAAGGCCAACAGCCGTCTATGATCGGGCGCCGCCCTCGGACTGTGCGGAGGTAAAGGTAGGACTGCACCGTGCGAGTATCGTAGGGAGGGAGTAGGGGGATCGAATCTCGACGATAGAGTTTTTCCGCGACGCCTTCAAACGCGTCGAGTTCGTCGAGTTTCGCGGGATTAACGGACCAAATTTCTCCAAGCACGCCACGCTGGTCTGACTGATCACGTATCAGCCCGGGATAGTCGGCGACGACAAAAAGTCGGTATCCGGGTGGAGTGCGGGCTTCGCCGAGGTAGTCTTGGTCGGCGATTTCGCGATGATTTGTGCAACCGCGTTTTAAAGTGCCGTAGATAAAGAGGAGAGTCGCGGCAGGCGGTTCAATCATGGTGCGACATCAATCACTAGCGCGGTGACATTGTCTCGCCCCGAGGCGGCCACGGCTTCGGAGACGATGAGTTGACCCACGGCGGGGTCCTTTTCGGCTCTCATGATATCTGCGATGCGGTGATCCCAGATCCCATCAATCAAGCCATCGGAGCAGATGAGAAAGCGGTCGCCCGGTTCGCAGCCGACCGCCCCGATTTGAGGATCGAGGAATTGAAACCCGGCTCCGAGCGACTGTTGCAGGCCATGTTTGGCGGGATGATTGCGGGCTTCCCGTTCAGTCAGCTTACCGTGCCGGCGCAGGTAGCCGGGGCGAGTATGATCGTGGGTCAGTTGTTTGATGGCACCGTGCTGGGGCAGGTAGTAGATGCGACTGTCACCAACATGTCCGAAGTAGAGCCAGCCGGGGGTGAACCAGGCGAGACTGAGGGTCGCGCCCATGCCGTGGCATTCTTCATACGAATTGCCGAGGTAGGTGAGCGCTTTGTGGATGCGAGTAAACAGTTCGTCCAGAACATCGTTAAATCCCGAGTTCATACCCGACGCGGTTTGGCGGAAACTGCGGGGCAGCAGTTGAGTCGTTTTTTCGACGGTGATTTTACTGGCGAATTCGCCGGCGGCGGCTCCGCCCATACCATCACTCACGGCGAAAACGAAATCGGAGTCCGAGAGAGACGCTTCGCCGATTTTACCGAGATATTCTACATCGTGACCGTTGAACCGAATACCCAGAAAAGCGTCCTCGTTGTTCTGACGGAAACGGCCGACATCGGAATGACCCGACCAAGAGATTTTAGAGGGGAAGAGAGGGGCGTTGGACGAATCAGGCATCGGCGTCGGCTGGATCGGGGTCGATGTTGGGCTTCAGGGAAATCTCAGGTTGGTCGAGGATGGTGGCGAATTCGAAATCAATGAGGCAAAAACGACCATCGATGGAGCGATAGGTGACGTTGCGGACGAACTGATCTTCGTGGCGCACACCGAAGGTTTCGAGTTCAGTGAATAAGGACGCGAGCTTCCCTTCGCTCAAGTGAGTGACGATGGATCCGCAATTCGTTGTGACGATGGAGAGTGCTTGGGAATCTGAATCAAGCAGTTGAGGCACAAATGGGCAATTTCGCTCAGTTAGGTAGCGTAATACCGCTACCTCGTTAGCAAATCGTTCCTTGGCCCGAGCACCGCGGAATTGTTTGTGAACGCGTCCATCATAACCGATATGAACAGTAGCGCGTTGAGTATCCTTTACCTCAGGCATGGTGTAAGCGTATTTTATTCAGGTGCTTAATCAAGTCATGCCTACATGAAAGTTTGGGGGACCCCAGGTGGTGATCAAACCAAGGTGGGTCATTTTGGATCAAGTCTGCATGAATTTTGTTTCTAACTGGCATATGAGATGCTTGGATTGAGGGGCTTTGGCCAGTGACAGCGGCCTTAGCGTCAGCAATCGGTGAGCTTAGTTTACCGATATTCATCCTAGAAAATCATTCGATACTCATAACCAATTCTTATGGCCAAACTGAAACTGGAATACATCTGGCTCGACGGTTACTCTCCCGTCGCAGGCCTTCGCGGAAAAACACTTATCGCCGAGGGCGATCCCGAGACGTTCTCGCTCGCTGAATGCAAAGACTGGGGCTTCGATGGAAGCTCCACGAAGCAGGCGGAAGGTTCGAACTCCGATTGTGTGCTCAAGCCTGTCGGGCTCTATCCGGACTCAACCCGGATCAACGGATTTATCGTCATGTGCGAGGTTCTTTTGCCCGATGGTTCGCCGCATCCGACTAACACACGGGCGACAATCCTCGATGACCCTGGAACATGGTTTGGTTTTGAGCAGGAATACTTTTTCTACCAAGACGGCCGTCCTCTCGGCTTCCCAGAGGGTGGTTATCCGGCCCCCCAAGGCACTTACTATACCGGTGTCGGTTACAAGAACGTGGGTGATATTTCTCGGACCATCGTGGAGGAACATCTCGATATCTGTCTCGACGCTGGAATCAACCATGAGGGCATCAACGCTGAAGTGGCCAAGGGACAGTGGGAATTCCAGATCTTCGGCAAAGGCTCCAAGAAGGCCGCCGATGAAATGTGGGTCGCGCGCTATCTCCTGCAACGGTTGGGCGAACAATACGGTATAGATATCGAATACCACTGTAAGCCGATTCTGGGTGCTTACGACGATCCCCTCGACTGGAATGGTTCCGGCATGCACTGTAACTTCTCGACGGACTACTTGCGTGAAGTTGGGGGCAAGGACTACTTCCTGAAGCTCATGGATGCGTTCTCCAAGTATCGCGAAGAGCACATCGCAGTTTACGGTCCAGACAATCACCTGCGCCTCACTGGCCTGCACGAAACCCAATCGATCGATCAGTTCTCGTGGGGTATCGCTGATCGAGGTGCATCCATCCGGGTGCCGCACAGCTTCGTCAAAAACGATGCCTACAAAGGTTACCTCGAGGATCGTCGTCCGAATTCATCGGGGGATCCTTACGCGATCGCAGGGCGCGTGTTACAGACGATTGCGACGGTTCCGACTCCTTAAGTCTCCGACCACGAGCTTCGTTTCAAATTTCAGACCATCTTGCTGCGGCAGGGTGGTCTTTTTTGCGTTGGCGCCAGGGAGCTGAATCCGGTTTGGTGGTTGGAATGGTGTCGTTACAGCCCCGCTTTCTAGGACTTTGGATCGACCGGGTGGTGGCGATCTTTTTGGTGCTGAATTTGGCGTGGACGACTTGGCATCTTGGCGGGGTTTTGGCGAAGCCGATGGCGGTTTCCTTTGCGGTGTTGATGGTGACGCTGGCGATCGTGGTGGTGCGTTGGACGATGGTCGAACCGACGGGTTGTCCCCGTGGTTGGTGGTGGCCTTTACCGATGTTGGTTTATGCCGGAGTGCATCTAAAGTGGGTAGCTAGAGCCTGTCCCGTAGACGCAAACTATTGGTGGTAAACGATAAGTGTAAGAATAAATGGGCCTAAACCGGAAGGATTTCCTGGTCTAGGCCCAAAAACGGCGTCTATAATTTGGTGTGAACAATAT
>Ga0208413_1001426_pt1 | contig 15241 bp, 3 predicted proteins | sample AntAceMetag02UKD_FD_184761 | JGI IMG/M metagenome (GOLD analysis project Ga0208413, IMG submission 184761) | Saline lake microbial communities from Ace Lake, Antarctica - Antarctic Ace Lake Metagenome 02UKD (SPAdes) (version 2) | ecosystem: Environmental > Aquatic > Non-marine Saline and Alkaline... | reverse complement strand
TGATAGCGACTGATACGGCAGGTAACGTCAATGCTGTCAATGGGATTAGATCGATTACGGTTGATACCGTTCTTCCTGCAACGCCAGTAATTAATGTGGTTGCTGTTGATGACATCATCAGTGCCACGGAAAAAGCAGCGACTGTCACGGTGACTGGGTCGAATGAAGCGGGTTCAACGGTGACGTTGAACGGTATTGCTGTCACGGCTGATACGGGAACGACGTGGAGCTATGTTTTAGATACGGCTGTGATTAACGCTTTTGCCGAAGGCCCAGAAAACCTAACAGCGATAGCAACTGATGCGGCAGGTAACGTCAATGCCGTCAATGCGGCGAAAAATATTACTGTTAATACTGCTGCTCCTGCAACGCCAGTAATTAATACAGTTGCTACCGGTGACACCATCAATGCAACTGAAAAAGCAGCGAACGTCACGGTGACCGGTACAAATGAACCAGGTTCAACGGTGACATTGAATGGGAATGCCGTTACGGCTATCACGGGAACGACGTGGAGCTACGTTTTAACTACGGCTGCGATTACCGCACTTGGAGAAGGTGCGAAAACCCTGACGGCGATAGCGACCGATGCGGTTGGTAACGTCAATGCAGCCAATGCGACTAAAGCGATTACGATTGATAGCGTTCTTCCTGGTACGCCCTTAATCAATACAATTGCTTCCGATAACATAATCAATGCCGCTGAAAAAACAGCGAATGTCACGGTAACAGGTACGAACGAATCGGGTTCAACGGTGACGTTGAACAACAATGTTGTCACGGTTGTTGACGCGACTCATTGGAGCTACGTTTTAGGCTCGGCCGAGATTGGTGTATTTGGTGAAGGCACGGAAACCTTAACGGTGATTGCTTCTGATCCGGCAGGTAACGTCAATGCTGTCAGTGGGACTAGAGATATTTCGGTTGAGACGGTTATTCCAGGCATCACGATCACTGACAACACTCTCTTAACAGCGACGGGGAATGTGCTGTACACCTTCACATTAACCGAACCTAGCACGACCTTCGCGGTTAGTGACATCAACGTCGCAGGTGGTACAAAAACCGCTACATTTGATAGTGGAGTAAGTGGTGCCACTGTTTATACCTTAGTGGTAACTCCTGATGCGAACTCGACTACGAACATGACGGTGGATGTTGCAGGTGGTGCCTTCGCGGATGCCGCCGGTAATATTAACACAGCGGCCCTCCAAACCTCACAAGCCGTTGATACCGTCGCTCCAACTATCGCCATTAGCGACAACAAGGTCGGGCAAGCGATGACGGATGTGACGTATACCTTCAAATTAAGCGAAGCTAGCACGGACTTTGCGATTGGTGACATCAACATCGTAGGTGGTTCAGCCACTACATTAAACTCTACATCGTCCACCGATTATACCTTGGTGGTAACACCTACGGCGAACTCGACGACGAACATGACGGTGGATGTCTTAAGTGGCGCTTTCACGGATGCTGTTGGTAATAACAACATAGCGGCCATTCAAAATGTTCAAACTGTCGATACGGTTGCTCCAGCGCTCACCATCGCCGACAACACGGCCGGAGTAGCGGCGGGGGATGTGCTGTATACATTCAATATAACCGAACCGAACACGACCTTTGCGGTTAGTGACATCACCGTTGTAGGCGGTACAAAAGCTGGGTCATTTGCGACTGGAGTCAGTGGTGACAGCGTGTATACCTTAGTGGTAACCCCTGCTGCGAACTCGACGACGAACATGACGGTGAATGTTGCAAGTGTCTTCGCGGATGCCGCCGGCAATATCAACATTGCGGCTCCCGAAAGAGTTCAAGCTGTTGATACGGTTCTTCCTACAACACCGGTAATTGATACGGTTGCTGGCAATGACGCTATCAATGGAGCTGAAAGAACAGCGACTGTCACGGTTACAGGGTCGAATGAATCGGGTTCAACGGTGACGTTGAACGGTAATTCCGTCACGGTTGTTGATGCTTCTCATTGGAGTTACATTTTAGATGCAAACGCGATTAACGGCTTTGGTCAAGGCGCAGAAAATCTAGTGGCGATAGCAACCGATGCGGTAGGTAACGTCAATGCTGCCAATGGGATTAAAGTGATTTCGGTTGATACTGTTGGCCCTACATCGCCAGTAATTAATACGGTTGCTGGCGATGACACCATCAATGGCACTGAAAGAGTCGCGACTGTCACGGTGACAGGGTCGAATGAGTTAGGTTCAACGGTGACGTTGAATGGCAATGGAGTTACGGCTGTTACGTCGACGACTTGGAGCTACTTTTTATCTGAGGCTGCGATTATCAACTTTGGTGAAGGGGCAGAAACCCTAACGGTGATAGCGACTGATGCGTCAGGTAATGTCAATGCAGTCAATGCAGTCAAAGCAATTACGATTAATACCACGGCAGCAACTGTCAACACCATTAGTATTGCCAGTGCAACAGGGCTGGTGGCAAGCACCTTAAATGCGGGTGATGTTGTGACAGTTACAGTGCCCTTCAGTGAAGCGGTTACTGTGACAGGCACTCCTCAACTAGCCTTGAATATTGGCGGTGCCACAGTTCAAGCTAATTATTCAACAGGTACCGGCACGGCTAGCTTGTCATTTATATACACTATATTGGCCGGTCAAACTGACGCTGACGGCATTAGCATTGCGGGAACCACGGCCTTGGGCTTAAACAGCGGCACGATTGTTGACGCGGCGGGTAACGCGGCCACATTGGCCACCGTGGCGGTGACTGATAACGCAGGCTTTGCAGTTGATACCGCGGCACCAGCTTTAAACACCATTAGTATTACCAGTGCGATAGGGCTGGTGGCAAGTACCTTAAATGCGGGCGATGTTGTGACCGTTACCGTGCCCTTCAGTGAAGCGGTGACAGTGACAGGCACCCCTCAATTAGCCCTGACCATTGGTGGAACGGTAGTTCAAGCTAGTTATTCGTCAGGATCAACCACGGCTAACTTGTCATTCACCTACACGATTTTGGCCGGTCAAACTGACGCTAACGGCATCAGCGTGGAAGGACTCGCATTGAGCTTAAACAGCGGCACGATTGTCGATGTGGCAGGTAACGAGGCCTCATGGGGGTCCGTTAGTGTGTTTGATAACGCGGGCTTTAAGGTTGATACCGCGGCACCAACTGTAAACACCATTAGTATTACCAGTGCGACAGGGCTGGTGGCAAGCACCTTAAATGCGGGCGATATTGTCACCGTTACAGTGCCCTTCAGTAAAGCGGTGACTGTGACAGGCACGCCTCAACTAGCCTTGAATATTGGCGGTGCCACAGTTCAAGCCAGTTATTCAACAGGTGCCGGCACGACTAGCTTGTCATTCACGTACACCATTTTGGCCGGTCAAAACGACGCTAACGGCATCAGCCTTGCTGGAAATGCATTGGGCTTAAACGGCGGCACGATTGTCGATGTGGCCGGTAATGCGGCCACATTGACGACTGCGGCAGTGGCTGATAACGCAGGCTTTACAGTTAATACCACGGCACCAACTGTAAACACCATCAGTATTGCCAGTGCGACAGGGTTGGTGAATAGCTCCCTAAATGTGGGCGATGTCGTGACAGTTACCGTGCCTTTCAGTGAAACAGTGACTGTGACAGGCACACCTCAACTAGCCTTGAATATTGGCGGTGCCACTGTTCAAGCCAGTTATTCAACAGGTACCGGCACGGCTAGCTTGTCATTCACTTACACGATTTTGGCCGGTCAAACTGATGCCAACGGCATCAGCCTTGCAGGAAACGCATTGAGCTTAAACAGCGGCACGATTCTCAATGCAGCGGGTAATGGGGCCGCATTGACCACCGTGGCGGTGACTGATAACCCAGGCTTTAAGGTTGATACCGCGGCACCAACTGTCAACACCATTAGTATTACCAGTGCGACAGGGCTGGTGGCAAGCACCTTAAATGCGGGCGATGTCGTGACTGTTACAGTGCCCTTCAGTGAAGCGGTGACTGTGACAGGCACACCTCAATTAGCATTGAACATTGGTGGGACGTTAGTTCAGGCTAGTTATTCATCAGGATCAACTACGGCCAACTTGTCATTCACGTACACCATTTTGGCCAGTCAAACTGACGCTAACGGCATTAGCATTACCGGAACCACGGCCCTAGGCCTAAACGGCGGCACGATTTTCGACATAGCGGGTAATGCGGCCACATTGACCACCGTGGCGGTGGCTGATAACTCAAGCTTTAAGGTTGATACCGCGGCAGCAACTGTAAACACCATTAGCATTACCAGTGCGACAGGGCTGGTGGCAAGTACCTTAAATGCGGGCGATGTTGTGACCGTTACCGTGCCTTTCAGTGAAGCGGTGACTGTGACAGGCATACCTCAATTAGCCTTGACCATTGGTGGGACGGTAGTTCAGGCTAGTTATTCATCAGGATCAACTACGGCTAACTTGTCATTCACGTACACCATTTTGGCCAGTCAAACTGACGCTGACGGCATCAGCATTGCGGGAACCACGGCCCTAGGCCTAAACAGCGGCACGATTGTTGATGCAGCTGGTAATGCGGCCACATTGACCACTGCGGCGGTGACTGATAACGCCGGCTTTAAGGTTGATAACACGGCAGCAACTGTAAACACCATTAGTATTACCAGTGCGACAGGGCTGGTGGCAAGTACCTTAAATGCGGGCGATGTTGTGACCGTTACCGTGCCTTTCAGTGAAGCGGTGACTGTGACAGGCACCCCTCAATTAGCCTTGACCATTGGTGGGACGGTAGTTCAGGCTAGTTATTCATCAGGATCAACTACGGCTAATTTATCATTCACGTACACCATTTTGGCCAGTCAAACTGACGCTGACGGCATCAGCATTGCGGGAACCACAGCCCTGAGCTTAAACAGCGGCACGATTGTCGATGTGGCGGGCAATGCGGCCACACTGACCACCGCAGCGGTCACTGATAATGGCGGTTTTACAGTTGATACCACTGCACCAACTGTAAACACTATTAGTATTACCAGTGCGATAGGGCTGGTGGCAAGCACCTTAAATGAGGGCGATATTGTCACCGTTACAGTGCCCTTCAGTGAAGCGGTGGCCGTGACAGGCACCCCTCAATTAGCCTTGAATATCGGCGGTGCCACAGTTCAAGCGAGTTATTCAACAGGTACCGGTACGACTAGCTTGTCATTCACCTACACTATTTTGGCCGGTCAAACTGATGTCAACGGTATCAGCCTTGCAGGAAATGCTTTGGGCTTAAACGGCGGTACGATTGTCGATGTGGCGGGCAATGCGGCCACATTGACCACCGCAGCGGTCACTGATAACGGCGGTTTTACAGTTGACACTACGGCACCAACTGTAAACACCATTAGTATCACCAGTGCGACAGGGCTGGTGGCAAGCACCTTAAATGCGGGCGATGTTGTGACCGTTACCGTGCCTTTCAGTGAAACGGTGACTGTGACAGGCACACCTCAATTAGCCTTGAACATTGGCGGTGCCACAGTTCAGGCCAGTTATTCAGCGGGTACCGGCACGGCTAGCTTGTCATTTACCTACACGATTTTGGCCGGTCAAACTGATGCCAACGGCATCAGCCTTGCAGGAAACGCATTGAGCTTAAACAGCGGCACGATTCTCAATGCAGCGGGTAATGGGGCCATATTGACCACCGTGGCGGTGGCTGATAACGCCGGCTTTACAGTTGATACCGCGGCACCAACTGTAAACACTATTAGTATTACCAGTGCGACAGGGCTGGTGGCAAGTACCTTAAATGCGGGCGATGTTGTGACCGTTACAGTGCCTTTCAGTGAAGCGGTGACTGTGACAGGCACACCTCAATTAGCCTTGAACATTGGTGGGACGGTAGTTCAGGCTAGTTATTCATCAGGATCAACTACGGCTAGCTTGTCATTCACCTACACCATTTTGGCCGGTCAAACTGACGCTAACGGCATAAGCATTACCGGAACCACGGCCCTAGGCCTAAACGGCGGTACGATTGTCGACATAGCGGGTAATGCGGCCACATTGACGACTTCGGCAGTGGCTGATAACGCAGGCTTTACAGTTGATAGCGCGGCACCAACTGTAAACGCCATTAGTATTACTAGTGCGACGGGGCTGGTGGCAAGCACCTTAAATGCCGGCGATGTTGTGACCGTTACCGTGCCCTTCAGTGAAGCGGTGACTGTGACAGGCACGCCTCAACTAGCTTTGACCATTGGTGGAACGGTAGTTCAGGCTAGTTATTCATCAGGATCAACTACGGCTAACTTGTCATTCACATACACCATTTTAGCCAGTCAAACTGACGCCGACGGCATTAGCATTGCGGGAACCACGGCCCTAGGCCTAAACAGCGGCACGATTGTTGATGCAGCGGGTAATGCGGCCATATTGACCACTGCGGCGGTGACGGATAACGCAGGCTTTAAGGTTGATAACGCGGCACCAACTGTAAACACCATTAGTATTACCAGTGCGACAGGGCTGGTGGCAAGCACCTTAAATGCGGGCGATGTTGTGACCGTTACAGTGCCCTTCAGTGAAGCGGTGACTGTGACAGGCGCTCCTCAACTAGCCTTGAATATTGGCGGTGCCACAGTTCAAGCCAGTTATTCAACAGGTACTGGCACGGCTAGCCTGTCATTCACCTACACCATTTCGGCCGGTCAAACTGATGCCAACGGCATCAGTCTTGCAGGAAATGCATTGGGCTTAAACGGCGGCACGATTGTCGATGTGGCGGGTAATGCGGCTACATTGACCACTGCGCCGGTGGCTGATAACGCAGGCTATATGGTTGATACCGCGGCACCAACTGTAAACACCATTAGTATTACCAGTGCGACAGGGCTGGTGGCAAATACCTTAAATGCGGGCGATGTTGTGACCGTTACCGTGCCTTTCAGTGAAGCGGTGACTGTGACAGGCGCACCTCAATTAGCCTTGAACATTGGTGGGACGGTAGTTCAGGCTAGTTATTCATCAGGATCAACTACGGCTAGCTTGTCATTCACCTACACCATTTTGGCCGGTCAAACTGACGCTAACGGCATCAGCCTTGCTGGAAATGCATTGGGCTTAAACGGCGGCACGATTGTCAATGCAGCGGGTAATGGGGCTACATTGACCACCGTGGCGGTGGCTGATAACCCAGGCTTTACAGTTGATACCGCGGCACCAACTGTAAACACCATTAGTATTACCAGTGCGACAGGGCTGGTGGCAAGCACCTTAAATGCGGGCGATGTTGTGACCGTTACAGTGCCCTTCAGTGAAGCGGTGACTGTGACAGGCACTCCTCAACTAGCCTTGAATATTGGCGGTGCCACAGTTCAAGCCAGTTATTCAGCGGGTACCGGCACGGCTAGTTTGTCATTCACCTACACCATTTTGGCCGGTCAAACTGACGCTAACGGCATCAGCCTTGCTGGAAATGCATTGGGCTTAAACGGCGGCACGATCGTCGATGCGGCGGGTAATGCGGCCACATTGACTACCGTGGCGGTCGCTGATAACGCAGGCTACATGGTTGATACCGCGGCACCAACTGTAAACACCATTAGTATTACCAGTGCGACAGGGCTGGTGGCAAGCACCTTAAATGCGGGCGATGTTGTGACTGTTACAGTGCCCTTCAGTGAAGCGGTGACTGTGACAGGCACTCCTCAACTAGCCTTGAATATTGGCGGTGCCACAGTTCAAGCCAGTTATTCAGCGGGTACCGGCACGGCTAGCTTGTCATTCACCTACACCATTTTGGCCGGTCAAACTGACGCTAACGGCATCAGCCTTGCTGGAAATGCATTGGGCTTAAACGGAGGCACGATTGTCAATGCAGCGGGTAATGGGGCCACATTGACCACCGTGGCGGTGGCTGATAACGCGGGCTTCACAGTTGATACCACGGCGCCAACTGTAAACACCATTAGTGTTAGCAGTGCGACAGGGCTGGTGGCAAGCACCTTAAATGCGGGCGATGTTGTCACCGTTACAGTGCCCTTCAGTGAAGCGGTGACTGTGACAGGCACTCCTCAACTGGCCTTGAATATTGGCGGTGCCACAGTTCAAGCCAATTATTCAGCGGGTACCGGCACGGCTAGCTTGTTGTTCACCTACACCATTTTGGCGGGTCAAAATGACATTGATGGCATCAGCCTTGCTGGAAATGCATTGGGCTTAAACGGCGGGACGATTGTCGATGTGGCGGGTAATGCGGCCACATTGACCACTGCGGCAGTGACTGATAACGCAGGCTATAGGGTTGACAACACGGCGCCAATACCTGTAATTACCGACGACACGGCCGGAACAGCGACGGGAGATGTGCTGTATACCTTCACATTAGGGGAAGCTAGCACGACCTTTGCAGTTGGTGACATCACCGTCACAGGCGGCACAGCCGCCGGTGCGTTTGCGTCAGGAGTCAGTGGTGACAGCGTGTATACCTTAGTGGTAACACCTCCTGTGAACTCGACGGGAAACATGACGGTGGATGTCTTAGCTAACGTGTTCACGGATATCGCTGGTAATAACAACACAGCGGCGACCCAAAATGATCAAGTCGTTAGTACGGTTGTTTCTCCGGTGTACAGCACGGGCTTTGGTGCCGCGGCAACTACTACAGTGCTAACTGCAACATTTTCTTCCGCTACCACGGGTACATTTGGTTATTACACAGATATTGGTGGCACCAGCCCATATAAGGTTGCTGCTGGGGCTTTTACTTCTACCACTACAGCCACGATAAGTGACGCAGCTGCTACTTTATCAGTTGTATACGCCATAGTTAAAGATAGCGGCGGGGCGATTACAGACGCACAACTTGTTGTGCTTAATGTGGCTGCCGCTGCCAGTGTAGACCGTACCTCTAGCACCGGGAATGAGATCATATTTGGTTATGAGGGTGCTAGCACACTTAAAGGTGGTTCTGGTGATGATTTAATTCATGGTGGTTCTGGTGTCGATAATATTCACGGTGGACTGGGTGTTGACTCCATAGTCGGTGGGGCTGGTGCTGACGTATTCCACTTCACTTCGGCAGATATCGACTCTACATTGGGTGCTGTAACAGATATTCTCTTGGACTTTGATTTTATTGCTACAAATACCATCCAGAGTGCCGCGGGTACCGTGGGGACAGCAGGTGTCAACTACCATGAAGACTCTACGGCTTTCGCGGACCTTACAGGGCTGCTGGCAGCTGCTGATTCGAGACTCGATGGCGCGTTTATATACTTCGTTGGCCAAATTGGCGCCGATAGCTACTTGGTGACTGACCAAGACGGTATAGGCTACACCGAAGTTATCCAATTGGTAGGTGTTACCCTGGCTGAAATTGCTCCAGCACAAATCATTGCCTGATCTGCCTCGGAGACCCGCCCCTGGCCCCGGGGAAAATAAAGGGGGCAGATACTCGACTGGTTTCATCCAGAGTATTAAAGGAGAGCACTGTAAGGGCAAGTAGTCCTGTTCTCTGACTGACAGGATGTGAAGTAAATTACGAAGCCTCAGTTCAGAAATGAGCTGGGGTTTTTCTTTATAGGAGGTTTAAAACTAAACCGTGAACAGCAAGTGTGCTTTAAATCTCTGGCCGCTTGGGGGCGTGCTACCCTTCAATTGAAGCGAAGGAGGTCAAAAGCACGGTTTTTGCAGTCATATCTAGACCGAGTGTTTTCATCACTGCGAGCATAGGTAATCACCTTTACCGAATGAACGACATAATTGCTTACACGATAATCCTGTTTCTTTAGCTACTTGGCTCACATCTTTTCTAGCTGAATCAGCAGATCCGCTGTGTTGAAGATAGCCACTTTTACCGGCAGCTATACTTCTGTGCATGGCTAGGCTCCTAGCGATCTTGTGGTTCCCGGCCCATTCACTTATTCTTAATTGCTCAATTCATAGCACTAGGGCGTAGCGAAAAATCGCATGTGAGACGAGAAGCAAATGCCAGAACTAGTTGCCGAGCACGGCAATACTGTAAACGAAAGTCGGGCTATTTGGCAGCTCATAGGTGACGGGGAGATTCCGAGATTAACCAGGACGAGCGTATTAGAGGGCAAAGTCTCTGATTCGGTGTTTGGGGATGCACTCAAGAGTACTTCGGGAGTTGCGGTTAGGCTGATGTTTCGTAACAAGCGAATCTCTACTCATGATGTGAATCGCGGAGCCATTGTGTTTAAAGATCAGGTGTTAGCCTTCAACCACGACCATATGCTGCACTTGGTAGTGGATGTGTTGGGCTCTTCGTAATTTGATGTGGCGTGATTGCTGCCAAGTTCGACTGTCATCCGACCGAGAATCTAGAACTGGTGAGCCTGGAGAACGTGCTGCGCTAGTTCATGGCCGAGATCGACTTCTACTGCCCTGCACCAGCACTGGACGCAGGTGGCTGGTGAGGCGACATTGCACTATGCCGGGCATGAGGTGAACGTCGCGGATCTGGGGCCTAGCGGCATTCTACCCCATGTCATGGATACTCCTAGCACTAAGGATTAGGTAGATAAGACTACCGACAACTGAATTTATTGAAGTGAAAGAGCCTACAAGAGATACTCAATTCAGACCCGCAGCTAGACGAAAAAAGGCGAACCTCAGATAAGGTTGTCCTGTGAGTTCAAACTATGGGACAGCAGTGCGGGCAAACCCATCCTTTTAATGATTCGTTTGCACGAATTAGCTTAAGTATTTTATTGCATTGTTAGATACAGATACTATAATTCTGGCTTCTCAAGATTTCACTGCAGTAGTTTTATTATCCGTATGCAAAGTAACAACTCATCAACATCTAAACGAGATCAGTTATTCCAATTGATCACGTTTGTATTAATGTGTTTGATGCCTCTGCAGGGATTTGCTTCAGTTGAAGGTGGTAAGGCATTCAGTGAGGGCGATTCACACAGTCACTTTACTGATTCCTGCAGCGAGAACTGCTCTGCGATACCAGAAATAACGGCTGGCAATTTAGTTGTCGAAAGCGAAACCACTGAATGTTCATTGGATGATGAATTTCATTCAATAGTAAGTGCCGTATCATCTGAACACTACAAGTGTGACTTTAGCTTCCTTGCTAAAGTTTTAGTTCCAAAGCCAAACTACGGCATAGCCAACCTTTCCCGCGGCCCTCCACACGCTTAATTTTTAGTCGATTTTAAATCCTAAAAATTTCGAGGCCTTTGCTTAGCAAAGTGCCTTCTTGTGGAGCTGTACGATGAATGCACAATCTTTCCAAGGCAATGAGTTACTTTCGGATATCAAATCTGGTTTTCTTGTCTTCCTAATTGCTTTACCCCTATGTCTTGGCATTGCCAGTGCCAGCGGATTTCCGCCGGTCTCAGGATTAATCACAGCTATTGTTGGCGGTCTAATGGTGTCTTGGCTTGGTGGTTCTGGTCTTACTATCAAAGGTCCGGCGGCAGGTCTCATTGTTATTGCATTAGGCGCCGTTACCGAGCTTGGTCAAGGCGACATGGTAATGGGCTACCAAAGAGCTTTAGCTGTTGGCATGGTAGCGAGTGTTTGCCAATTTTTGTTCGCCAAATTCAAGATGGCAAGTTTAGGTATCGCTATGTCTAAAAGTGTTGTGCACGGCATGTTGGCAGCGATCGGTTTGATCATCATAGCCAAGCAGGTGCACGTTGGACTTGGTGTTGTACCTCACGGTGGTGAGACTATAGAGCTACTTGAGGAGATACCGCATTCCATCATGGCGGCTAATTTACCGGTTTCTTTTATCTGCGCCATTTCCCTACTGATCCTATTCTTGTGGCCTAAGATACCTTTTGCAGCACTGCGTAAAACACCGCCACAGCTTATTGTATTGTTAGTGACTATTCCTCTCGCGCTGTTTTTAGGTGTCACTAATCCTGCCTACTTTGTTAACCTTCCTGACAATCTTATCGATGGCTTCGCATTCCCGGATTTCAGCGTCGTTATGTCTTTGGCTTCCATTAAATACATCGTCATGTTCGCCCTGGTCGGAAGTATTGAGTCCACTCTTAGTGTGGTCGCAGTGGATGGCATGGTTAAAAATCAATCTCGCTCAGACCTAAATAAGGATCTGCTCGGGGTGTCGGTTGGTAATTTTCTTTCATCGATGCTTGGTGGCCTGCCTATGATTTCTGAGATAGTGCGCAGTAAAGCCAATGTCGATGCCAACGCTCGCAGTCACAGATCAAACTTCTTCCACGGCTTATTTATTTTGCTGTTCGTGGTTGCCGTGCCCGGCCTGCTTAAAATGATACCTATGGCTGCTCTTGCCGCCATGTTGATCTTAACGGGCTCGCGCCTAGCGTCGGTGAAAGAGTTTCTTCATGTTCGCTCCATCGGTATGGATCAGTTTTTTCTTTTCCTCAGCACGTTTCTCATCACTATATTTACAGACCTGCTCATTGGGGTAGCTTCGGGCCTGATGCTAAAAATTATTTTTCACATTATACGAGGCTCAACTTTTAAGTCTTTGTTTGGAGTAGAAATCGAGAAGGAGGTTCGTAATGGCCATGTAGTACTTAAAATAAAAGGCGACGCCGCTTTCCCTTCGCTGCTTAAACTTAACAACGCCGTGAATCTTTTAAGTCCAGAAGAACTCAAGACCATGGTGATCGACCTAAGCGATGCGAGTCTAATTGATCATACGTTCTTAAATGGTTTGCAAACTATTATCAAGGAATATGTAAATCCCCGTGACGCCATCATAGGCATTGAAGGTTTTAAAAGTTTAAGCGCACATCCAGAGGCCACTCATATTTCTATTCGTAGAACTTGAGGGAGCGCTATTATGACTGCTACTGATAAATTGTCGATTGCGCAGATGGTTGAGATGGCGGCGAAACTATTGCCGTCGCAGTCTCCTTTGCATGCCTTCGTGCATCACAATACGCTGCACGCCTATGAACACTTGCCTTTCAAACAAGCGTTGAAAGACGCGTCAAAAGAACATGGTGCCGAGCCTTTCATGAGCGAGGAGAATTTCCTCGAAGCGATAAATAGCGGGCGAATTTTAACCAATGATATAAAAGCTGTGCTTGAGAAAGAGCTCGATGATATTGATCAGCCCTTGTTTGCTGGAGCACCCACTCGCCGTGCGATTTTATTGTGGAGGCTCACCACCTTATTTAATGTACCTAACAAGCACTCTGTTAACTGGTGGTTGCATGAAAAAGGTTACTTGCATAAACCCCATGCGTTAGCAGGTTCAGCCGCTAGCTCGCCAGCTAGCTCACTTTTTTTCCACAGTAAGCGGCAGTATTTACCTGGCGAGCTGGAAAAGCTTTGGGTGAACCTAGAGAAAGCTGCTTTACCTAAAGCGCACACTCAAACCCGCGCCAGAGCAAGGGATGTGCTGCTTGAGCGGTTCGATGTCGATACCGACGAGCACGTTAAGCCGTTTCTAATTCGCTATGCAGCGGGGTATCTTGACCAGGGTGTTGGTAGTTTGCCACAGCCGGACAAAGCTGAGGGCTTCTTGGTGAGTATTAGAAGAATGCACAATAACGCAGTCGCTCTACCGACTTGGCTGCGCAGCCTGCCAAATCTATGTCGCCAGCAAGAGGAACAAGGGTTAAGCGGCCTGCAGGTTATTGCCGACGTAATGGATAAATTTGGTGTGCCAGATGCACACCAACAAGCATTCATTAACGAATCTATTAAAATGCTCAAAGGCTGGGCCGGGATGTTTCGTCAGTTCGAAAAACAGCCGGATAAAGTACCGGTTAGCCATTATCCTGCCACCTTGATTGATTTTCTTGCCGTTCAACTGCTGGTAGAATTTTGCGCATACGAGCACACCTGTAAGCTACACGGCTGCACCACAAATACTTTGGCTGAACACCTCTGCGCTCATGGCACAGAAGTCACTAAAGCCAGCAAGTCGGTGCAGGATATCTATGAAGCTTTCATCACAGCTCAAGCGTTTGTTATGCCCTCAGCACTGTTTTCAAATTCAGGCCATGCGGTAAAGTGGGTGACAGAGATAGGGCGCTTTAACAGTTTTGAAAGGCGCTATTTATTGCAGCTTGCCTATGAGAGACGGCATCGCCAACACATACTCGATGGCTTGGCTGAACATCGGCAATTTACAAATTTAACAGCGGGCACTCTACCCTCGTTTCAAGCGGTCTTTTGCATGGATGAGCGCGAGGAGTCTACCCGGCGCCATCTAGAAGAGCTCGACCCCGAGGTGATGACGCTAGGTTTTGCTGGTTTTTTTGGTGTGGCAATTCAATATCAAGGACTTGATGATGTGACCGCCCGGCCTTTGTGCCCAGTAAACCGAATACCTGAGCACTTTGTCCGAGAAGTGGCTTTAAATGAGTCTGAAGCACTGCGCTATCAGAAAACTCGTAAGCTAGTAGGCTCCTACTCAAAAAGCGTCATCGATAACGAAGCTGTATTTGCCATCGGCCCGTTTTGGTCATTACTCATGGGTATTGCTAAAACGCCGTCGCTGGTTTTTCGCAGCTTGGTTCCCCGTCAGACCGAAAAAGTAAAAAGACGTTTGACAGGTTTTGGTCCTGCGCGGCCTAAAACCCGGCTGAAACTCTTCAGAGGCAATGACGATGACGATGCCATAGGAAAGAACAAAACAGCGAACCAAGCAGCTGACAGCGCAGATGGATTTAAACCAGGCTATACGGTCGCCGAAGCTGCAGATGCTATTTTTAATACTCTATTGGCAATGGGCTTAACCAAACAGCTTTCGCCAATCATTGTTATTGTGGGACATGGCTCTTCTAGCCTAAACAATCCACATGAAGCTGCCCATGACTGCGGCGCCACCGGTGGTGGCAGGGGAGGCCCTAATGCGAGGGCCTTTGCGGCTATGGCCAATCACGCTGGTGTGCGAACCCGGCTCAAGGAAAAAGGCATAGCTATAGCTGAAACTAACTGGTTTGTTGGTGCTTATCACAACACCTGCGATGACAGCATGAGCTATTACGATCTAGATCTAATTCCTGCACCGCTAAACCAGTCGTTTCTAGAGTCACGCGCCAAACTTGCTCAAGCCTGCAAGATGGATGCATTGGAGCGCTGCCGAAAATTCAATGAAGTACCGGTTAATGTCTCCGCCGATAGGGCACTGGGCTATGCCTATCAACACGCCAATGATTTAGCTCAGCCGCGCCCAGAATATGGCCATGCCACCAATGCCGTATGCATTATTGGTCGCCGCGCGATTACTCGGGGTTTGTTTCTTGATAGGCGCTCTTTTTTAATTTCTTACGACCCAGATC
>Ga0208413_1001420_pt1 | contig 15287 bp, 8 predicted proteins | sample AntAceMetag02UKD_FD_184761 | JGI IMG/M metagenome (GOLD analysis project Ga0208413, IMG submission 184761) | Saline lake microbial communities from Ace Lake, Antarctica - Antarctic Ace Lake Metagenome 02UKD (SPAdes) (version 2) | ecosystem: Environmental > Aquatic > Non-marine Saline and Alkaline... | reverse complement strand
TAGAAGCTGCGCAACTACCTAAAATGGGATCCAACCGAACGGATTATCGCGTTGGGTGATCGAGCGATGTTGCGGCTCCACGCAGGCGAGCTCTCCGTCGCCTTGGGCCCCGTTTGGGCATATCGCCACGGCGAAACCACCGCATTGGAAACCGGCGATCCGGTAGCTTGGGAGTGAACGGCCCAGTCAGGGTGAAGCGGGCGTCCGAGGTAGGGCGGGCTCGCCGAGCGCGCCGTTTCAGCCTGCTAGGTCTCACCCTCCGCAATCTACTTCCAGCGCGTTCGGCGCGTGGCGGAGAGCACGCCCTACCCGGCCATCATGGGCTCCGCCGACCTTGCTTGTTTTTCGTGGTTTACCCGCGGCTCCCGCAGGCTGAAACGGGAGACGTCAATCCCGCGCAGGGCGGGAGCCTCCGCGAGTTGCATGCGGCGGCGACTGGGGCGGTTGATCCGATTGAGTCCGTGGTCTTACTCGTTGCGGTTGCGACGGGGCCGGCGAAGGGTCCAGACGGCGAGACCGAAGCCGATCAGTATGGCTCCGTAGCTAGACGGTTCAGGGACGGTTATTTCGTTGGGCCCGGCGTCAAACGTTCGCCAGATGGTGCTCGTGGCACTAAATCCCGTGAAAGTGATTTGAGCGGTATTGTTGTCGCGCTGATCGAGGATCACCGTGCCAAATCCGCCGGTGAATGATCCCGTGGTCCAGAGGTCTTGAAAGGAGAACCAGTTGTTGACCGTGATGGTGACGCCGGGAGCGATGACGAGTGAATTGAGATTGAGGGTGTTGGCATCGATCGCCCCAAAGTCGATTACCGTGTCGCCGGTGACATTGAGGACCCCGAGTTTGAGGGTGCTGCCGCCCGCGAGCGCGAGGGTAGTGCCAGCGGTCAGGTCGAGGGTCCCGCCGAAGTCAAAGTCGTTGGTGATGTTCAGCGTGTTACCCGCGGTGAGGGTGAGGGTGCCGGTGGAGCCGGAGCCATCGCCGCCGGAAATCGTGCCTCCATTCATGGTCAGGATACCGTCGATGTTGAGATTACCGGTGCCGGAGATGTTGAGCTGGTCGATGGTTTCGGCAATGCCGCTACCCATGGCAAAAGTTCCCCCGGAGACATTCAGGTCCATGCTGTCGGCGAGGATATTCGATGAGCCCAGAGTCAGAGTGCCGGCCGAAACGTTCGTCGTGGTAATGGTCTTGGCTGCACCGGAGAGGGTGAGCGTGCCGGGGCCCTGCTGGTTGAGGGTCGAATAGGTATTGGAACCGGTGAAGGTGGTATTGCCTGCGCCATTGACCGTCAGGGTGCGACCGGAGCCGGTCAGGATGCCCGATAGGGTGAGGTTCGCTCCGGCCGCCGCGTTGATGGTGGAATTGGTGGCGAGGGTGACGGTGCCCGACCAGGAGTTGGTGCCGGAGAACACTTGGAGGGCACCGTCCGAGCTGATGCCGGAGCCATTGAGAGTGAGCGCTTCGTTGGCGATGGTGACCCCGGCGAGTTGGAGTTGGGCTCCGGCGTTTACGACGGTGGCTCCGGCGACGGCCCCGAGACCGGAATTGTTATCCACGCGCACGATCCCTTGTGCGACCGTGGTCACGCCAGTGTAGGTGTTGTTGCCTGAGAGGATCAAGGTCCCGGTGCCCGTTTTGTCGATACCGCCGTTTTGGAGGCGTGCGTTGATATCGAGGGTCGACCCGGCAGCGGTGCTGATCGTCTTGGTCATGTCGCCATCGAAGTCGATCAGGCCATTGATGGTGGAGGTATTGGTGCTGGAGATGTCGCCGGTAATAAACAGGGCATCCGAGCTGATATTGTCGCTCTTGCGCGCATTGATGGTGCCGCCATGCAGATTGATGTCGCGGAGATATTGGTTGTGCCCCCGGGTGTTGAGCGTGCCGTCGGCGTTGACGGTGAGATCGATGTTGGCCGCGAAAAGGTTCGCGTAGTCGTTGCCGGCCCCGACGTCGTTGGTGCCGAGGGTGAGGATCGCCGAGTTGGCTGCGCCGGAGCCGTCGCCGACGGTGACGCTATTGTTAAAGGTAAAGTCGACCAGCGGACCGACGTTGGGAGCATCGTTGTAGAGGTTGCCTGCGATCATGGTGCCGTCGTTGATCAGGGTCTGGCCCGTCCAGTTAAGGTTGCGGCCGTTTTCCATGGTGAAGGTGCCGGATCCGTCTTTGATGAGGTTACCCGAGCCGGTGAGCTCAGCGCCGAGCACGGTATTGCCCGATCCAGCAATAGTGAGCGCGTGAGTGCCGGTGGCGAAGGTTTCGGTCGAGATATCCCCAGCGGCGATATCGACGAAAGAGCCGATGCGCAGGATGCCGGCATCCGATTGGAAGGTGGTGTTGCCGGTGAGCGTGAAGTCGCCGGTGAGGCGGTTGTCGCTGGAAAGATTTTGAATTGCGCCCGCCGTGGCGTTACCGGTGCCGGCGAGGGTGTAGCTGGTCTGGGCTGCGGTGATGCCGCTGGTGAGGGCGAGGGTGCCGCCGGCGTTGACGGTGGTGGTGCCGGAGCCCAGCGCGTTGGGGGCGGCCAAGGTAAGGGTGGACCCGGAACCAACGGTGGTGTTGCCGGAGTAGGTGTTTGTATTTGCGAGGGTGAGGTGGCCGGCGGTGGTGGTGAGGTTGCCGCTGCCGGAGATAATCCCGGAGAGCGTATTGGTGCCGGTGGTGTTGGTGACGGTGCCATTATTGGTGAGGGCTTCGCCCGCGGAGATATTGTTGGTGAGCGCGAGGGTAGCACTAGAGTTGACGGTGGTGGCCGCAGCGGTGGTGCCGAGGGCAGTATTGGCGGCCAGAGTGAGGGTGCCGTGAGAGACGGTGGTAGCCCCGCTGTAGGTGTTGTTGCCGGAGAGGGTGAGATTGCCGGTGCCCGCTTTTTCAACCGTGCCGGTGCCCGCGAGGATGCCGGCGTAGGCCGAGGCGTTGGCCCGGTCGAAAATGACGACACCGTTATTCGTCAAATTACCAGCCAGGGATCCGGTCGTGCCGCCGGTGCCGATTCGGAGGGTGCCCGTGGATACGGTAGTGGTCCCGGTGAAGGTATTGTCGGCGGTGAGGGTGACGGTGCCACTGCCGGATTTGGTGAAATTACCCGAACCGGAGATGACGCCATCGTAGGTGGATGAGCCAGAATTGACGCCGAGGTCGAGCGTGCCACTCCCCAGGGTGATTTGACCGGAACCGCTCAGGGTGTTGAAGGCTTCGTTGAAGCCGTTGAGGTCGAAGCGCCCATCCGAGGCAATGGCGATGGTGGGCGTGGCATTGGCGATTTGATCACGGGCTGCTAATCGCACGATCGCCGAACCGGCGGCCCCGACGCCGTCGCCGATGGTCAGCGCAGTGCTGTTGCCGATGGCATTGGTCCCAGCGGTTTTGTTGAGCAGCAGGGTACCATCGTTGAGGTGGGTAGCGCCGCTATAGGAATTACCCGCTGTGCCGCCCGCGAGGGTGAGGGTGCCGGTGCCGGATTTGGTCAAGCCACCGCTGCCGAACATCTGACCGTCGATCACGAATCCACCAGCCCCCGTGAAGGTGAGATCGGAGCCGACGGAGAGCGTGCCTAGGGTCAAGGAACCGGCGTCGGAGGTCAGGGTGGTGGCGCCACCGAAATTGAGTTGAGCAGTCAGCGTGTTGTTACCCGAGATATTTCGCAGCGCTCCGGTGCCTCCGTCACCCGTGCCTTGCAGAGAAAAACTCCCCTCGGTCAGCGTGATGTTACCTTGCAAAGCGAGGGTCGCTCCGGTGGCGATTTCGTTACCGAACGTCGACGCCCCAAGTGAGGTGTTGCTGGCGGCGATGAGGGTGCCCCCATCGATGAAGGTGAGCCCCGTGTAGGTGCTGGTGGAACCGGTTAGCGTTAGGTCGCCAGAGCCAGCTTTGCGGAAGGTATTGTAGCCGCCGAGGATGCCACCCGAGAATACGGTGTCACTCGCGGTGTTGGTCACAAAGGTGTTGCCGAAGTTGAGTTGAATGCTACCGGCCCCCGCGAGCGCGCCGATCGTCTCGGTGCCCATGCCGCCCGTCATTTCAAACGTCGCTCCAGCAGCAATCGTCAGGTCAGAGGCGTCCGCGATTCGTTCGGCCCCACCCCCGACGAGTAGCCGGCCGGCATTGATTGTGGTGGCCCCGGTGTAGGTATTTACACCGTTCAGACTCAGGGTGCCCGACCCGAGTTTGGTGAGTCCACCTGTGCCGGTGGTGATGGCTCCCGATACCGTAGTCTGGCCATCCCCGGCGACCGTGAGGTTTGTATTGGTGCCGGTGATACCTCCAGCGAGTGATAGAGTGCCGGCGTCTGATTGGATTCGGGTGGCCCCCAGCAGGTTTACTTGAGTGGAAAAGGTGTTGTTGCCGGAAATATTGAGTAAGGCGCCGCTGCTGCTCACGCCGGTCCCGGTCAGTCGAAGCAGTTCGCCCGAGGTGATGCCGCCAGATACCCGCAATTGTCCGCCGTCGCGAGTTTCGGTGAAGGAATTAACCGCGGTGCTGCCGAGGCCGTTGTTGGACGTGACCTCCAACGCTGAGCCCGTCCCGATGAAGAGATTGGAAACGAAGGTGTTGTTACCGGAGAGAGTCTGCACGCCACTTCCTGATTTGATGAAGCGATTGCCGGTATTGATGGTGCCTCCTGCGGCCCCGCCGGTGATCGTTCCGGCGTAGGTGGTATCGCCCGCCCCGCCGGTGAGTTCGCGGCTATTGTTACCGGTGACATCCACCCGACCGGAGCCGGCCAGACTGGTCAGGCGCACCACGGACCCCGAATTGATGTCGAGGTAACCGTCGCTCAGGAGCATGGGAGTGAAGATGTTGGAGCCGGAGATACTTCCGCTAGCCAGCACGAGCGTGGCAGATTCGGCGGCACCGATGCCATCGCCGATAGTCACGGTCGTGCCGCCGCCCAGCGCCCCAGACTTGGAGTAATTTAGTCTACCGTTGTTGATAAACGTATTACCGGTGAAGGTGTTAGCCGCGCCGGATACAATGGTGAGGGTGCCGGGTCCGTCGAAAATGAGGCCTCCCGCGCCGGAAATCGGACCGCGCCAGGTCAGGGTCCGACCCGTTGCGACACTCACGGCGACCGTATCATTCAAGAGGTGGGTCGTGCCGGTGGTGCCACCCAATACGTGGTTTGCGCCGGTGGAGGAGATACTCGCATTGCCCGCCGTGGCGTCGAAAGTCAGTCGGTTGCTGCCCAAGAGCGTGTAGGCATTGTTGTCGTCGAAAGTGATCGATCCGACGGTGATATTCTGACCGAGCGTAATGGTGCGATTGGCCGTGATCACATTGCCGAACGTGACGCTGGCTCCCACCGCGTCAGGGAAGGCAGGTGACGACCAATTCGAATTCGCGTTCCAGTTGCCCGCTGCATTCAAGATCCAAGTTTGGCCGGATCCTGATATCGGCAAAAATAAAACGATTCCGGCGCAGGCCATGTTCCACCAACGGGCAGGGGGGAGGTTGATGCCGGGAAAAACGAACCGAGGAACGTAGGACTCGAAGAAGAGCAAGCAGGCTGTTGGTGTTACTCGTCAACTAGGGTGTATTCTCTATTTTTATCAAGAAAATCTCAGCACCGAATCATCAGTATTAGTGCTTAGTATAAAATGACCCCAGCCCCAGCCGATCAAGGCGGGCGTCGTCAAGTGGCATCCACTAACCAGTATCTACGCTTGTCCCGCCCGCGATGCGCCAAATTGGTAGGTCAGCTGCCAATCACGACTCTCTCCGGGTGCAAGCGATAGCCGTTGGTAGGGTTCAATCGAGAAGGTGAATCCGTTCATCCAAATGGGACATTCCGATGGCGCGAAATCGGTGGTGAATCGGATCCCATCGCGCAGCGTGGGATGCGCGATGCGCGCGTCGACGGCGCTATTTTCGAATCCCGCCAGCAGCGCGAATGCGCCATCGTCTTTGCCGATGTAGCGGCGGGCTCCGCGCAGGATTCCTCGCGCTAACTCGAATCCGCTGTCGGCGGGAAGCGAGGCTTGGGGCGGAAGCTCGACTGCGATGCCACCGACCTTATCGAGAGCGAAAAAGGGGTGAGCAAACCACTCCAGTTCCAGGGGAATTTTGCCGGTGTTGGTCAGTCGACTCTGACTGCGTAGCGTGCGGCCTTCGAGCTCGAGGGTGCGCAGGAGTTCCGCTGCGTATCCGGCGGCGGCATGTTGGGTGCGAAATTCGGCCCGCGTCGGACCAATGTCCAAATGCCAGGTGCAGGGATCGGCGATGATCACGCCGTCCGTATTCCGGCCTAAGGTGCCGACGCCAGGGGCAAAACCTTCGTCTCCCCGCCAGAGCCAAGGATCGCCGGAACGGGCGCGATCCCGGCAGGCTTCCGGGAGGCCGTGACCGTTGAAAGGGTCGGGGTTGGGTTCGGGGCCTTCGGGTCCGCTCAGCAGGGGGCCCGCCGTCGCATCGTGGATTTGCCAAACATAAGCCCCGGCGCAGAAACGAGGTCCTAATCGGTCTCGGTCGGCCGTGGGGTCGATGATGTCGACCCGCAGGGTTTCGTTGGCGAGGTGCAGCATGGTCGCAGTGGTGGAATTCAAATCAGGCTGGGCCGTGTCCGATCATCAATGCTGACCCACGTCGGCGTTCTCGGTTGGCCGGGCTTTACGCCCGATATTCTGCGCCCCACTTTATCTCAGCGGTCGCCTGAGATTTTTTGGTAGTAGGGATCGCCCTCCGTGATCGTGCCGCGGGCAATGGGTTGGTTGGTGAACGCCGATTTGTAGATCGCGGTCACAAATTCCAAGGTGCGCCGGGCTTCTCCGCCGGAGGTGTGGGGACATTCTCCGTGATCCATGTCGTGGACGAATGCTTTCAACTGCGCTCCATGCGTCGAACCGACATCGGGCGGAAAACTTTGCCACGCTTGTTGGAGGGCGTCGTCTTGGGCGGGGGGGGTGAGCGTGAGTTTCCAATCATCGCGGTTGTAGCCGTAGAGATGGCTCAGCTCGACGGTGGCGCGCTGGTAGTCGAGTCGGATGTATGTCTGCTGACGGGGGCTCAAGGCACTGTTCACGATCGAGCCAAAGGCTCCGCTGGTGAAACGCACCAACGCCATCGAAACGTCTTCGACTTCGATATCGCGATCGAGCGTGCCGGCCATCGCGCGCACCTCTTCCCATTCGCCGAAAAGATCGAGGAAGTGGTCCATGGCATGAATGCCGAGTCCCATGGTGGGTCCGCCGAGCTCCGTTTCCCAGCGTCCGCGCCACGGCACGGCGTAGTAGGCTTCATCGCGATACCACAAGGTATTGCACACGCCGATGAGGGGCTTACCCAACTGGCCGCTAGCAGCTAGGCGCTTGAGATGGAGATTGGAAGACGCGAAACGCATCTGGAAGACGCAGCCGGTGTAACAACCGGTGCGTTTTTCGGCGGCTCGAATCTGGTCGAGCTCGGCGAGGGAACCACAGAGGGGTTTTTCGCAGAGCACCCAGGCGCCCTTTTCCATGGCCTTGATACTCATCTTGGCATGAGTGCTGGGGGGGGTGGCGATCAAGACGAGATCGGGCGCAACCTCAGCCAACATCTTGTCGTAGTCGGTGAAGGCTTGGGGCACCTTGGCTCGCTCACAGAATTGCTGCACGCGCTCGAGGTCGAGGTCGACTGCGGCGACGAGTTCGACGCGTTCATTAACAGACTCCACGGCCCGGAGATGGGCATCGCAGATTGATCCAGTGCCGACGAGGACGGCGCGATAGGTTTTGCTCATAGTGTTTTAGCTGGCTTTGAGCGAACTGAAAAAACAGTGAGGCCGTCGAGCTCTTGTGTCGGGGCCGGAAAGAAATAGGACGAGATATAGCCGACGATCATGCACGCGCCGATGGCGGCGGGATTGAGCAGAATGGGGCTGATTTCGGTGCGCAGCGACAGGGCCACGGCAACACTGGCCGCCGTGCCGAGGAGGGCTCCCTGCCAATTAGCCCTACGGGTGAACAGACCCAGCGCGTAGGTACCGGCAAACCCACCGCCGAGGATCGCCGTGAGTTGCAGCATGGCGTCAAACATCGATTTGATGTCAAACGAGGTGAACACGACCGCCACCGCCGTGCTGATGACGCCGGCTAGGATGGTCACTAGGTAGGCGAGTCGGAGACTCGTTTTTTGGGTCGGTTTCTTAGCTAGGCGTTCGTAGAAGTCGATCGAGGTGAGCGTGGCCACACTGTTCAGTCCGCTGGACAGCGTCGACATCGAGGCCGCGAACAATCCGGCGATGATGAGTCCCGTGATACCCATGGGGAGCTCGGCCGCGATGAAGACGGGGAACGTCGCATCGGTATCGATCAGCGGGTTAAGGCGCTCCGGGTTGGACTTGTAGAAGGCGTAAAGCGCGGTGCCGATGGCGTAAAAAAGGAAGCTTCCGGGGATCACCACGGCGGCGAGCATGAGGACGGAGGAGCGGGCTTCTTTGTCATCCCGCGTAGCAAGCACGCGTTGCATCATGATCTGCTCCTTGGGCCACGTTGGCACGTCAGTCAGCACGACCAGCATGATGGCCCACACGGTGGGCGTGGCGAAGTCCCAACTGAAGTCGAAGAGGTGCGCCTTGTTGTCGGCATTGGTGATGGCGATGATTTCACTCACGCCTCCGTCCACGCCCATGATGACATAACCGATCGCGAACAACGCGCCGCCGATCATCACAAACACCTGAATAACATCGGTCCAGATCACGGCCTTCATACCGCCGACTAGCGTGTAGAGGGTGGTTACGATGCCCATGAGCACGATGCACATCACGACGTTGGCGCCGGTCACACTGGAGATCGCCAGCGCCGGCAGGTAAAGCACGATGCTTAACCGACCGACCAGTTGGAACAGAATGGTGAGGGCACTCGCCATCAGGCGGATCGAGGGATGGAACCGCGTTTCGAGGTAAGTGTAGATCGAGATTAAGTTCAGCCGGCGGATGACCGGGATGATCTTGTAGGCCACAATCAGCAGCCCTAAGACGCCGAGACACTGTTGCGAAAGGTAGAGCCAATCGGTCCGGAAGGAGAGGGCCGGGATCGCAATGAAACTGATCGCACTCGTGCCGGTGGCGTAGAGGCTCAGGCCCGCGGCCCACCACGGCACATCTCGGCCCGCTAAAAAGTAGTCGGTGGTGGAATCGGCGTTACGTTTCTCGCGGTTGTAGCAATACCAACCGACTCCGAGCATCGCGAGGAGGTAGCCGCCGATCATAATCCAATCAATGACAGGTAACGATTTCTTGATTTGGACCAACTCCACCGCGAACGGGGACTCGGTGCCGGGCAGGTTGATCAAAAATCCGCGGTCAATGGGCTGCACCGTTACGGGAGCAGCCTCCAAATTGATTCTCCCGGCCAAAAACCACGTATCGGTAATGGCGTGGTAGGTCATTATGCCATACTCGTCGCCGTCGATTTGGGTCAGGCCGAGGATGAACGCCTGACCGGACGCACTGGTGATATCACCGATCAGATCAACCGGCGAAGCGGCGTGCCCCGCGGGGAGCGGCGTGATCTCCCGGACGATGCCGGCCAGTTCGGCGGCCGCGACAGGCCGGGCTTCGACCTTAACGAGCTCGTTCTCTGCCTTGACATTGGACTGCCAAAGCAGACCAGCAGTAATGAATAAAAGAAGGCGAAACGGGGTTTGACGGAACATGAAAACCTATCGGGTTTACGGGGGTTGAGCGCCGAAGATCAGGCGGGGGGGGACCGAAAAAAAAGCTGAAGGGGTTTTTAGTAATTACGAGGCTCAACGTGAATTTATTTCATGAAATTTCAGACAAGATTCTAAGGGACAATCTACCGAGCTTCGCCCTGCGGTGCGCCGAGTTTAGCGGCACCGCGCGGAGGACCGGCGTAAGGTGCCGGGCCGGGTCAGCCTGAAACGGGCGCCGTCCGGCAACTCCCCCACGCGGGCCGGGACGAGCGGTGTGCAGGGAAGGGGTGCGGGTGACCACCTTTTCGCGATGCTCAAACGCGGCTACGGGGCATCGTAACGGCACCGCGTTGGCATCGTGCGGAGTAGCCGCGCTTGAGGCAGCAGCCCGAAAGGGTTGAGCGCCTAACGCGGCCGGATCGGTATGCTTCGCTCGGTCAGCCTGAAACGGGCCCCGTCCAGCAACACCTCGACCCGGAACGGAACGAGCGGTGTGCTGGGGAGGGAGACGCTTGGCGGCACCCGAATGCGGCGGACTGGCAAGGGGGACTACGTCGGAAAACGCCGCGCCCACGGTCTCACGGGTAATCGTTACGCTACCCGATGCTCGCCAGAATCTTTTCGCCGGTGAAGCGCTGCTCGGGACTGAGCGAATGAGGAGTCTTGTTGCCGTGAATTTCCGCCAGCTTGGCGAAGTTGGCCCGAGTCGCCTTCACGAACTCCTCCACCGGTTCCTCATGGCCGCAGAGCTTCATAATCACCGGTAACCACTGGTGACCGTAGCGGATGTGATTCTGCTCATCGTTGCGATCAAAGGCCAAGAGCGTGTCAGCTTCGAAGTCGTTGAGCTCACGCACGCGGTCCATGATCAGCGCTTTGGTCGGGAAGCTGTTGGCCTCGAATTCCATCGTCATCATCGCGTAGCGTTCGGCCGGCGGCATGTGCACGAGAATGTTGTAGAGCTCAAGGGAGTGTTCGACGGTGCTTAGATCGACGCCGTGCTTGGGCAACTGGCGGAAACCGAATTGGCTGTGCCGGGACTCGTCCCATAGGTGGCGCGCAAGATCATGGTGCAGATCAAACGGCGCTTCGAGCGTATCGACGAAAACAGTGGAAAGGTAGTCGACGGCGTCGAGTTCCATCATGAGCCAGACGTAGATCATGATCCGAATCACCCGCGCATCGGTCTGCGGATCTGCGAGCCATTCGCGCACGATTGGCGTCTCTTTGGGATCCGGACTGAAGATACTCGAGCAAACCGGGTAAGGTTCCCGATTGCAGGTTTCCGGGTGGGCGTAAGGACGGGTCTCGTGTTGCCACGAAAAGTCGGGGGGCGGCGTGATCGCGGGTTGGCCGCCAGGCTGTCCGATCGATTCCAAGGCCACCCTCAGGTGGGCGCACCACACATTGATCGTGGGCCCGGTTTTGAGCCAAGGCGCGATCTCGATGAGATGGCGTTCTTCATCGCCAATGAATTCCTCGACGAGCTTGCGCGATGGCCAGTCGGCGAGGTGATGGGTCGCACCGAGGTAGTGCTGGTAGTTTGCCAGCAGGTAAGGCTTCAGCACGGTGTAGAATCCCGCGAGCACTGCGTCAGGATCGATCCCGACGGCGGCCTCGTGAAATACTTTCCAGATGGCGGGGCGTACCGATTCACTTTTTCCGAAACCGGTGAGTTCGCGTCCGCGTTCACGGATGAAGCGGCCGTGACTGGCGCTTTCCCAAACGTGTTGGCAGATCAGGTATTTGAGCTCCGGTTCGCCCACGCGGGACACCATCGTAGTCGCACTCGCTACAAAAGCCCGCTCTAGCTCGAAGAGATTACGCTGGAGTTTGGCCATGTCCTGCACGGCGGCGGTGCGGGAGCCGGTTCTAGGTGAGGCAGGAGGGGGGGCGGGAGATTGAGAAGCGACCATGATTAAGGCGGATTAAGAGATCAGCAGATACGACCGCGCTTGCCCGCGAGGGCATGACCGGGAGGGTTGGCGCCGACCCAACGATCGTCGATGGGCTCCGATGCGCGCTGGAAACGGCAATCGCTGGAGATGCGCAGGCGGTTCTCGGTGCGGTTGTCGAGGGAGGCGTGGACCATGAACATGCCGAAGGTGATGAAGTCACCTGCTTCGAACTCAGTCGTGAGCCAGCGGCCGCCGAATTTGTTGCGCACGATGGGTGGATTGTGCGAGAGGCTACCGGTGAAGGTCCAACCGCCGTCCTTGGCGCGCTCGACTTCCTTGGGCTTATTTTCGCAAAATGCATCAACGTCGCGGAAGACGTAGTTTTCCAACAGGTCCATGCGCTTGCTCGATCCTTCGAGGACCATCAGGCCGCCGAGCTCAAAAGAGATGTCTCCGTAAGGCACCCACGCGGTCATGTGACGATGGGTGCCGCGACCCATGTAAGGCAGATCGCAGTGTGGGTTGGTGCCCTTGCCGGGCCCCATGGCGCGGAGCCAAGTAAAGTCGTAGTGACGCGCATCTTCCTCGTAGAATTTGCGGTAAAACTCCGCGAGGCGGTCGCCGTAGAGCAGGTGTTGAACCTCTTCGTTACCCTCGGTGAGTTCGGGGCGGAAGCCGTTTTTGTAATCGGGAGCTGCGATGGCATCGATCGTGGGGTGGTCCGGATGCAGGGCGCCAATGCCAGCCAAACGATCAGTGATCGCCGACCGGGCTTCCAACACTTTATCGCGGTCGAGGTATCCCTTCATGTAGAGGTAACCGTCTTCGTCGAAACGACGACGCAGTTCGGCGAAGTCCTCGGCGGCAGCGGATGAATCCCGCAGCACGCCGATCTTGTCGTCGTCCATATCGAGGGCGTGGCCAAAAGAATAGATTTGCGGGAGGGCAGGTGCGAGTGTGCTCATAACAGAAGGCAGGGAGGGGAAAGGAAGGAAGGGCAGGAAGGGTAGATTGAGGCGGTGACGCGTAGGTTTGGTCGGCGAGCAGAACCTACACCGATATCGAAGGCTGGAACATGGTTGAAATGGTAGAAAATTTGTAGAATTTGGTAGCTAATGCCGGAGATAACCCAAATTAAAGACGAACCGTGGCTCACGCGACCGATCAAGGTCGGAGGGACCACTATTGCCGCTGCGGGACAAGTGCGAGATGTGCCGGGGATTTTGCCCAACGCGATGCGCGTTATGGGATCTTACGGACTGGTCTATATGGCTGAGGTGGATGGGTATTATGTCGACGAGTTGGGTGCGCGGCAGGATCTGACCTCCGGCGATGTGGTGTGGATCCAGCCGGGGGTGGCGCACGCTTATGGACCGAAGTCGGGCAGCCCGTGGACTCAGATTTACCTGATATTGGAGGGCGACCAATGGGAGCGTTGGGCGGCGGAGGGGTTAATGAATCGGCACTGCCCGGTGACGCATGCCGAGCCGGTGGACTATTGGCGGCGCCGATTGCACGAGGCTTTTCCGCAGGACGCGGCACCGACCCCAGCGGCCGCGTTGCGAGCGCTCGGAGCCACCATGCAGGTCATGCTCGATCTGTTGGCGGCGCATGAGGAATCCGCCGGAGTGGCCGATGAAGCTTGGCTGTTGGAAAGTCAGCGGTTGTTGGGCGGCCGCTTGGCCGAGCGGAGTTTAAGCCCGCAAGCGGTGGCTCGAAAAGTAGGACTCAGCTACGAGAATTTCCGCAAGAAATTTGCCGAGCGAGTGGGGGAGTCGCCGGGCCATTTTCAAAAGCGTCGACGGATCGAACACGCGTGTGCGGCCATCTATCAAGGCACCCACAGCTTCAAGGCCTTGGCGGATGATCTGGGCTTTTGTGACGTGTTTCATTTCTCCAAAACTTTCCGCCAAATCGTCGGCGAAACCCCTTCGCAATTCCGCCGCAAGGCACGGGGGCTGTAATCGAGTTTGGGGGTGAGATGGAGCGATTACGTGACGGGCGGTTAGGGCCGTGCCGGTGCGTTTGGTGAGTACGGTCGCGACTTGTTTTTCAGCCAAAGTAGCGGTGGAGAGGGTAGTTTCGTCCATGAAATGCGGATACGGCTTAGCGGAGAGAGAGCAGCACGACGGACTTCGCGGGTAGGGTGAACGTCAGCACACCGTCAGCAGGTGCGTCGATGGCGACAGCGTCGGTGGGGGCGATCCGATCGGGCGCGTCGAACGTGTTGTGGGCATCCATGGCGTCGGCCGTCAGCACCCGGCCGTAGCATGATTTTCCGGCCAGTCCTCCGTCGGCCAGCGACAGCGCGATCGCGTGGTCGTGGTGCGGATCGAAATTGATCAAGGATACGTTCACGGTGCCGTTTGCGGTGATCGAAGCGGATGCGTCGACGGCGGGTAAAGCAGCGTGGTCGAACGTGTATTCGGGAATCGGAGACAGCTTGATCGGGAGATGGAGGGCATCCTGGTGCACCTTGAACATCTCAAATACGTGATAGGTCGGCGTGCGCAGCATCCGGGGGCCTTCCGTGAGGATCATGGCCTGCAGCACGTTTACCGTCTGGGCGATATTGGCCATGCGCACGCGGGCGCGGTGCCGATGAAAAATGTGCAGTTGTTGGGCCGCCGTGATGGCGTCGCGTAGGGTATTCTGTTGGTAGAGAAATCGGGGATTGGTGTCGGGCTCGACGTTATACCACGTGCCCCATTCATCGACAATCAGGCCGACGCGTTTGGCGGGATCATGGCGGTCCATGATGGCGCTGTGTTGGGCGATCAGATCGTCCATCCGAGCGGCGCGTTGCAGGCAGGCGAACCATTGGCTTTCGTCGAATCCGGTGGCGACGCCTTTGTCGGTCCAGTCACTGGTGGGGATGGTATAAAAGTGGAACGACAATCCATCCATGTGCTCAGCGGCCCGCTCCATCATCACTTCGGTCCAACGGAAGTCATCTTCCGCCGCTCCGCAGGCGATACGGTATATCGGGTGATCGGCCTGGTAGTGGCGGACGTAGGTTTGGTAGCGGCGGTATTCGTCGGCGTAATATTCAGGCCGCATGTTGCCGCCGCAGATCCAATTTTCATTCCCTACGCCGAAGTAACGGACCCGCCACGGTTGGTCGCGGCCATTGGCGCGACGTTGTTGGACCAGCGGAGAATCGACGTCGGCCGTGAGGTATTCGACCCACTCCTGCATTTCGCGGACTGAACCGCTGCCAACGTTGCCGGCGATGTAGGCATCGCACCCGAGCTCCTCCACCAGATCCATGAATTCGTGAGTGCCAAATTGGTTGGAATCGAGGCCCCCACCCCAGTGGTTGTTGATCATCGGGCGACGGTCGGCGCGCAGGCCGATCCCGTCCTGCCAGTGATACTCATCGGCGAAACATCCCCCCGGCCAACGGAGCACCGGAATGGAGAGCTGTTTTAAAGCTTCCAGCACGTCCGTGCGCAGTCCACGCGTATGGGGGATCTGGGAATCTTCGCCCACCCAGATCCCGTCATAAATACAGCGACCAAGGTGTTCAGCGAAGTGCCCATAGAGCTCGCGGGGAATGCGACTCTCGGGTTCATTGGGAGTGAGAGAAAGCTGAAGTGCGATTGAGGGAGAAGACACTGGCGTGATGGGTTAAACGAATAAGACGGAACCCTAACATGGGTGGTCTCGTCAGGGGCGAAAGTATTCTGTGGTGATGGGGCCGGTGCGCTCTTTTTTGGCCGTGCCGGTGGGGGCAGGCATGAACTGATAGAC
>Ga0208413_1001418_pt1 | contig 15293 bp, 10 predicted proteins | sample AntAceMetag02UKD_FD_184761 | JGI IMG/M metagenome (GOLD analysis project Ga0208413, IMG submission 184761) | Saline lake microbial communities from Ace Lake, Antarctica - Antarctic Ace Lake Metagenome 02UKD (SPAdes) (version 2) | ecosystem: Environmental > Aquatic > Non-marine Saline and... | reverse complement strand
TAAATCCAGGAACGTTTGACCTTAACAACATGAGCGATTTTTCAACATTAGGTGTGAGTTTCTTCTTGGCACTGCCTACGTCAATAAACAATTTAGAAGCGTTTGAAACGATGCTATCGGTGGCTCAGAAAATCAAAGGCGGTTTGGATGGTGAGCTTAGAGATGATCAAAGAAATTTGATGACAGCGCAAACCATAGAGCATTATCGTCAGCGTGTTCGAGACTTTGAGCTGCGTCAACTAAAAGCTGGTATCCGCAGCTAGCGCTGAAATTTAACATGACCACTGACAAGAAAATAATCGAAGAAGTCTCTTATCTGCGAAAAGAGATTCAGAAACACGACCGCCTCTATCACACCCTTGATACTCCAGAAATCACCGATGCTGATTACGATGCGCTGTTAATGCGCCTTGAGAGTCTTGAAACTACTTATCACTTAGTTAGCCCGGAATCTCCTACTCAACGAGTAGGCAGTAAGCCATTGTCTGAGTTTACTCAAGTTACTCATGAAATTTCGATGCTATCTTTAAACAAAGTTTTCAATGAGCAAGACTTATTGGATTTTGAGAATAGAATCACTAAGCGCCTTGAAGACAATACATCAATTAAATATAGCTGCGAGCCTAAAGTTGACGGTGTTGCCGTAAGCCTATTATACAGGGGCGGATTATTAGAACGGGCAGCAACGCGTGGTGACGGTGTCACTGGCGAGGATATTACCCACAACGTAAGAACTATCCGCGGTATTCCTTTAGAAATTGCAAGCTTGCCAAAAGATTCATTGCTGGAAGTGCGCGGTGAAATATTTTTGGGTAAGCCTGGCTTCCAATCAGTTAATGAAAGGGCGGAAAAAGAAGGCAGTAAAGTATTTGTAAATCCGCGAAATACAGCGGCAGGTGCCATCCGTCAGCTAGACCCTAGAAATACAGCAAGAATGCCACTGCAAATGTATTGCTACAGCATTGGTATTGTTGAAAACATGGATTTACCAGGCAATTTGAGTGATATTTTTTCGGCTCTTGATCTTCTAGGCTTGCCTGTAAATCCAGATCGAGATACACGCATTGGGATTCAGGAGTGTTTAGCGTATTGCTTGCAATTGCTTGAAAAGCGCAGCGTTCTGGATTATGAAATCGATGGCGCCGTAATTAAGGTGAATGATCTAGCCACTCAACAGCAATTAGGGGTTAATGCGCGCAGTCCTCGATGGGCAATGGCGTATAAATTTCCAGCCGAAGAAAAGTCGACAGTTGTTCTTGGTGTCGAATTTCAAGTAGGGAGGACTGGCACCATTACACCCGTTGCCCGACTTGAGCCGGTTTTTGTAGGCGGGGTAACAGTCAGTAATACAACTCTTCACAATATGGATGAGATTGATAGGCTCGGGCTGCGCATTGGTGATTCAGTTATAGTGAGAAGAGCGGGAGATGTAATCCCAAAAATTGTGAGAGTGCTAAACCCAACTGAAAACGAAAATCCCATAGCAATAGTTTTGCCCAAAAATTGTCCGGCCTGCAAGTCGCCGGTAGAAAAAGACGGTGAGGTATTATATCGCTGCACGGGAGGGCTGGTTTGCCCTGCACAAAGAAAAGAATCTATAAAGCATTACGCTTCCCGAACTGCTATGGACATAGAAGGGCTAGGTGACAAATTAGTTGAGCAATTAGTTGATGAAGGATTAATTGAGTCGGTTGTCGGAATTTATAAAGTGGACTTGGATGCCTTGGTTAGTCTTGAGCGGATGGGGAAAAAATCTGCCGAAAACCTACTGGCGGCGATCGCGAAGAGTAAAAGCACATCTTTGGCTCGATTTCTTTTCGGCTTGGGTATTCGCGAAGTAGGCGAGGCCACCGCTCTTTCGCTAGTGAATCATTACGGTAATCTTGATGAGATAATGGATGCCAAGACTAGCAGTTTGGAAAAGGTCTCTGATATAGGGCCAATCGTTGCTCGTCATATTCGGTTGTTTTTTCTCAACGACAATAACGCCGCACAAATAGAAGAACTGAGGGCTAGTGGTGTTTCTTGGCCCGACGTTAGTGTGGATAGAGACACACTGCCCTTGGCTGATCAAACCTTTGTATTAACCGGCAGTTTGGAGCAAATGAGTCGAGGCGAGGCAAAAGCCGAGTTGATAAAGCTGGGTGCGAAAGTTGCTGGCAGCGTATCTAAAAATACCGACTGCGTAGTGGCTGGGCCAGGTGCTGGGTCGAAGCTTAGCAAAGCACAAGAGCTAGGAATTAAAGTCATTAGTGAGGATGAGTTCGTCGTGATGCTCGCTGAGTTGATTGATGTTTGAGTTAGAACTTAAGTTTTCCATCAAGAGTCTAATAATGATGTTCACAAAAGCCTTCACGCGCATTCTAAGATACGGGCTAATCGCTATTTTGCTCAGTGGCTGCGTCAGTTCCAGACCCAATAACGTAGATAATCTCTGTAGTATCTTTGATGACCGACGCTCATGGTACAAGGCTGCAAAAAGCGCGCACCAGCGCTGGGGTAGCTCGATCCCTGTAAGCATGGCGATTATTTATCAAGAATCGAGTTTTAAAGCTCGTGCAAAACCACAGCGCAATAGATTTCTATGGGTTTTTCCTGGCAGGCGTCCTTCATCCGCTTTTGGTTATGCTCAGGCGCTAGATAGTACGTGGGAAGAATATGAGCAGCGCTCTGGCAATGGGCGTGCATCGAGATCTAACTTTTCGGATGCAGTTGATTTTGTAGGCTGGTATAACGCGACATCAGCTCGCACTAGCGGCATTTCAAAAACCGATGCTCGTAGTCTGTATTTTGCTTACCACGAAGGAAATGCTGGCTACCAACGTGGTACCCACCTCAGCAAACAATGGCTATTGGATGCAGCGGCTATGGTTCAATCTAATTCTAATAGGTTCGCCATCCAGTTGGATGAGTGCCGGGGTGAGTTAGACAAGAACTGGTTTCAGCGACTTCTATTTTAAGTAGTTGTCGGCTAAATCACTGGCAAACATTAAATTATTAAAGGAATTAACGAGAGTGAGCTTATGAGTTGGTGGGGAAAAGTTGTAGGTGGTACCTTTGGATTTATGATGGGTGGCCCTCTAGGTGCGCTTATGGGAGCGGCGGTAGGTAATTACTTCGATAAGGGGCTAGGTACCGTTGGATTACAGAACTCCATGGGGGTGGGCGCAACAGAGCGTGTGCAATCGGCATTTTTTACGGCCACATTTTCAGTTATGGGCTATGTCGCAAAATCAGACGGCAAAGTAACCCATGATGAGATTGCCCTTGCTAAGCAAGTCATGGATCAGATGTTGTTGAGTAAGGAGCAGCGCAAAGTAGCAATTAATTTGTTCAATGAAGGAAAGAAAGATGAATTTCCAATTCATGAGGTATTAGCGCAGTTTAAACAAGAGATCTTTAGGCGCCGTAACTTGGTGCAGATGTTCCTAGAGATTATTGCTGCTACGGCTCTAGCTGATGGTAAGTTGGATTCCAAAGAGCAGTCTATCCTCGAAGAAATCGCAGGAGACCTCGGCTACTCGCTTGCAGATTTTAATGCCTTGCTGCAACGGCTCTCGGGTCAGGCGCACTTTGGAGCTCAAGTCTCTGTAAAACAAAAACTCAGAGCCGCCTATGAGATGCTTGGTGTGGACGAAGATATAAGTGATATAGAGGTCAAGAAAGCCTATCGAAGACTGATGAATCAGCACCATCCTGACAAGCTAGTAGCGAAAGGGCTTCCTGAAGAGATGATGACTATTGCGACTCAGAAAACTCAGGATATTAAGGCTGCATATGAATTAGTCAAAGCTGAGCGAGCTTAGGTATGAGAGGTGGATAGGAAGTGAGTAGGAAGGCTAGGTAGCTTCAGAACCTCATAATCCGGATTTTTTGGAACTTAAAGCGGCGCAATTAAGGGCTAATGCGCAAGCTCCCAGTTGAACGCATTAGTGAATATAGTGAAGCTGGTTACATATTCTAAAGAGACAATGGATTGCCTTAATTCAGCGGCTACAGAAGCAGACAATGTGCCCGTTTTTAGCAATAGGTGCACCGATATTCCATGCTCGCAATACTGCAGGCTTACATTCTCGATTTCCCCCTCGCTCAAGACGTTTTGCCACAGCTGTTCAAGTACAGTTAGTACTTCCTGGCGCTTTGGTAAGTTGGTTGGGGACGCTCTGGAGAACCCTGAGTCAGGATCGATATGAACAATAACATCAGCCACATCACTAAACTGGCCTGTTAAGGTTTTTGAGACGGTATCGCCAATCGTATGGCCTTCGGAGACTGCGATATGCGGGTCTACACGCAGGCTGAGCTCGAGTATTATTTTCCCGCCGGAGGAGCGGCTGCGCAGTTTGTTAATCCCTATTATTCCACTAACACTTAATATCTCTGCCTTTATTTGGTCCTGCCTGTGTTTTGGGATTTGAGTATCCACTAATTCCCGCAAAGCTTCGATGCAAAGCTCCCAGCCAATTTTTGCGATAATCAAAGCAACCGCAATGGCCGCCAACGTGTCCATCCAGGGATAGCCAAGCATAGCGCCAGCAATTCCTATTGCTACCGCTATTGATGAAAATGCGTCGCTGCGACTATGCCAAGCATTGGCCTTAAGAAGACTGGAATTGAGCTTCTTCGCTACATTCATAGTGTAGTGGAAGATCCATTCCTTACAGACAATCGACACCAGGGCAATCACTATGGTACTTGCAGCTGGCACGGCTATAGGGTTTGTATCGGTGAGTTTTTGTATGCTGTCGAAAATCAATATGCCTGCTGTTGCAAAAAAAAGCATGCCCATCGCAATTGTGCCAACAGTTTCGAATCTGCCATGGCCCCATGGATGCTCAGCGTCTGGTGCGGATTGACCTATTTTGGCGATGACCAGGACAAATATATCTGAAATTGCGTCTGTGAGTGAGTGGATTCCATCGGTGACCAAGGCAAAGGAATTCCCGAGCAAGCCACCAATTATCTTGCCTGTGGCTAAGGCAATATCGAGCCACATACCCACTAAAGTAACTTTGGTAGCTTCGCTAATAATATTAGAGGTTTTGGTTGCAGCAATCATCGGTTTAATAGTCTGGCAGGATAAGGCTGTTAAGTGGAATGTAAGTAAACGTGAGTAAAGCGAGCGACCACGTCTTATTGTGCTAAATCATATGTTAAGGCGTTTGTTATTGAATAAGCTAACAATTAATAAAGACGGCCAAAAAGAAAAGCCCAACAACCGGAGTTGCTGGGCTAAATGATACTATCAAGGGAGAGATAAATGTAACAAAACCCACAATTTTGTATAGCATTCACCTACATAAATTAAGACCCTGACTTGTTATGAAAGTTCCGTATTTATCGAAATTAAACAAGTCATCTTAAGGTCCTCCCTAACCAATTGATTTTATTACATATTAATTTCTTTAAGTGCAAGCGCATGTAAGCTTCCGACAGATTCTTTGTTGGTTATCACGCCAATGCTGGCAGCATCCGGGGAGAAGTATTTTCCTACCACGCTGCGTAAATCCTCCATGGTAGTGTCTAACACCCGCTGCCGAAATGTTTTTCTCTGATCTAAGCTGTGTTTAAACAGGTGGTTGTAGAAAGCCTGCTTAGCCTCACCAGCGGGAGAAGATGGTTTGTCCATACTTGCAATAACCCCCAGGATCGCTTCTTCCAGTTGATGCTCAGCATGCGTTGCTGAGCTAACCCAATCCAGCGCTCGGTCAAAGTCTTCAAGGGTCTCACTAAGCCTAGGGTCACGGTAGGAGAAAAACCGAAAAGAAGCTGAGTTAGCATCTTGGGTCGCGCCGCCACCATAGGCGCCGCCTTGTTCGCGGATAGCGCGGTGAAGATAGCCATTGCGCATGAATCCAGCTAAAACACTCAGCACTGCATTGTCTTCATGGCTGGAAGGCACGGTTTGATATGCCTTAGCGCTAAAGTTCACGGCAGTCGAGGTGGTCCATACCTCTCTCACTGTATTTTTAACCTTAGGCAATGCTAACGCACTCTTGTTTTGAGCGCTTGCTGCAGTGTCCCACTGGTTTTCTAGATCAGACTGCATGCTTTCTAAACAGGCTTGTTCACCGATAAGTAGAAAGCGGCGCGGCGCCGTCAGAATTAAGTCATGGAGTTCGCGGAAATCTGTCAGTAGTTTTTCTCTACCACTGGCGTTCGCCATGCTATCTCGCAGGCTCTTTAAACGCTGAATACCAACCAATCCACCAGCTTCATGATTAAGTTTTGCGGTAGGGCTCATGCCACTTGCGGCAAGGTTCATTGCTAGGCTATGGCCTTGACCGGTGATACTGTTTTCTTTGCGTGTACAAATTTGTTCAACCAACTCGGCCAAGCGCTTGTCTTCATCAAACCTTATGCTGCCAATGGTTTGTGCCAGCAGGTCCGTTAGTTTTTGGTGATTGCCACTAAGGCATTTAGAGGAGAACGTAAGCAAGCCTTCTACTTTCTGAATATCGTCGACGTCGCTTCTGATACTGCTGTAACAACTAACTCCACCACTTATTTGTGCTTGCCAAGTTTGCACGGCGGCATAGTCTTTTGAGCCGACACCTAATTCAGGTAGGCAAGTGGTGTACAGAGGTAGAGTACTAATTTGGGCGTCATTGAGCTGGGGCATGGCCATTACTATTTGCTGATAGCTTAGCCCATTGGTGCCCTGTGCATACCGGCTAAGGGTATCGCCATTGGCTAACTTTGCATCGGCTCTGGCTGGCTCTGAAATTGTTTTGGGTACATCGCTCAGCCCAACTTTTGGTAACACTCCGGGGTCATCTATAACATTTTGTCTTTCTGCAAGGGCTAAGGATGTGTCGACGATAGCCTGAGCCTGCGCTTCAGTTAATTTTGCCTTAATAGCGGCAAGCTGCTTTACTTCAGCTGCAACTTTTTTGTTGGCCAGCGCCGTATCAGGTGACAGAGTTAGGGTAAGTCTGTGTGGGTTATCCAAAAGCAAAGTCTGAATCAAGTCAGGAATAAAGGCGGGGTCCATAACTTCTTTGCGAAGCTTGTCCAGAACGCTATCAATATTAAGTAATTGAATCGGATCACCCCGATGCATTGCCGTTGATAAACCCGTCATGATTAGCTGTAATCCATAAGGGTAGCTATCGCCAGCTATTTCTCTTTGATTTAACTCAAGCTGATGCAAAGCGGCTTCTACTTGTTCTGCTTCGACGCCATCCTTAACAATTGCTTCTAAGGATTCAATTATCAGGTTTTCAACTAACTGCGTACTGCCCTCAGAGCAACCTTCCAAACCGGCTAAGAAGCTCATTTCTCGGTTCGAGTCTTCTAATCCGCACATGGGAGAGGGCGAGCTACCTAGATCTGAGGTCTCCAAAATCTTCAGCAGCGGGCTAGAGCTATTATCTAGTAAAACACTCGACAGTAACTGTGCTTTAAACAGCTCTTCGAGATCAGTGCTATGGCCTAATAACCAGCCTAAAACGGCGTGATGCTTGTTAGCTTCTGTTTCATCGGCGGCATAAGATTCCTGCACTCTAATTGGAGACAGATATCTTTTTTCATCATTAACCGCGATATGGATATCGAGTTTTGAAAATTCTTTTAGTGCTAGTTCCTCAAAACTTGTCTGATGTTCGAAGGCAGTTATATCACCAAAGGTCATAAACACAGCATTGCTTGGATGGTAGTGGCTTTTGTGAAAATCCAATAGATCTTGATAAGGCAGATCAGGGATATGCTCAGGTTCACCGCCACTGTTAAAGTGATAGGTGGAGGTTGGAAACAAGTGCTTGCTGAGCGTCTGCCACAACACGCTTGAAGTTGAGCTCATGGCCCCTTTCATTTCGTTGTAAACGACGCCCTTATACTGCAGCTCACTACTGGTATTACCGGCTTCAGCAAACTCAAGGCGGTGGCCTTCTTGGGCAAAATCTAGTTCGTGCAACCTTGAAAAGAAAGCAGCATCTAGATAAACGCTAAGTAGATTGCTGAAATCTTTTTTGTTTTTGCTAGCAAAAGGAAACGCGGTCCAGTCACTGCTAGTCATTGCATTCATAAAGGTGTTCAGTGAACGTCTTATCATCATGAAGAAGGGGTCGCGAACTGGGAAGTTGTTACTCCCGCACAGGGCTGTATGCTCAAGTATGTGTGCAACCCCAGTTGAATCCATCGGCACGGTACGAAAAGCAACCAGAAACACATTTTCGGTATTCTCACTGGCAAGATGATAGTGCATTGCGCCAGTTTCTCTGTGCTGGTACTCCTCCATAACGATATTTAAAGAGGATATTACCTCGCTTCGCTGCCATTGAAATGCAGGGTGAATTTGCAGTGGTTGATCATGGTTTGAATTGAGTGTTGCTTGCGCTGTTGATTCAGACATAAAGTAGAAATTGCTCCTGCTTTTAAAAAGAGAGAGTGATTGAGATGTAAACCAATGAACTGGTGTTATTAGGTACTCGGGCGTTCCAAACTAATGCGCCCTAGTTTACCCGAGCGGAAGTCATTTAGTAATATTTCTGAGGTCTTATGCCAATCTATCTGGCCTCGTTTGCTGATTGCGCCGCGGGTTACCGCTATTGTTTCTAAAACTTGCTCTGCAGTGGTTATTTGGTCAGTAATCCCATACCGGCTGATTAAGTTTACCCTAAATCCTGCAAGTAGTTCTTCTGCTGCAAACCAGGCAATATCTTCGGCCTCTACTGCTGTATTTCTAATTGTTCCGGTCATGGCTAGGCGATAGGCCGCATCTTGGTCTTCGAGTTTAGGCCACATCATCCCGGGGGTATCAATTAGGTACCAGTTTTCCGCCAGCTTGATCCTCTGTTGATGCTGTGTCACTGCGGGTTCATTGCCTGTTTTTGCGAGCTTACGCTCAGATAAAACGTTTAAAAGAGTCGACTTTCCAACATTGGGTATGCCTGTGATAAGCATTTGATAGCTATAGTTGGGCCTTCTGATCTCCTTGCTAATAAGTTTGCGCGCGCAGTCTATGACCTCGTTGGCATTCAGGGGAGCTGTGGCTGAACTTACTAGGCAGCGGCGGTTTTTTGATTCATTTATATTTTCTTGCCAGAGCTTGGTAATCTCAGGGTCAGCTAAATCTGCTTTACTCAACACGTTGATTCGCGGCAAGTCTGCGGTGATTTCATCGAGTAACGGGTTCTTGCTCGCGTTAGCTGCACGGGCATCAAGTAACTCTATCACCAAATCTATTTTAGGTATTATTTTGTCTAATTCTTTTCGGGCTTTGTTCATATGCCCGGGGTACCAGTTAATAGTCATAATAGTCTCTTCGATCGGAAGCGCTATGTTAGCAGGCATAGGCTTTAACACTACCACTGCTTTGCTAAAGGGATTGTTTTATACTCCCATAAATAGTTATAGCTAAAAGGATAGAAACGAGCATGAGTGAAGTAACCCCAATGGCAAACTTAATCAGGATAAAAGTAAGCGAGAGTCTCAACCCTGCAGAACTTATCATAGAGAATGAAAGCCACAAGCACGGCGGACCGGCGACTGAGTCTCATTTTAAATTGACTGTGGTCGCGACCCAGTTCGATGGTATTGCAGCGGTAAAGCGTCATCAACGGTTATACGCAATCCTAGCTGATGAGCTGAAAACTGGCGTTCACGCCCTGGCTTTGCATCTTTACTCCCCCAGTGAATGGCAATTAAGTCAATCGTCGGTACCTCAGTCACCTAGCTGCCTTGGTGGTAGTAAGTAGCTAAGCGTTGACTCCCTGCAGATGCGTTTGTAGGGAGTAGGCGGTGGTGGCGGCCCGAGGACTAGGTTCGAGTGATCGATCTGGGGAGAGGGTGCTACCATTTTCTGCTGGGGTAGGCTTATACTCCCCCTAACACTGAGCGCTTGTGCCGACATTATCTGATTTGCGAAGCCGACAGATTAGCAGTCGTTGAAAGGTGGTTGTTAGTCCCGATTTTCTAGTTTAGATTTTTAGCGTCGACTATAGATTTTGAGCGTCGACAATAGGGAGTGCGGTTAATTAATGATTAACTTTGAGCAAAATCAAGATCTTGCCCTTGCTGCTATGACATCGGTCTTACTGGCCGCGCTGATAGTCACTGTCATCACCGTCGCACCTGGTCAAAGGCCGGAACCACCCGCGCTCGCGGCAATAGAGCCCATTGCCATTTTCCCCGACTTTGGTGCTATTTCGAATGTCGATGCCAAAAAACAGCAGTTTTTTGACTACCTCGAAGACTATGTCGATTTTGAAAATGAGCGCCTGATAAACCTCCGTGAAGATTTATTGCCGCTGGCAGACATGTCTCAAAACGACATTGCTTTCAGTGAGCGAGAAACGCAGTGGTTACTCGAAGTTGCAGAAACTTACCAGATAGACTCGATAAATATGCCCGATAGCGAGCTCCTCGATGAGCTTATGCTGCGGGTAGACGTGTTGCCTCCTTCGCTTGTTTTAGCGCAAGCGGCTAATGAATCCGCTTGGGGAACGTCACGTTTTGCCTTAGAGGGAAATAGCCTGTTTGGGCAGTGGTGTTACGTAGAAGGCTGCGGAATAGTGCCGCGACGTAGGGCTCGAGGTGCGACTCACGAAGTGAAGAGCTTCGATTCTGTAGCCGGCACAGTCAGAGCCTACTTTAATAACATCAACACCAATCAATCCTATGAGTATTTACGGGAATTGCGTGCTGACATGCGCGAGGAAGATCAGCCTATTGATTCTATGGTGCTTGCTTTTGGGCTAGAGCCCTATTCACAAAGGGGTGATCATTACGTGGATGAGGTACAGAACATCATCATGCAGAATGACCTTCACGAACGGGACGATGATATCTCTGGTTAACGTTAAGGCTCAGTTGCTTAAGTTAATCCATTGCACTGAATACCAAAAAAATCGATCACTCCCCACATCTGGCGCTGTGCAGATATAGCGAGAGCGCCTTCCTGACAAGTCGGCTTTCGGGCTGATAGTCAACACTCCTTTCTCTGCGTCACTCCATGCCATGTCCATGGCTTGGCTGTTGCTAAAACAGGCGATCTGTTTAGGTCGGTAATCTCCAGCAGAAAACATTAGGCTTGCTGCAGGCCTCTCATCGGAGGTAACCGGAGACAGGGGCGACAGCTGCTTAACATTAAATGCTTTGGTCCCAAATTTGACCTTTGCAGTGTTCAAATTGGCATAGATGCCAGCCAGTGGAAATCGTGGAAGGGCAAGAAAATCGCTATCGAACCCTATTGCTCCAGAATTTTGAGCGAAGCTAATAAAGCCAAGATCCTCACTTAACTCTCTGATATTGTTATTATACTCACCATAAGGATAGGCCAGAAATTTGTTATCTTGGCCAGTGTGGCGAGTAATCGTGCTTTGCGACTCCAGTATTTCTTGGCGCATGCGATAAAGCCAATCCACTTCAGCTTCGCCTTGCAATTTGTCGAGCATATAGGGATGTTCGACTAAGTGGTTAGCGATTGTCACACCGGCGTTGGCCATCTCTTTTATATTTTCCCAGCTCATATAATTGGACTGCGCTGCGTCAATAGGCCCTGTGGTCACGAAAAGCGTAAAGGGAAAGCCAAATTCTTCTAGCATCGGAAACGCTGTGTCGTAAATTGATGAATAACCATCATCAAAAGTGATAGCGATAGACTTTTCAGGAATGCTCTGTCGACTCTGCAGAGCATTGACCATCTCACTCAGATCAATGACATGGAAATCATTATCCCTGAGGTATTCTAAATGAGCCCTGAAAGACTCAGGTGAAATACTAGTGGATGGCGGGGTATCAACAGCCACGTGGTGATAAAGCAAAGCTACACCGCTGGTTGCCGCTTCACTGGCAGTAAAAGCTGAAGACATTAAGAAAAAGCTAAATATTAGGCTGTAACGCGGCATGATTAACAATCGAATTATGCATGAAGAGCAAATAATAACTTACTTACAGTGTCTGAGAATAGCTCGGCGGCCTTTGGTATTGATGCATGGGCAAGGTACAATAACCGCCCCGAAAGGCCCCTAGGCCAATATAAACCCGTCAAGGGTGTCCGCCGAACTTGGAGTATACAATGATTTATTCTGGCACTGCGCTGCGCGTTGAGGAACTTCCTTCAGGCATCGCCCATCTTATTTTTGATCTGGAAGGCTCATCGGTAAATAAATTTAACCAACTGACATTAGACGAGTTAGGGGATGCGGTAGCTGCAATCGCCGATTCTGGCGTTAAAGCAGCGATATTTTCCAGCGCAAAAACTAGCTTTATCGTAGGTGCAGATATTACCGAATTTACAGCGATGTTTACTCAATCTGCGGAGGAAATTTCTGCATGGGTTGTTAAGGCTAATGCGGTATTTACTGCAATTGAAGATTTGCCTTTCCCAACAGTCGCGGCCGTGAACGGAATAGCATTAGGCGGTGGCATGGAAATGGCTCTCTCTACAGATTTTCGGGTTGCTACTGAGAAGGCTGTGGTTGGTTTTCCAGAGGTTAAGTTGGGTATATTGCCAGGTTTTGGTGGCACGGTCCGATTGCCGAGATTAATTGGTGCTGACAACGCTAATCAGTGGATTAGCAGCGGTGCTCACGTTGCAGCGAAACAAGCCTTCGCGGAAGGGGCGTTCGACGCAATCGTTGACGAAGAAAAACTCCTCGCAGCAGCCGAGTCACTGGTTCAGCAGTGCTGGGACGGAAAGTTAGATTTTACCGCTGCAAGAAAGCAAAAAACTTCCCCTTTAACTTTGCAACCAATTGAATTGAATGTCGCATTTGAAACAGCCCTTGGCATGGTGGCAGCGGCAGCAGGGCCGCATTATCCCGCGCCAGTCACTGCGGTTAAGGCTATGCAAAAAGCAGCTTTGATGAAAAGATCCGAGGCTCTTGCAGTAGAAAATGCTGCTTTTGTTAAGCTGGCGAAGACAGAGGTTGCAGCAAACCTTGTGCAAATGTTTCTGAACGATCAGTTTCTTGCGGGCAAGGCTAAAAAAGCCATGGCTAGCGCGCAAGTTGTTAGGCAAGCTGCTGTGCTTGGGGCAGGGATTATGGGAGGTGGAATAGCCTATCAATCGGCACTCAAAGGCACGCCGATTATAATGAAAGATATTGCACAAGCTGGCTTGGATTTAGGCATGGGCGAAGCCAATAAGCTTCTGCAAAAACAAGTTGGGCGAGGTAAAATTGACGCCGCTAAAATGTTTACTGTTCTTTCCAGCATTAATCCAACCTTGGATTACTCTGAAATAGACGATGCCGATATCGTTGTTGAGGCCGTCGTCGAAAATCCTAACGTTAAAAAAGCTGTTCTTAAAGAGCTTGAATCATTGCTATCCCCCGAGACGATCATTGCCACCAATACTTCGACGATATCAGTTGATGATCTTGCGACAGTATTGGCAAGGCCGGAAAAATTCTGCGGGATGCACTTTTTCAACCCTGTTGCTCTAATGCCGTTGGTTGAGGTCATTCGCGGCCAGCACAGTAGCGAAGAGACTATTGCGACCACAGTGGCTTATGCTAAGAAAATGGGCAAAACGCCAATCGTCGTAAATAACTGCCCAGGTTTTTTGGTTAACCGTATCTTATTTCCTTACTTTGGCGCTTTTTCGAAACTCATCCATGAGGGGGCGGATTTTCGGCAGATCGATAAGGTCATGGAAAAATTTGGCTGGCCAATGGGGCCTGCTTACTTATTGGATGTGGTTGGCATTGACACGGGTGTTCATGCTCAGGCGGTAATGGCGGCGGGCTTCGATAGGATGGTATTAGACTTTGAAAGCGCCATCGACAAGCTATACGCGAAGGGCGATATTGGGCAAAAATCTGGCAAGGGATTCTATTTATACGAAACGGATAAAAAAGGTAAGCCGCGTAAGCTTCCTAATCCGGAAATTGATGAATTGATTGCAGCGGTAAGTGGCCCGTCAAAAGCATTTGATGACAGTGAAATTCTTGAGCGCATGATGATTGCTTTATGCCTAGAGACAGCGCGCTGCTTAGAAGATGGCATCGTCGATACTGCCATTGAAGCCGATATGGGATTGGTCTTAGGTTTAGGCTTTCCGCCTTTCAGGGGAGGAGCACTACGCTATGTCGACAGTCTCACAGTAGCGGCATTTTGCGAATTAGCAGAAAAGTACGCACATTTAGGTGAGCTCTATCAGCCAACAGAAAAAATGAAAGCGATGGCCGCCTCTGGCGACACTTACTACTAAATTTTAGGAGAATACGATGTCTTTACAGCTAAGAGATGCAGTTATTGTAGATGGGATTCGAACTCCTATGGCAAGATCAAAAGGCGGCGCATTTAAACATGTGCGGGCGGAGGAGCTGTCTGCTCGGCTAATTAACGCACTGTTTGAACGTAACCCTAACGTGCATCCTGCCGATGTCGAAGACGTTATTTGGGGCTGTGTAAATCAAACCCTAGAACAAGGTTGGAACGTTGCAAGAAATGCAGCGCTAATGTCAGTGTTGCCACACACAACCTGTGCTCAAACAGTAAACCGTCTGTGCGGCTCATCCATGTCGGCTTTGCAAACAGCTGCTATGGCTATTCAAAGCAACAACGGTGATCAGTTTATCGTTGGCGGTGTAGAGCACATGGGACACGTCGGCATGACCCATGGTATCGACGTGAACCCTAAAGCCTCTAAATACATTGCGAAAGCTGCTTGGATGATGGGTGTTACCGCAGAGGTTCTTTCGAAAATGCACGGTGTTAGCCGAGAGCAGCAAGACGAATTCGCTGTGAGGTCACATTTTCTCGCTGACCAAGCTCGTCGCCTCGGAGGCTTCAACAACGAGATTGTGCCTGTTGAGGGGCATAATTCTGATGGCTTTAAAATGCTGATAGAGCATGACGAAACTATTCGCCCTGATACCTCTGTAGAGGGGTTGGCGCAACTTCGTCCTGTATTTGATCCGGTTAGCGGAACTGTTACAGCAGGGACATCGTCGCAACTTTCAGATGGTGCTTCAGCAATGTTGTTGATGTCAGCTGAAAAAGCAAAGTCTTTGAATTTAACAGTGCGAGCCAAAATTAGATCGATGGCCTATGCCGGTGTCGATCCATCAATCATGGGCTATGGTCCAGTGCCAGCGTCAAAGAAGGCATTAAAGAAAGCCGGCCTAACCATAGCAGACATTGACTGTGTAGAGCTTAATGAAGCCTTTGCAGCGCAATCGATACCCGTGTTAAAGGATTTGGGATTGTTGTCTATGGTAGACGAAAAAGTGAATTTAAAGGGAGGCGCTATTGCCTTGGGCCATCCGCTTGGATGTTCAGGCACTAGAATTACAACCACTTTGTTGAATAACATGGAAGACAAGGACGCCACATTTGGTTTA
>Ga0208413_1001415_pt1 | contig 15308 bp, 12 predicted proteins | sample AntAceMetag02UKD_FD_184761 | JGI IMG/M metagenome (GOLD analysis project Ga0208413, IMG submission 184761) | Saline lake microbial communities from Ace Lake, Antarctica - Antarctic Ace Lake Metagenome 02UKD (SPAdes) (version 2) | ecosystem: Environmental > Aquatic > Non-marine Saline and... | reverse complement strand
GTCGGGTCCTCGACCCTTGCGTTGAATTCCTCAAGACGGTGAGGGGCCATCTCCCAATCCATGCGCTGGCGCAGCAATTCCAGCGATTTCTGGATGTCGGCAATCGTGTTCTGAACCTCGGCGCGCATGGGTCTTCCTGCTGGGTGGATCTTGGTGGATGGGATGATCGCCCCGCGTGATAGACCAGCCATCGCCTCGGGGCAAGCGCAGGCGCCCGATCTCGACTGCGCTGTCTAGTATAGCCCGCCGGACGATACCGTGCCGAAATCAGCCTTGGGACCAACCGTCGCCTTCTGTCCTGTCGAGGTGGTCACCTCACGACCAACACGCGCGCCCGCCTCTTGTACCAGAGGCAGATTCGATCCCATGGCGAAACCGCCGTCATACATCACGCCGAAAATCGGCTCTTCCCCGTCGCGGAAATACTCGGCCACGACATATTCGCCGCTGGCATCATCCGACAGGCGCGCGCCGGTGAAACGGTCGATCTTGATGAAACGGCCACCCGGTGGCACCGCGAAGGGACCACCACCATATTTCTCGGTCGCTTTCTTCATAAACTCCTGAAACACCGGACCGCACATGCCACCGCCGGATGCCCCACGCCCCAAGGGACGCGGCTGGTCATACCCGATATAGCAGCCTGCCACGATATTGCTGGTGAATCCGATGAACCAGACATCCTTGGAATCGTTGGTGGTGCCGGTCTTGCCCGCGACAGGTACGCTCAGCCCGACAGTACGCGCTGCGGTGCCACGCTCGACAACGCCGGTCATCATCGAGGTCAACTGATAGGCTGTGATCGCGTTCATGACACGTTCAAGTTTAGAATCGATCCGTGGTGCTTTGTCAGGTGCGATTCCCGGAACCGCGCAATCCACGCAATTGCGCCTGTCATGGCGATAGATGGTGCGGCCATAACGGTCTTGCACGCGGTCCACCAAGGTGGGTTGCACCCTTTCGCCGCCATTGGCGAACATGGCATAGGCCGCTACCATCTGGAACAGCGTCGTTTCCTCGGAGCCAAGCGAGTTGGCAAGGAACCGGCCCATATTGTTGTAAACGCCGAACTTTTCGGCGTAATTGGCCACGACATCCATGCCGATTTCCTGTGCCAGACGGATGGTCATCAGGTTACGCGACTGCTCGATCCCCGTCCGCAGCGGTGTTGGGCCGTAATACTGGTTGCTGGAATTGCGCGGACGCCAAAGGCCTTGCGGTGTGTTCACCTCGATTGGTGCGTCAACCACGATGGTGGCGGGGCTATAGCCGCTATCCAGTGCCGCAGCATAGACGAACGGCTTGAAGCTGGAGCCGGGCTGCCGCCGGGCCTGTGTGGCGCGGTTGAAGACCGAATCCTGATAGCTGAAGCCGCCCTGCATCGCGATCACGCGGCCAGTATTGACGTCCATCGCCATGAAACCGCCCTGCACTTCGGGCACCTGCCGCAGGCTCCAGCGTCTGAAGCTTCCGTCACTATCGGCAGTGATGGCGCGCACCAGCACCACATCGCCCTGTTCCAGCAGGTCCGAGGGAACGCGCGCACGCGCGGCCAGCGATCCGCTCTCAAGGCGTTTGCGCGCCCATGTCACATCTTCGGCCGCAATGACATGCGCGTCACCCTCCTGCCCTTCGATACCAAGGCGTGCCTCTGAACCGGACAACTCCAGCACGACCGCAGGATACCACGGACCGTCGAGATCAATATCACGCGGGACTTCGACACGGGCCAGCGCCTCGCGCCAGTTGTCCATCTCAGCCGCCTCAAGCTTGCGCGCCGTGCCACGCCAGACGCCGGTATCACGGTCATAGCTTTCCAGCCCCCGCCGCAGGGCGCGGGCCGCATCAATCTGCATGTCGGAGTCGATCGTGGCGCGCACGGTCATACCGCCGGAAAAGAATTCCTCCTCGCCGAAATCCAAAGACAACTGGCGGCGGATTTCATCCGTGAAATAGTCGCGCGGTGGCAAAGCGTCCCTGAACGCGTCGAAATCGCCCCCCTGCACCGAACGCAGCGGCAGCGCCACCTCGATCTGGTAGTTCTCTGCGGTCAGGTAGCCGTTATCTTCCATCTCGCGCAGCACATAGTTGCGCCGCGCCAGTAGGCGGTCCGCCTGCCGGACCGGATGGTAATCCGACGGAGCCTTGGGCAAGGACGCCAGAAACGCAGCCTCATGGGGGGCCAGATCGCGCAGATTCTTGTTGAAATAGGTCTGCGCTGCGGCTGTCACACCATAGGAGTTCTGACCCAGAAAAATTTCGTTCAGATACAGCTCGAGGATGCGGTCCTTGCTCAGTGTTTCTTCCAGACGCGTGGCAAGGATGATCTCCTTGATCTTGCGCTCGGCGGCACGCTCGCCGCCCAGAAGGAAGTTCTTCATGACCTGCTGCGTGATGGTCGACGCACCGCGTACATCCCGCCCGCGCGAGGCAACAGCGTCATAGGCGGCGGCGGCGATACTGCGCGCGTCATATCCGCCGTGCGAATAGAAATTCTTGTCTTCGGCAGAAATGAACGCCTGTTTCACCAGATCGGGAATTTCCTCTGCCGGTGTGAACAGCCGCCGTTCCTTGGCGAATTCATCAATGATCCGCCCTTCAGCGGAATAGATCCGGCTGATCGTCGGCGGCGTGTATTGTGCAAGGCTTTCATGGCTGGGCAGATCACGACCATAAATATAAAAAACCGCGCCGATGCTGATCGCAACGGCGAAAACCCCAAGAGTCACAAGGGTAAAAAGCCCACCAAGGGTGGAAAGGATAAATCTGATCACGCGCAGCCTCTGGATTTCATGAACATTGTATACGCGTCCATATCAAAAGGGTCAAAACAAGAACCCGCGATAAATGGCAAGGATTTGCCGTTTGCCCACGGGCTCATTGACGCACGAGATCGGCCAGAGCCGAATCCTCGGCCACCCAGAGGCTTAACCCGTCACGGATCGCCTCGGCCATACGGGCGCGGAAGTTTGGATCACGCAGATTCTTGAGATCCCGTGTACTGGACAAAAACCCGACTTCCAGCAGGATCGAGGGGATATCGGCAGCCTTGAGCACCGAGAACGCGCCCATCCGCACCGGACGGCTGTTGAGCGGCAGTTCTGCCGCACCGATCCGCGCCACCAGCGCTTGCGCCAGCCGTTCCGATCGCGGCTGCGTTTCTTGTCGTGCCAGATCCATCAGGATACCAGCCACCTGATCATCCTGCCCTGTCAGGTCGATCCCTGCCAGCAGATCATCGCGGTCATGGCGTTCGGCCAAGGTCGCAGTGGCCGCATCGCTGGCGCTGTCGGACAACAGATGCACCGTAGCCCCATGCGCCTGCCCCTCGGACAGCGCATCCGCATGCAACGAGATGAACACCTGCCCGCCTGCGGCATGGGCGATGGCAACCCTGCGGTCCAGCGAGACAAAACTGTCGTCATTGCGCGTCAGCACCACCTCGAAACCACCATCGCGGCGCAGTACGTCCTGCAGTTCACGCGCAAAGGTCAGCATCAGCTCTTTCTCGGACAAACCGTCACGTTCGGCACCGGGGTCGATCCCACCGTGGCCGGGATCAAGTACCACGATAAGAGGCGCGTCACCGGTGCGGCGCGGCACGGTACGTACGATTTCTTCTGGGGGCGGCAAGTCATAGGCCGGATCACGCGGCGCGCCCGAGCGGGCTGCGAATTCGGCCTCGTCGGCCTTGATCAGGGAAATGCGCAATTGCGCGACGCCTGAGTCAGGATTGATCCGCATGCCCGCGCGGTCCAGCACAAACGGTCCTGCCAGATCCAGCACCATGCGCGACCAACCCGGCCTGACAGCGCCAAAACGCAGCGCCGTGATATCCGGTACCGGTCCCAAAGCATCGGGCGCAAGCCCCTGCCAATCCACCTCGCGGAAATCCAGCACCAGTCGCGGCGGGACATCACCTGCCTGCTCCAGCGTGTAGGCGCGGTAGGGCACGCCCTGCGACAGCGTCAGATCCAGCGTGATACTGTCCCCGTTCTGCAGCAGCCTGCTCTGCGCCGCATCCACCCGCGCAAGGGCGCTGAAATTGGATGACTTTGCGGCAGCACCGACAGCAAGCAAAGCCGCCGCCCAACACAGCACAACCGCTGCAATCACTCTTGAAACTCTGCTCATCCGCCCCGTTCCGGCTGTTTGGGTCAAGACTACATCAGTCGGATCAGCGATGCACCCGCCGAAATGGTCCTTCTCATCCCCGTGCGGCCATGAACCGCGCCAGCCGCTCCAGTCCCTCACGGATATCCGCTGTGGCGCGGGCATAGGAGAACCGCAGCGTGCCGCCGCCGCGTGCGGGGTCGAAATCCAGACCCGGCGTCACGGCAACGCCGGCCTTCTCCAGAATTTCCGCCGCAAAAACGCGACTGTCATCCGTCAGGTGGCTGACATCGGCATAGACGTAAAATGCGCCATCAGGCGGCGCGATGCGGTCGAATCCGGCTTTTGGCAGGCCTTCCAGCATCAGGCGGCGGTTCTCTCGGTAGACATCCATATTGGCCTGCAATTCCGTATCACACTCCATCGCGGCAAGAGCGGCGATCTGGCTGGCATGGGGCGGGCAGATAAACATGTTCTGCGCGATCCGCTCGATCCGGCGGACATGATCGGGCGGCACCACCATCCAGCCCACGCGCCACCCCGTCATGCTGAAATACTTGGAAAACGAGTTTATCACATAGACATCGTCGCTGATCTCAAGCGCGGTCACGGCTTTCGCCTCGTATTCGATGCCGTGATAAATCTCGTCGCTGATAAACGCAGCCCCTGCCCCTTGTGCGGCATGGATCAGCGCGGCCAGCGCGTCACGGTCCAGCATCGTGCCGGTCGGATTGGCGGGCGACGCCACCAGCAGCCCTGCCAGATCCATGCCCGCGAAATCCGCCGCCACGGGCTGGAAGCGGTTTTGGGCAGATGTCGGCAGATCAACGGGTTCCAACCCCAAGGCGCGCAATATCTGACGGTAGCTGGGATAGCCCGGCGCACCGATGCCGACCTTGTCGCCGGAATCGAACAACGCCGTGAACGCCAGAATGAACGCACCGGACGAGCCGGAGGTCACTACCACACGGGCCGGATCAAGATCGACGCCGTACCAGTCGCCATAAAGCCGCGCGATCCGCGCACGCAGCGCAGGCAGACCCAGCGCCACGGTATAGCCCAAGGCGTCATGATCCATTGCCTGCGCCAAAGCCTGCCGCGCACCTGCCGGTGCGGGTGTGCCGGGCTGGCCCACTTCCATATGGATGATATGGCGCCCCGCTGCCTCGGCGGCGCGCGCGGCCTCCATCACATCCATCACAATGAAGGGATCAACTGACCCGCGTCTTGAGTTCCGCATCGCTTTTTCCCTATGCTGGTCTTCAGGCTTCCCGTCGAGGCGGCAATTCACAGCGAAACGGCGGGCGCGTCAATGCAACACCTCTGGAATGTGATCACTGCGGCCTTGGTATGGCTGGCAATGACGCTGCAGGCGGGGGCGGCCACGTTGATCCGTGACGCCGATCTGGAACATGCCCTGTCGGAACTGGCGCGTCCGATCCTTCAGGCGGCGGGGCTGTCGCCGTCAACCGTGCAGGTCCTGATCATTCAGGACGACTCGATGAACGCCTTCATTCTGGATAACAACCACATCTTCATCCACTCGGGCCTGATGCTGCGCATGACGAATGCGGCCATGTTGCAATCGGTGATCGCGCATGAGGCGGCGCATATCGCCAATGGCCATATCGCGCGGCGCAGCCAGAATCTGGCCCGCGCCAATACGATCACAGGACTTGGCATTGCGCTGGCCGCGGCCGCTGCTGCCGCCTCGGGGCGCAGCGAACTGGCCGGGGTGGGGCTTGGCGTCGGCGGATCGGCACGCCGCGTGTTCATGTCGCATACACGGGCCGAAGAAGCCGCCGCCGATAATGACGGCCTGCGCTACATGGAGCGGGCCAATATCGACACGCGCGGATTTACCGAGGTGCTGAACCTGTTTCGCGGACAATAGGTGCTGGCCGAGCAGCGTCAGGACCCTTACGCACGCACCCATCCGCTGTCCCGCGACCGTCTGCGCGCAGTCGAGGCTTATATCCAGTCCCGCCGCACCGAGGTGGCGCCCGATCCCACTGCGCAATACTGGTTTGCAAGGATCAACGGCAAGCTGTCGGCCTTTCTGCGCGCGCCCCGCTGGACGCTGGACCGCGCCGCGCAAAGTGCCACACCCGATATCGCCCTGATGCGCGAGGCCATTGCGTGGCACCGCACCCCCGATCCGCGCCGCGCCATTGCCGCCGTGGACAAGCTGGTGGCGATGCGCCCGCAAGACCCGTTCCTGCACGATCTGCGCGGCCAGATCCTGCTGGAAAGCCGCCAGTTTCCCGCCGCTGTCAGCGCCTATCGGCAGGCCGCATCACTGGCCCCTAGAAACGCCCTGATTCAGGCGGGCTATGGTCGCGCGCTTCTGGCCGCAGACCAACCCAAAGCGGCGTTGGAGGCGTTGTCCGCCTCGCGGGATCGCGATTTCCGCAACGGCGCGATGCTGCGCGATCTGGGTGTGGCCTATGCCAAGACCGGACAGGCGGGTATGGCCTCTTTGGTGACGGCGGAACGCTTTGCCCTGTCGGGCCGTCTTGACGATGCGCTGATCCATGCCACACGCGCCGTGGGCCTTTTGCCGCGTGGCTCCACCCCTTACAATCGGGCGCAGGATGTGGTCTTTGCAGCCGAAACCGCCGCCAAACAACGGAGATGACCCGATGATCCACCCCTTCCGCAGCGCCAGCCTTGGCGCGGTCCTGTCCTTGATGGCCCTGGCCACCCCGGCGCAGGCCTTCGACATCACCGATATGAGCGATGCCGAACGCAGCGCCCTGCGCGACGAGATCCGCAGCTATCTGCTGGACAACCCCGAGATCATCATGGAGGCCGTGGGCCTGCTGGAACAGCGTCAGGCCGACGCGCAAGCCATGGGCGATGTCGATCTGGTGCGCGTCAATGCCGATGCGATCTTTGGCGATGACCATTCGTGGGTGGGCGGCAACCCGGACGGAGATATAACGCTGGTCGAGTTTACCGACTATCGCTGCAGCTTTTGCCGCCGCGCCCATGCCGAGATCGAGCAACTGCTGGAAGCCGATGGCAACATCCGCTTCATCGTGAAGGAATTCCCGATTCTGGGCGAGGAATCGGTGTTGTCCTCGCGCTTTGCCATTGCGGTCAAGCAGATCGCGGGCGACGAGGCATATAAGACAGCGCATGATGCGCTGATCAGCTTTCGCGGCAGTATCACCCCCGAAACGCTTGAACGTATGGCAAATGACATGGATCTAGACGCCGCCGCTGTCATGACGCGCATGACAAGCGAAGACGTGACGCAGGTGATCGCGCAAAACCATGCGCTGGCGGGACGGCTTCAGATCAGCGGCACGCCGACCTTTGTGCTGAAAGACCAACTGCTGCGCGGCTACATGCCTTTGGCGGATATGCAGACACTGGTCGCGCAGACCCGCAAACAGTGAACCTCGCCCACCTGACAGGTGTCACGGCCCGTAGGGTTGGGCTATTGGCATGTGCGGCAAGCAGCCTTGCTTTGCCCGCGCAGGCCGATCCACTGTTCGATCCGGCAGGTCGTGCCGTCTTGGGGGCTGAAATCCGCGCTCTGCTGCTGGACGAGCCTGACCTGATCGACCGCATCGTGAACCCGCCTTCGGCCTTTGCGCAAGCGGTCAGCGCCGATATATCGCGTCTGGATACCCTCGCCCCGCGCCTGTTCGATGCAGGGGTTGAAGGGTTTGGCCCGGCTGGCGCGGCGTTGCAGATTGCGTTGTTCATTCGCAAGGATTGCACAGACTGCGCGCAGGCAGAGGCGGATTTGCTGGCGTTGCAAGCAGATCACGATCTGCGCGTCACGCTGCACAGGTTTGACGACAATGGCCCCGGCGCGGCACTGGCTGAGGCACTGGAGCTATCGCAAGCACCATCCTATGTTTTGCCGGACATGATGATCCAGGGGCACATGCCCCCAATTGTGCTGAAGCGGTATCTGTCGCGGTAAAGCACTTATTTCACGACCACTGCTTTCACGACCACTTTCGCAGTCGTGATTACTCCGCCGCTTGAGCGGCTTTCTTCTCGGCCTCGATCTGTTCCTCGATCACAGCGGCCCGCGCCTCGACCTGCTCGACAATATGCTCGACCATCTTGTCGTTGCCCAGCTTGTGGCTTTGCTTGCCTGCCAGATAAACCATGCCCGACCCGGCACCGCCACCGGTGAAGCCGACATCTGTCATCAGCGCCTCGCCCGGTCCGTTGACCACACAGCCGATGATCGACAGGCTCATGGGCGTTTTGATATGCTCCAACCGCCGTTCCAGAATCTCGACCGTCTTGATCACATCGAACCCCTGCCGCGCGCAGGAGGGGCAAGAGATGATGTTGACCCCGCGATGGCGTAGTCCCAGCGCCTTGAGGATCTCGAACCCGACTTTCACCTCTTGCACCGGATCGGCGGACAGCGACACACGGATTGTGTCGCCGATCCCCATCCATAGAAGGTTGCCCAGACCGATCGCAGATTTGATCGTGCCTGTTACAAAACCGCCCGCCTCGGTAATGCCCAGATGGATCGGGGCATCCGTCGCTTCGGCCAGTTGCTGATACGCGGCGGCGGCCATGAACACGTCAGAGGCCTTCACGCTGATCTTGAATTCGTGGAAATCGTTGTCTTGCAGGATCTTGATATGCTCCAGCCCGGATTCCACCATCGCATCGGGGCAAGGCTCGCCATATTTGTCCAGAAGATGCTTTTCCAGTGATCCGGCATTCACCCCGATCCGGATCGAGCAGTTGTTGTCGCGCGCGGCTTTGATGACCTCGCGCACACGGCTTGCATCGCCGATATTGCCGGGATTGATCCGCAGACAGGCGGCCCCTGCCTCGGCTGCCTCGATCCCGCGTTTGTAGTGGAAATGGATATCGGCCACCAATGGCACATCGACCTCGCGCACGATCTGGCGCAGCGCGCGGGCGCTGTCCTGATCCGGCACCGAGACCCGCACGATATCGGCCCCGGCTTCGGCGGCGGCGTTGATCTGCGCCACGGTTCCGGCCACATCGGTGGTCAGCGTGTTTGTCATGGTCTGGACCGAGATCGGCGCATCACCGCCCACAGCCACACTGCCCACATGGATCATGCGGCTTTTGCGGCGATAGATGTTGCGCCAAGGGCGGATATGGTTAAGCGACATGACGATTTCCTGCTGGGTCCCGTTCACGCGATCATATCGCGCGCGCGCCCTGCCTGCAATCGCTGCCGATCAATCTGCGGGGGTTGTCTCGGCGCGCGCCTCGGCGACGGTACGGGCCAGATCGGTATCTGTCTCGAGATTTGCCACGCTATAAGTAGCTGTCAGATGATCAACCGACAGTTCCACATTGGATGTCACGGTACCACGTGGCCCGACAGGTCCGTAATGCTGGCCGTTCACCGCAAAATAAACCGACCCGGATTCACCGACACGCAAGCGCGCGGGGCCTTCCATGGCGGGCACGGCATACCGGTCGCCCGCTTCCATGATACCTTCGAAAATCACACTGCCATCAGCAGCGTTGACCCGCACCCATGCCGAGCGCACGGCCACCATCTCGACCCCGGGGGTCGGATCAGCAACGACACGCGGTATCTGCGGGCCGATCTGGACTGCATCTGCTGTCAGGATGTCGGCCGTTGCCGTGATCTGTTGCTGGCGGTCAAGATGGGCAAAAACCCCCAGCGTCGAGGGGTCCAGCGTCGATATCGGTGCGTCACGCGCAACCATCACAGGCACATCCAGCGCCTGCGGGCGATACATCCGCGTCAGTGCGTCATTGCCGGACTGGCCATCATTGTTTATCGCAAGCGTTTGACCGGCGGGCGTATCGTCTATCCGTGGACGTGCCACCAGCGGATCAAGATCCGACATCACATCAGGCGTATTCTCGACCGGGGCGAATTGCACACGCTGCACTTCGTTCAGCACCGACCAGCCACCATAGCCGATTGTGCCGATCAGCAAAAGCAGCACAAGGCTGGAGCCGATGGCACGCGGTTCGATATGGCTGAAAAACGCATCCTGTGCAGGCGCGAAAGGCGTGGTGGGCGCGGAAAAAGGATCACGCGCGCTGGGGGTCTGAAGCGGCAAAGGCGCCTTTTTGGCGGAAGAGGCCGCAGCCGACATGCCATGTGCTGTCGAGAAACCGCTTTCGGCACAAAATGCCGCAAAAGCGTGATCCGGATCCATGTTCAGATAGCGTGCATAGGACCGCACATAGCCAGCGATGAAACCGGGTGTATCAAAAGCTGTGGGGTCACAATTCTCGATTGCAGCGATATAGGCGGCCCGAATGCGCAATTCGCGCTGCACGTCCAGAAGCGATTTGCCCATTGTCGCGCGCTCGCCGCGCATCAGATCACCAAGACGAAGATCGTAGTCGTCAAAACCCTTCGGCTCGACAACCTCTTCTTCCACTTTACGGGAGAACCTCCGCCCGATCATACACGCTGCCCCGTCGTTTGAGGTTTCAGACCCGAGCCATTCCCGATTCGAGTCTCACTCTTTCTTGATCTAACGATAGCACAGCACAAGGCGAATTGCACATTTACATGTTGTTAAGCACTCATTTCGGCACGATTTAGCGCACAATGCGCCCACAACTCGTCCATGGCGTGTACGAGCCTATCCATCTCGTCCGGTCCGTGCACCGGCGAGGGGGTGAAACGCAGCCGCTCGGTCCCGCGGGGAACGGTCGGATAGTTGATCGGCTGGACGTAGATTCCATAGCCACCAAGCAACATATCGGACAGTTTTTTGGTATGGACCGGATCGCCTACGATCACCGGCACGATATGGCTGCCGTGATCAATGATCGGCAAGCCCAATCCCTTGAGACGGGTTTTGAGTATCTTCGACTGCGTCTGGTGCTTCTCGCGCAACCCGTGGTCGCGCTTGAGATGCGCCACCGAGGCCGCAGCCCCTGCCGCAATCGCGGGCGGCAGCGATGTGGTGAAGATAAAGCCCGGCGCGTAAGAGCGGATCGCGTCGCACATCCGCGCCGAGGCTGCAATATAGCCGCCCATCACGCCATAAGCCTTGGCCAATGTGCCGTTGATAATGTCCAGACGGTGCATCAGGCGGTCGCGTTCCGCCACCCCTGCCCCGCGTGCGCCATACATGCCTACGGCATGCACCTCGTCGATATAGGTCAACGCCCCGAATTCGTCAGCCAGATCGCAAATCGCCTCGATCGGGCCAAAATCGCCATCCATCGAATATACGGATTCAAACGCGATCAGCTTGGGTGCTGCGGGATCATCGGCGGCCAGCAATTCGCGCAGGTGCGCCACGTCATTGTGGCGGAAGATACGCTTGGCCCCGCCGTTGCGTCGCACGCCTTCGATCATCGAGGCATGGTTCAGCGCGTCGGAATAGATGATCAGTCCGGGAAACAGCTTTGGCAGGGTCGAAAGTGTCGCGTCATTGGCGATATAGGCCGAGGTGAACAGCAGCGCCGCTTCCTTGCCATGCAGATCGGCCAGTTCTTTCTCGAGCCGCTTGTGCCAGATCGTTGTGCCCGAAATATTGCGCGTGCCGCCTGATCCGGCCCCCGTGGCATCAAGCGCCTCGTGCATCGCGGCCAGAACGACGGGGTGTTGCCCCATGCCAAGATAGTCATTGCCGCACCATACTGTGATCGGCGCCTCGCTGCCATCGGGCTTGCGCCAGACCGCATGGGGAAAATGTCCACGCCGCCGCTCGATATCGATGAAAGTGCGATAGCGACCTTCTTTGTGAAGGTTGTTGATCGCGTTATCCAGCAGGGCAGAATAGTCCACCGGCAGTCCCCTTTTTCGTCTTTCTCTACCGCGGCAGAGCGGCCCTTTGGCCCATATCTCCAATTTGGAATGGATATAGTTCGCACCATTCCCATGCAACAGGTTACAAATTGACGCTGCCTGCGCCTTTGATCTGCGTCAAAGTAATAGGTGATTATCACCGGTTTTCCACTTTGCCGCCCCAAGGACCGCAAGGTCAGTCCGACCGGTCTGGACAGTGCCCGCCAGCTTGATACGCTTGGCGTCAACATCCCTGCGTGCGCGGCAACGCAATCGCAGGGACCAAGGTTTCAGAAAGGACCCACATGACCCTTCCCGATGTTCTTGCCCGTATCGACGCCGATCTGCCAGAAGCGACCGAGCGCCTGCTGGCGTTGCTGCGGATCCCCTCGATCTCGACCGATCCGGCATTCAAAGCCGATTGTCAGACCGCCGCAGACTGGCTGGTGACCGATCTGGCCAGTCTGGGCATCACCGCCACGGCGCGCCAGACAGCGGGCCATCCGATGGTGGTCGGCCATGTCGACGGGCCCCAAGGCAGCCCGCATGTCCTGTTTTACGGTCACTATGACGTGCAACCCGTTGATCCGCTGTCGCTGTGGCATTCCGACCCGTTCGATCCCAAGATCGAGGACACCCCCAAGGGCCAAGTCATTCGCGGGCGCGGTGCCTCGGATGACAAGGGCCAGCTGATGACCTTTATCGAGGCATGTCGCGCCTGGAAGGCCGTCAACGGGGCGCTGCCCTGCCGCATCACCTTCTTGTTCGAGGGCGAGGAGGAATCAGGCTCTCCCTCCCTCATCCCGTTCCTGCAGGAAAACGCAGACGAGTTGCGCGCCGATGTCGCCCTGATCTGCGATACAGGCCTGTTTCAGGATGTGGCCCCCGCCATCATCACCATGTTGCGCGGACTTCTGGGCGAGGAAATCACCATCAAGGCCGCAACCCGCGATCTCCATTCGGGGATGTATGGTGGCCCTGCAATGAACCCGATTCGCATACTCACCCGTATCCTTGGTGGTTTGCATGACGATCAGGGCCGCGTTGTGGTGCCCGGCTTTTATGACGGTGTGCCGGAACTGCCCGATACCATTCGCGCCCAATGGCAGAACCTAGCCTTTGATCATGCGCGTTTCCTTGGCGATGTCGGGCTGTCGCATCCGGCAGGCGAAACCGACCGCACCCCGCTCGAAATGATCTGGTCGCGTCCGACTGGCGAGATCAACGGCATCTGGGGCGGCTATACCGGCGAGGGATTCAAAACCGTCCTGCCAGCCGAGGCGCATGCCAAAGTCAGTTTCCGCCTTGTCGGTCAGCAAGACCCACATGCGATCCGCGAAAGCTTCCGTGCCTGGGTGCAAGACCAACTGCCCCCAGACTGCACGGTCGAATTCAAGGGACATGGCGCATCACAGGCCAGCCAGATGGAAAACGATCACCCGCTGTTCGAGAAAGCCCGGCAGTCCCTGACCGAGGAATGGGGCGTTGCGGCCTCTTATGTCGGCTGCGGCGGCTCGATCCCGATTGCGGGGCATTTCAAGACCATTCTCGGGATGGAATCGATCCTTGCGGGCTTTGGCCGTGACGACGACCAGATCCATTCCCCGAACGAGAAATACGACATGGAATGTTTCCACAAAGGCATCCGCAGCTGGGCGCGCGTGCTGGAAAAACTCGCATGATTCCGGGGTTTTCAGAGCATGTCATCACCCTGAACGGAGTCGACATCGCCTATAGCAGTGGCGGCAACGGCCCGCCGCTGGTGCTGCTGCACGGCTTTCCGCAAACACGGGCGATGTGGGCACATATTGCGCCCGCATTGGCGCAATCCCGCACCGTAATCTGCCCCGATCTGCGCGGCTATGGCGCATCCGGCAAGCCTGCGGATGTGGCCAGTTACAGCTTTCGGGCGATGGGAAGCGATATTCTGGCGCTGATGGACCATCTGGGGCATGACAGCTTTGATCTGGTGGGCCATGATCGTGGCGCGCGCACCGCACACAGGATCGCGCTGGACGCACCTGCGCGGATCACAAGCCTGACCGTGATGGATATCATCCCGACCCATACACTTCTGTCAGAACTTTCACATCAGGTCGCAAAATCCTATTATCACTGGTTTTTTCTGGCGCAGCCTGCACCTTTTCCCGAAACCCTGATCAGCGCCGATCCGGATTTCTATTTCCAGTCCTGCCTGCTGGGATGGGGCGGTGCAACGCTTGACGATTTCGACCCCGCGCAGCTTGCGGCCTATCGCGCGGCTTGGCGTGACCCTGCCACGATCCGTGGCATGTGCAACGATTACCGCGCCGCCATAGCCCACGATCTGGCGCTGGACGCGGCCGATCTTGACAGGCGCGTCAGCTGCCCGACCCTTGTGCTTTATGGAGCCGATGGCGCAATGGCGCGGGCCTATGACGTGCCCGCGACATGGGCCGACCGCTGCACCGGCCTGCATTCGGCAACCGTTCCGGGCGGGCATTTCTTTCCCGATACGGCGCCGGCCGAAACACTGGCGGCGCTGCGCGGGTTTCTTGAGCGCGACTGATTCAGCGTCCCGGAGTCAGATCACACCGACAAAGCGTTCCGGCAGGATGAACTGCTGCGTGTAATCTGGCCTGTCAAAACAATAAAATCCCGTATCGCCGCGGGCACGGAAACTGCGGCGCATCTTGCGACGAAAGGGGGTCATATCGAATCCTTCGACCATCTCGAGCGTGCTGAACGCCTCGAATACTGCACGATCCTCGCCACGCGCTGACGCGAACCAGTGCCGCCCGATGGACGCGTCCTTCACATCGCCCCCCACCTCGGCGGTGGTCGCGTTGCGGCGGTCCATCACCTCGGCATAGGCAGCGAAATCGCAGAATTTCAGATGCAGCAGATACAATTCGTCCGGCGCGTGCAGCTTGGGATATTGGGTGAAATGCCCACCCCGCGCGATCTTGGTCCCGGTCGAGATGATGCAGGACTTGGAGTAATGCGGCGCCACGCGCACATGGCGACGCGGCCCGATGATGTGATCCGTGATCACGTCAGCCTCCTGATCGGTGCGGTGGATCACCTCAAGCCCCAGCGGGGTCAAAACCTGCTTGTCCGCAGCTACGGCCAGATACTCCAGCAGACTCTGGCCTGTTGCGGGGTCGATCACCACCAGTTCGTCCACATCACCGACGATCACATGGCGGTAGTAGCCCTTGAGCCCCGCCACCAGATTGTTCAGCAGCCGCCAGCGCTTCATGTCGAAGTTTTTATGTGGGTCGCCGGGAATACCGATGATATTGCAGCCCTGTGCCAGATCATTGACGATATCGCCGCGACCATGGTTGATCACATAGCAATTCTCGCGTCCCAGCAACTGCCCGTAATGGCGCAGCCACGCGTTCAGAAAAAACGCATCATCGCGCACCATCGTCACGGCTGCCGCTACCGTTTGCAT
>Ga0208413_1001398_pt1 | contig 15462 bp, 22 predicted proteins | sample AntAceMetag02UKD_FD_184761 | JGI IMG/M metagenome (GOLD analysis project Ga0208413, IMG submission 184761) | Saline lake microbial communities from Ace Lake, Antarctica - Antarctic Ace Lake Metagenome 02UKD (SPAdes) (version 2) | ecosystem: Environmental > Aquatic > Non-marine Saline and... | reverse complement strand
ATAGATGTTATTACTATGGCGTTCCTAACAGTTGGTTCAAAGTAAAGTTTTACCCAAACAGCAACTCTAAAAAATTTCCCGTATGATTTTTTAGAAAAACCAAACAAGGAGAAGAAAATGTCACGTGGATTAACAGAGGAAGCCGCCCCCCAAGAAGAGCCTGCAACATTAGCAGAGGTAGCCGACATTGTGTTTGGCACAGCTCTATACCTAGAGACGCTGGAAAAGAAGCTAGATGAGATTTTGGCGCTTTTAAGGGCTGAAGACAAGGTATAATTAGGTCATGTCACAAAATCCAGTCTCCCTACTAGACGAGACGCTTATTCGAGCAGCTGCCGCTGGTAAGTCAGGCGACGAGATGCAAGAGCTGACGGGTATACCTGCAGCTCAAGCTGTGATGCACATTAAGCAACTCCTGTCACGTCGTGACATCTGGTCAGAGGTGGAACGCCGACAGCTACTGCTCTATGAACTAAACGAGCTAAAGGACAGCCTGACTGCCCGTGCTGTTGAGATGCAGGACGAGGACTCAGCTAGGCTGCTGCTAAAGGTGCTTCAGGAGATTGGTCGAAGGCTAGACCAAGAGAACATAAAGCTAGAGCACGATGTTATAAGACTTAGTGAGTATCAAGAGCGTGTGCTAATGAAGGCAATGGATGCAGCGTTGAACTTTGCAAAGGGCGAGCTGTTGTCAAGGTACCCAGAAGTTCCAAAGGGTGAGCTTGATGAGCTAGTAGTTGAAGGATTGGTTAAAGCCAAGTACGAACTAGAGCAGGAACGGGATGATAACTAATGCCACTATACGAGTATGTGTGCCCTTGGTGCGAAGAAAGAGTTGAGATAAGTCACTTGATGGTTCACACGCCAGAGGTGTATTGCCCAGTGTGCGTAAGAGTAATGAACAAAGGGGTATCAGCCCCGCAGATTACTTTTAACGGAACCGGCTTCTATAGTACGGATAAAACCCAAGCATGATTGAAGGTGCAATTGACGGTGTTGTTGCGGAGATGCGTCGCCGTAGCAAAAACTCAATGTACCTCAACGACCCAGTTGCTTGGGCATCTGATGTAGTTGGCAAGCACATGTGGTCTAAGCAAGCTGAGATCGCTGGAAGCATTGTTGACAACACACACACTGCCGTGGTAAGTTGTAACGGAGCTGGCAAGAGTGCAACCGCTGGCATCTTAGGTGCTTGGTGGGTTGCAGTGCACGACCCTTACGAGGTTGCAATGATTGCCTCAGCTCCTACTTACCCTCAGATTGCTCGTGTGTTATTCCGTGAGCTAAAAGACAACTACAAGGCAGCAGCCATCAGAGGCTTCAAGATGCCCGGGCACATCAACCAGTCAGAAGAGTGGAAGCTTGACGATGAGTTTGGAACGCTGCTTGGTTTCGGTAGGCGACCTTCTGACACAGACATTGTTTCTGCCTTTCAGGGTATCCACCGTAGATACGTATTTGTAATCCTTGACGAAGCTGGTGGTATCCCAGTAGACCTATACACCGCTGCTGAGGCGGTTACAACCTCCGCTGACTCTAGAGTGTTAGCAATTGGTAACCCTGACCGCAGAGGCACAGAGTTCCACAGGATTTTTCGTGAAGACGAGACTTGGAACAAAATAAAAATTTCGGCTTTCGATTCTCCGAACTTCACAGGCGAGTGGGTTCCAGAAGAAGTGAGGCCGCTCTTGATCCAGCAGAGCTGGGTTGACAGGCAGAAGATTGCTTGGGGCGAAGACTCTGCAAGATATAAGTCCAAGGTGCTGGGCGAGTTCCCAGACGAGGACGACACTGCGTTCTTTAGCCAGACCGCTCTTGATAAGTCTGTTGACGCTGAGTTTGAAGAAGATTCAGAGATAGAAATAGTAATGGGCGTTGACCTTGCCCGCTTCGGTGAGGACGACAGTGTTATCTACACCAACCAAGGTGGCAGACTGCGGAAGCATTCAACTTGGAGCAAGGCTACTTCGGTTGAGAGCGCCAACAGGGTTCACCAAGCTGCCATTGAGCTAGGAGCCAATCAGGTTCGAGTTGACGGCGCTGGACTAGGTGGACCTGTCATCGACCAGTTGGCTGTTCTTGCTGACAATAAGTACACTGTTATATCTATGATGGGTTCTGCTGCCTCGCCAGACAGGACTAGATGGTTCAATGCTCGTGCCTATAATTTCGACTCCCTTCGGGAGCAGATGCTTGAAGGTCAAATTGACATCGACCCTGATGACAAAGACCTGATGGATGAGATGATGATGCTTAGATATAAGTTCTCATCTCTTGGTTCTATTCAGATAGAGTCCAAAGACGACATGAAATCCAGAGGAGTTCACTCTCCTGACAACTTGGACGCTGCTGTTTACGCATCTGTGAACCTAGATAACATCTTTAACTCTCCATTTGGCGACTCAAAGGTGGGTGACAGGATACTTATGGACCCAGAGATTCAGTTCCAAAGTGAATCTTTCTATGGTTCTTGGGTATGGTAGACTGCTTTTACATACTTTTTAAGGACTTTTAGTGGCTGATTCAGACTTTTTAGCAGACTTTCAAGCAATGTCATCAGAAAACGAATTACTTCGTGAGTCTTATGCTTCAATGGCTAGTGCAATCCTTTCCTTCGATGATGAGGGTTGGAATCCAATTGGCGCTCAATACGGTGTCAATGGCTTCACTCTTACCGAACTTAAAATCTCTGCAGCTAAGATCCGTGAGGTAACAGAGGGAAACCCTCTACTAAAGCGTGGTTCTGCTATGAGAACAAGCTATATCTTCGGTCGTGGCGTTGTCTTTGGTGACCAGCCACCCAGAGTGCGCAGGATTATGGAAGACCAGCAGAACCAAGACGTTCTGTTTAGCGCCGAGGCTCAGATGATTAACGAGCGTAGCCACTTTACTGATGGTCAGTTCTTTATTCTTGCCGACAACAAGACTAAGCAATTGCAGCGAATCCCTTTTGAGGAGATCACTGGTGCTGTGACTGACCCTGATGATTCAGAACGCATTAGATACATTCGCAGGACTTGGACTAGAACTGATGTAAATTTCCCAACTGGTCTTGAGACCTCTTCGGCTAGAGATGTCTGGTACCCAGTTGACACCTACAAGCCTTCAGGCAGGTTCTCAACGACTATTATGAACCAGCCAGTAGACGGCACCAAAGTTATGTTCTACAGCCGTGTCAACCGACGTGGTGGACGGATATGGGGTGTTCCAGATGCACTGCCAGCTCTACCTTGGGCTCACGCTTACAACGAGTACCTAAAAGACGGCGCAAGGATGCTAAAGTCCTTGTCGATGTTTGCTTGGCAACTAAGGTCAAAGACAAAGACTGGTGCGACTGCAGCTGCGGCTTCTATTGCAACCAAGGCTACCGCTGGCTCAACTGCAGTGATGGGCGACGGTATGGAGCTAAGCTCAATGCCTAGAGGAAACAATGTTGACTTGAGCACAGGAAGACCGCTTGCATCTATGGTGGCTTCTGCTCTGGAGATTTCAGTTGTTGCACTACTCAGCGACCCGGGAGGGTCTGGCTCTTACGGAACCGCAGCTACTCTTGACGCTCCAACCGTAAAGGCAATGGAGTCTCGCCAAGCTGTGTGGACTACTTTCTATCGCAGGGTTCTAGTGTGGATGGGCGCAAACACCGTAGACATTAACTGGCCCAAGATTGAGATTGAGCCATCACAAAGACTTATGCAAGCTCTTGCACTAGCTCGGGAGACCAACGCAATCTGGAGCGACGAGTATCGTGCTGCTGTTCTTGAAACGCTTGATGTTCCTAAGTTGCATTCAGGTGTTCCACCTATTGACGACCCTGAATCTAATGACAGCCCGATACCGAGTCAGGGTAACGATGGAGCAGTCGGATCGATGCAGGATAATGCAAACGATCTGCGTGATGCCGACAACGAATAACCTGCACAACCAATTGCTTATGGTATGATTTGTAATAGATAATTCTGTTATGGAGCATTATGACCACTAAGCTGTCCGAGTCTCTTGGCTTTGAAGCCAACGAGTCTAAAAATAATAAATGGCACGTTAAAGTTATTAAGTCCGGTTGGGGATCTTCTGGCTACTATGGCTCTGACATGCTGCGTGAATATGGCCCCGGTGTTTTTAAAGCCGGAACCAAAGTCTTTATGAATCATCCGTCTTACTCTGAGTCGAGCGACAGACCAGAACGTGACGTACACCAGCTTGCTGGAAAACTTGTAACAGATGCAGTGTTCCGTGAAGACGGACTGTTTGCAGATGTTCAATTTTACTCTCACTACGCTCCAGCAATAAAGGAAATGTTCAATGACGTGGGTCTTTCGATTCACGCCATGGGCAATTCTTATATTGGAGAAGCAGAGGGTAGAGAAGGACCAATCATCGAATCGTTAGTGGACGATCCACTAACTAGCGTTGACGTGGTAACTGTTGCTGGCGCAGGTGGCAAATTTGTCACCCTGCTTGAAAGTTACAGAAATAAAGGTGACGTTACCAATGTGGTAGCAGAATCCGAAACGGAAGGAACAGAAATGTCAATAACAAAGGAAGAATTTGATTCTGCAATTGCAGAGCTCAAAGAAACCCTCGTTGACGCTCTAGCCCCTCTTCGTGAGTCGGTATCGGTTCTCGTCGAGGCAGTTACCCCTGCTGATGAAGAGGCCGTGGAGGACGAAACTCCTGCCATTGACCCAGTAGAGGTAGCGGAGAAGTTTAACGAGTCAGGACTTCCCAAGGTTGCACTTAACCGTGTAGCTGAGGCAATGAAGTCTAAAGAAAACACCAAAACCGTAGAGCAGCTAATCGAGTCAGAGAAGGCATACGCCGACTCAATTCGTGAAGGCTTTGTTTCTGAGGCAGCATCCGTTGCCGACGTAAGCGGTGTTGTACACGAGGCAATTGCCTCTTCAACCACCGATGAGTTTGACGCAGTTGTGTCACGCATCAAGAGAAAGTAAGGATAGTAAATGTCAACTAACGAGATTTACACAAAAGGCAGCGAACTTGTTTTCCCTGTGCACACTACTGTAGAATCTAATGATCTTGTGCAGGTAGGAACAATTATCGGAGTATCACAAAACGGAGCTGTTACTGGCGAAGATGGCGATACTTACTCCACACTAAAACTAGACGGCGTATTTGCGTTCACCATCAAAACTGGTGTAACCCTTGCAGCTGGCGATGTTTGTTACGGTGTTGCAAACGGCACAAGCGGAATCGTTCCTGAGGTTACCGCAACTGATACAGAAAAGCTTATCGGAGCTGTTGTGAAACTAGGCAACGTTTCTGGTACCGCTCTTGTCCGTCTAATGCAGTCCGTCTAGTCGAAAAAGGAATATTAAAATGACTAAAAACATAACTCCACGCCAGCTAGAAGCAGCTAAGCTCCTTGAAGGAGCTCTACGAGGTGACCGTATGGACAAGATTAAGCTTCAGGAAGGTATCGCAACAAGCGACCTACCAGAGCTACTAGTCCCTACTCTAAACAAGATTCTTCTTGAAGAGTACGCAGCAACCCCAAAGGTCTGGGACCAGTTCGCTACCAGTTTGGTAGTTGACGACTTCCGTCCAGTAACCTTCCAAGCATTGAAGTATGACGATGCTGGTAACGACAACCAAGGTGACACCTTCCGTGAAGGTTCACTTCCAACTGTAGGCGAGTACGACGAGTACCCAACTGCCGGCTGGTTCTCAGTAACTGAGCAGACCATGCAGGTAAAGAAGGCTGGTCAGAGGATTCGCTTCTCATGGGAGTCAATCGTAAACGATGGTCAGATTGGTCTACTAGAGCGTCTACCTATCGAGCTTGCACTAAAGGCAGCTGGAAAAGAAGACGAAGAAGTAACCAAGCAGCTTGTTGGTACATCTGGTCTAAACACTGGTAACTTCAAGAGTGCAAACCAGAACCTACTGACTGGAAACCCAGCACTAACACTAGAGTCCCTAGAGGACGCTATTGAAGCTGCTAACATCCAGACATACAACGGCAACCAGATCACTCCTGTGACCCAGTTCGCTCTTGTTATCCCTCGTGCACTTGAAATGACTGCAAGGAAGATCCTTTCTGTGCAGGAAGTTCGCAGCGAGAACACAGTTGGTTCAATTGCAACCACAACCATTTCCGGAAACCCAATTGGTACTCAGGTAGTAATCGTGGTTGACGACTGGTTGACCAAGATTAACTCTGGTGCCGGAGCCTACTGGTTCCTAATTCCAGTTCCTAACCAGCAGCTAAACCCAGCTGTTGCGCTTGGATTCCTACGTGGATACGAGGCTCCTGAGCTTCGCATCAAGTCAAACGGTGGAATGTACATTGGCGGCGGAGAAGTTCCAGCCCGTGAAGGTTCATTCGACAATGACGACTGGGAGATGAGAATCCGCCACATCGCTACTGGTGGCTTCATCGTTCCAGCAGGTACCATGGCTTCAACAGGAGCCGGTTCTTAAGAACTAACTCCACCCAAAAGCCCCTCAGGAAACTGGGGGGCTTTTGCTATACTTGATACACCCTAAAAACCCCGATTGGAAACTAAAAATGGTAACTGTCTACACACTCCCTAACTGCCCACAATGCGATACTACAAAAAGATTTTTAACTAGAAATGGGATTGAGTACTCAGAAATTGATCTAAGCGCAAACAAAGAAGCTCTAGAAAGAATTAAAGAAATGGGCTACACAGCTGCTCCAGTTGTTGATGTTAAGGGTGGTAAGAACTGGTCTGGGTTTAGAGCTGAAAACCTAAAGACTTTAATAATGTAGTGTGCTACAATTAGTGCAGGTAGCTCCTCTCTCCTTGCTATCTGTGTTGTGTGAGAAAACCGCCTCTGTTGAGTAATCCAGAGGCGGTTTTCCTTTACTAAGGTATAATGAGATAATGATTATCTGGCCAGATTCCAACCTGCCCCCGCAGTCAGTCGAATGGGCTGACAAAGTTGAAAAAGAAGTCAACCGCATTGACAAAAAAGTCGTTGGCGGAAGATCTAATCCTGCTAGTGGGGCTTCTGGTTCTCAGGGACCCCAAGGTCCTGATGGCGCAAAAGGTGAAGACGGCGAACAGGGCATTCAAGGCGAGCAGGGCGAACAGGGCGAGCAGGGCTTAGCTGGAGAAGACGGGCAGACTGGCGAACAGGGAGCTCAAGGAGAAGTAGGACTTGACGGTGAAAACGGAGTCAACGGACTTGACGGTGAAAACGGAGTCAAAGGCGACAAAGGTGACCAAGGAGAACAGGGCTTAGTTGGACCCAAAGGTGACAAAGGCGACAAAGGCGACAAGGGTGTTAGTGGTAATGCTGGAGAACGAGGTCCTGTTGGAGAAGCTGGTTCAGACGGATTAAGCGCCTACGAGATCGCAAGTGCTGCCGGCTTTACTGGAACTGAACAAGAGTGGCTTGACTCTCTTAACGGAGACATCGGCCCAGAAGGACCAAAAGGAAAATCAGGAAGTTCTGGCAGCAGTGGCTCTGACGGGCTTACTGGCTTAAGCGCATATCAGGTTGCTCAGCTAAATGGTTTTACTGGTACTGAAGCGCAGTGGCTTGCTACTTTGGTTGGGCCCGAGGGTCCTCCACTAAACACAAACTTAGACGCAGGAACTGCTAATGAGATGTATTTTGGAATCAACACCATAGAGTGCGGAGTGTATAATAGTGTGTACGGCGGATTATTGCCCATTGATGGCGGAAGTGTGTAATGGCAACTAGAATACAATTCAGACGAAGCCTTTCGGGTGAGTGGACTGCAGGGAATCCAGTTCTGGCGCAGGGTGAACTCGCCATTGAGCTTGACACCAGCCGCTTTAAAATAGGTGATGGTATTGAGGCGTGGAACGACCTGCCTTACGGTGGTATAGACGGTGAGCAAGGCGAACAGGGCATTCAAGGCGAGCAAGGCGACCAAGGTATCCAAGGTGTCAAGGGAGATACTGGCTCACAAGGTGAAACGGGTGCTACGGGCGCAACAGGCGCAAACGGAGCCACTGGTATTGAGTGGCAAGGGACTTGGGATAACACTACTGACTATGTAGACAATGATGCTGTTTACTATAACGGAACTTCATGGTTTGCCTCAGGAGACCCAACCGTCGGAGAAGAACCAACCGACAGTGCTGCAAATTGGTTTCCACTAGCAATCCAAGGTGCAACTGGTTCACAGGGCATACAGGGCATACAGGGTATACAGGGCGAACAAGGCATTCAGGGTGAGCAAGGTATACAGGGCGAAACCGGCACATTCGATGGAACAGTAATCGATGGCGGAAACGCCTAGAAATGGTAGAATAAGAAAATGGCCCTACCCACAAACATTAGTCATGGAACTGTAGTTGCACAGTTTCTACTAGCCTACTCGGACGGTTCGGACGTAGACCCACGCCCAGACGGTGTTCCAGCAAAAGGAACGCTGTACTTTAGAGCAAGCCCAATTAAACTTCTTGACGCACTTTCCGATCCCAACCCAGTAACAATTCTTCCTGCAAACGTAGAGTGCTCTCTTGATGCAGACGGCTACCTACTTGGTGGCGATGGCACTAAAGGCGTAAGACTTGTAGCTACAGACGACACAGACATAAACCCAGTTGACTGGACTTGGGCAGTTGACTTTAGGCTCACAGATGCCAACAATGTGCCAGTACAAGTTCCTTCTTTTAGCTTTGAACTGCCTTCTGACACAACCGTAGACCTTACCACCGTAAGCCCTGTAGCGTCTGCTAACGGGACTTTCTATCTAGTTGGACCTACTGGACCCCCTAATGTGCTGACGGTGGGCACAGTAAGCACACTTGACCCCGGCACTGATGTGACCGTAGGGATCACAGGCACCTCTCCAGAGCAAGTTATAAACTTCGGAATCCCAGAGGGTGACGCTGCAACCATATCTGTCGGCACAGTAGACACTGTTGCTCCCGGTCAGCCTGTCACAGTTGCAAACTCTGGAACAACCTCCGAAGCAGTATTTGACTTTGAGATTCCTCAGGGTGCTGCAGCAACTATAGCGGTGGGCAATGTGTCTAGCGTTACAAACGCTACGCCAGCTACGGTTTCAAACAGCGGCACAAGTGCCGAGGCAGTATTTGACTTCCAGATACCAGCAGGTATCCAAGGTATTCAGGGTGAAACTGGAAACACTGGAGCAACTGGACTTAACTGGCAAGGCAACTGGGATAACTCAGTTGACTATGTAAACAACGATGCTGTGTTTCATAACAGCGCATCTTGGTTTGCGTCTGGCAATCCTCCTGTTGGAGAAGAGCCATCCTCATCCGCAGCTAACTGGTTTACTCTAGCCCTTCAGGGTGAGCAGGGAATACAAGGTGATGCTGCAACTATTGCTGTAGGCAATGTTTCTACTGGTAATGCCGGCTCCTCTGTGCTCATTAGCAACACTGGAACCAGCGGTGCTGCCGTGTTTGACTTCACAATTCCTAAGGGTGACACTGGTAGCTTAGGGGCCCTTAGCGCCACATCTCCAATAGTTTACAACTCTGGAAGCTCCATAATCTCGCTTGACCAAGATGCTCTTGTGATAGATGGCGGTACAGCGTGATAGAATTAAACTTGAATTTAAGGATTAATTAATGCCAGCACAAACTGTTATTAAACTCCGCAGAGATACTGCTGCTGACTGGACCAGTACTGACCCAACCCTTGCGGCTGGTGAAGCTGGATTTGAGTCAGATAGCAACAAGCTCAAGATCGGTGATGGCTCAACTGCTTGGACCTCTCTTGCTTACGCATCAAGCGGTGCATCAGTAGAAGTTTCAGACTCACCGCCAGCTGATGCAGAAGCAAACACTCTCTGGTGGGATTCGTCAGACGGAATCCTTTACATTAGGTATGATGAATTTTGGGTTGAGGCAGTTGCAGGAACAGCAGGACCACAGGGACCGGCGGGACCGGCATTAGCAAACATTGACGGTGGAACGCCATCCTCAGTATATATTGGAATAACATCGATTGACGCTGGAGGCGTGTAATGGCAATTAATATTCAATTCAGACGGGGCACAGCTTCCGAGTGGACAGCTGCAAACCCGACTCTTGCAGTCGCAGAGTTCGGTGTTGAGACAGACACTGACAAATTCAAACTTGGCGACGGCGCTACAGCGTGGACTTCATTGGCATACGGCGGCATTAAGGGTGACGATGGCACAAGCGGTGTAGCTGCAGCTACGGCTCCTCTTGCCTATAACTCTGGAACAAGCACTGTCAGCATTGACCTGTCGGCTTACGACACCTCAGCCGAGGTTGACACTAAATTAGCTGACTACGATACCTCAGCCGAAGTAGATACCAAGCTGGCAGACTACGACACTTCAGCGCAGGTCGACACTAAATTAGCTGACTACGATACATCAGCCCAAGTAGATACAAAGCTTTCGCAACTAGAGTCAGACATAGCCGACAACGCTACCGATATTTTAGCTAGGGCGCTCTTAACACCTTCATTAAGCGCAAAAACGGGTGCCTACACATTGGTCGCTGGGGACAAGGGCTCCCTTATCACCGGCAGTGGTACTTTTACCTTTACTGCTCCGAGCGGTACATTTGCATCAGGTGACAGAGTGGACTTTGTAAACGTTGGAACAGGCGTACTGACTTTTGCCGGCTCTGGAGTTACAGTAAACTCAGTTGATAGCGCCTTAACGATAGATACCCAATGGGCAAGTGCAACTTTATTGTTTACCTCTGCAAGCGTAGCGGTGCTAATAGGTAAGTTAGCTTAGTATGCTACTTTTAGGGATACTGGCAAGTAGCAGCGCCGGCTTTGCGGGTGCTGGTTACTTTTTTTCTTCATCAGCAGGGACAGACAAGTTTGCTTTTCCCAGTGACACCAGGAGCGCCTCAACCGCAAGGGGCTTTAATGGCAGTAACTCAGGCGCTATGGCAAACTCTGGAGTTGCTGGTTATCTTGCTGGTGGAAACAGTGGTGGTTGGTTGTCTAACGCTAACAAGTTCGCTTTTCCTTCCGACACAAGAAGCAATATAACCTCCCTTAGCCAAGCGCGGTTTGCACTCGCAGGCATGGCGAACTCTGGAGTTGCAGGATATTTTGGTGGTGGTTACAATGGTTCCAATCTTGCCACCGTTGATAAGTATGCGTTTCCTTCTGATTCAAGAAGCACGACTACACAACTTAGTACACAGAATCGTTACTTAGGCGCTATGGCGAACTCTGGAGTTGCGGGATATTTTGTAGGTGGAATTACCAATAGCGGAAAAATAACTAGCGCCGACAAGTATTCTTTCCCTTCCGATACAAAAAGCTCTGTTAGCAACGTGCTTAGAACTGCAAAAGACGAGCTAGCAGGCATGGCCGACTCTGGGGTAGCTGGCTACCTTGGCTCTGGAAGCGGCACAGAGGTGGACAAGCTTGCGTTTGCTTCCGACACAAGCAGCGCCCTTTCTCCGGGTCTTTCTACTTCACAAAACAATGCCGGTGCTATGGCGCATAGCGGTACTGCGGGCTACTTTGGAGGCGGCAGCGGTGACCCTTACAGGGTTGACAAGTTTTCATTTCCAAGTGATTCAAGAACCACATTATCAACCGGCCTCTCTTTTAACGGGGATGGCGCAAGAGGCTTTGCAGATTCGGGTCAGCTTTGATGAGTATAGGTTATGAAGAAATATTTCAATCGATTGCAGACGTACAGCAACCTCGCTCAACTTTTCAAATAAAGCATTTTGTTTTAGGTCAACACAGGACTGCGGAGATGCAGTATTACCAAACTTGCATAGAATTACAAGACATGATTTATAAATATGAAATTGCTAAAATTGAGGTTAAAAAGTTAGAACTTAAAATTAAAAGACTAATAGATTCAAAAGATGAGATGAAGCTATTAAAGGCCGAGGCCGTTAAGTTGGAGTTAAAACAAATGGGACTAGCAATGTTGGGTGCAGAAAGAGAAATTAGAGACTTAGTAGATATTTTTGAAGGCTTTGAAACCAAGTACACAAGAGCAGAGATTGAAGCGGCTCAACCAGAATACTGGAATGCTAGGCTTACAGGAAATGCCAAGGCCATGCTAATGGGCGGCACAAGCGTAAATGCTGCTCATATCGAGGCTATGGAACAAGCGGGAGTACTAGATAACTTTGTTGAAGAAGTTCAGCAATCAAAAAGGGAGCTTGGAATATGAAATATGCAACTTGGATTTTAGATTTTACCAACCCTAAATATGGTACAGGTCCAGAAGGTTCTATTTACGCTCAGGGTTACACTGCCGAGGCGTTTATGTCTTCGGGTGACATTGTTAATGGTGGAAAAACTTTGGGCTACTTTACTGGTGAGCCGACAAACCTAGAGGCGTGGAGCTTCACAGAGATAACTCAAGAAGAGTCTCTATCTTTTGTGACCGCAATAGATTCAACTGCCTATGTCGCTGAGGATGGAAAAATTCAAGTCGAAATAAAGGAAGAAATCTAATGCCAGTAACATCAACAGGCGTAACAGCTCTAACCCGATAGCAACCTGATACAATATACTCATGGCTATTAATTTCCCAGATGCTCCGTCAACCGGAGATGAATTTACCTCAGGTGATCGTACATGGAAGTGGGACGGTACCACTTGGGAGAATGTTGGCGCTGGCTTTACGGCCACTTCTCCAGTTGTGCTTACGGGAGCTGATTTCAGCTTTGACTCTACTTCAATTGAGACTAATGCTACAGACATTGCAACCAACGTCACTGACATACAAACCAACGCTGATGCGATAGCAGTTAACGTTACTGACATTCAGGCTAACGCTGATGCATTGGCAAGCCTCGAAGTTGTGGATATCACAGACCTAACAGCTACGGCGGCAGAGCTTAATTACAGCGATGGCGTTACTTCAGCAATACAAGAACAACTTGACGGCAAGGCCGCAGTGGGCACAGGTGGCGGCGGATTTGAAACCAATTTCTTATTGATGGGAGCTTAAAACATGGCAAACGCATACAAGGTTCTAGGGCAAATTGCACCTAGCGCCAACACTGACACTACTCTTTACACGGTCCCTGCGTCGACACAGGCAGTAGTTTCGACTATTGTAGTAGCCAATCGAACTGACTCAGAAAGCCTGTATCGCATAGCTGTTCGACCAGCGGGTGCGACAATTGCAAATGAGCATTATCTAGCTTTTAACGTTGAGGTTGCGGCAAGCGATTCTTTGAGTCTTACATTAGGGATAACGCTAGACGCTACCGATGTAATTACAGTACGCTCTAACTCGGCTAATCTTACTTTCAACGTGTTTGGCTCGGAGATTTCATAATGGCCGTATCAAGTTTTTTAATAGGGCAAAAAAGTCTTTATTTATCCTCAAGGCTTAATGTGCCTAAAGAGTTTCTCGCTAGTTACCTAATTATTGCTGGTGGTGGTGGTGGTGGTGGCATGAGTTCTACCCTAGAAGGTGGCGGCGGTGGTGCAGGCGGTTATCGTAGTAGCATTTCTGGGGAAACTTCTGGAGGCGCTAACCCTACCGAATCAGCGTTAACTATTTTTACAAAAACCGATTATAACGTAACTGTAGGGGCTGGTGGTGCGTCAACACCGAACGGAAATGGCTCTTCTGGTTCAAACAGCAGATTTGCAAGCATAACCTCAACAGGTGGTGGTGGTGGGGGAAGGGGAAGCGCAACAGCTGGCTCTGGAGGTTCAGGAGGTGGAGCAGGAAGCCCACCGGGAACTGCTGGCACAGGAATGCTTACTCAGGGCTTTGCGGGTGGAGCATCACTTAACCCTAATGCTGGTGGAGGAGGTGGAGCTGGGGTAGTAGGACAAAATGCCATTGGTGCTGATGCTGGAGATGGAGGCAATGGTCTTGCATCCTCAGTTAGTGGCTCGGTTGTAACTAGAGGCGGTGGCGGCGGCGGCGGTGAGCACGACAATAGTTACGCATTCGCCGCTGGCGGAACTGGCGGCGGCGGTTCAGGCGCTTCTCCAATAGCCGAATCGTCTGCAGGTGCAGCCTCAACTGGTGGCGGTGGCGGCGGCGGCGCGACAAATCTCAGCCCTAGTAATGGCGGTTCGGGAATTGTATTCGTTACTATTCCTGCTGGCCGCACTATTGTTGTCGGACCGGGTTTAAGCTTCTCAACTTCTACCATAGGCGGCAATGAAGTGACACAGTTTAATTCGGGAACTGGGAATGTGAGTTTTAAATAATGTCCTATTATGCATTTTTAGATAAAAACAATACTGTCATTGAGGTCATAGCAGGCGTTGATGAAAATGAACTAATTGAAGGCAAGGCTCCCGAAATTTGGTATGGTCAGTTCAAAAATCTCAGGTGCTTAAGAACAAGCTTTAATAGTTATTCCAATATTCACAGCGGCGATGGCGAACCATTTCGTAAAAACTATGCTGGCATTGGATTTTCTTACAATGAAGAACTTGATGCATTTGTTCCACCTAAACCTTTCAACAGCTGGTTATTAGACGAAGAAACCTGTCTCTGGAAGGCCCCTGTTGAATACCCGGCAGACGACAAGGCTTATGTTTGGGATGAGGCTGAGCAAGGTTGGGTCTTAGATTCTAGTGTGTCAGGTTCTGAGGTTTTAGATTCTGAGTAGTGTAGTATACCTGTATGGATATTAAATTTCAACCCTTTACAGACGAAAAAACACCTCTTCTAAAACCCGTACCGGCCATAAGCAGTCTTCCAAATTGGTATAAGAAAATGTCGCCATATATTGCTGGAGATAAAGCAAAATTTTATGCAGATGGCACAAAAAATCTAACAGTTAAAAGGTGCAACCCTGTAGGAGATGCCTTAGGAGCTGGTTACTTTTTAGTTTTAGAAAATGACCTTTATATAGAAGAAAACGATGACGGGCCACCGAGCTTGGTGTGGCACGCCGGGGGCGAAAGGTTTATTAGCGAACACGGCCAGAACCAAGTAAGCCCCGACCTTATACCAGAGGGATTTAGCCAACAGCCATTTAAGTTTAAAAACGACTGGTCAATTAAAACACCAAAGGGTTATAGCGTTTTAATTACTCACCCAATGAATAGGTACAACGAGGCCTTCCTTACCCTTAGTGGAATTGTTGATACGGATAGCTTCCATTTAGCAATACAGCTTCCATTTTTAATAAGAAGTGATTTTACGGGGATTATTCAGGCTGGAACGCCTATAGCTCAAGTGATACCTTTTAAGCGAGAAAAATGGAAATCTAAATTTTTAGAACACTCGTCTAGCTTTGTTAAAGAATTAAAAGCTAATTATTTTAGAGTAATGGACAGACCATACAAACGCTTTCATTGGAATCGAAAAGAATACAAATAAAACCCATGGGGACTGCCCCATAGCATACTGATACAATAGTCCTATGCCTACTCCAGATGTAACACCACCGGATTACTCGACTCAAATAGGTCAAGTAAGACTTCTGATACCAGACACCGATCAGCTGGCTAACCCTGCTGACCCTTCTCAGGCTGCTTCTTATATCTTTGACGACAGCCAGATTCAAGCTTTTGTCACGA